>Ga0116141_10000885_pt1 | contig 24733 bp, 20 predicted proteins | sample AD_UKC097_MetaG_FD_89744 | JGI IMG/M metagenome (GOLD analysis project Ga0116141, IMG submission 89744) | Active sludge microbial communities of municipal wastewater-treating anaerobic digesters from USA - AD_UKC097_MetaG | ecosystem: Engineered > Bioreactor > Anaerobic > Digestate | place: USA...
CCGGCCCGCGGCGCGCGCGGCGCGGCGCACACGCGAGGCCATGGCCTTCCATTCGTCGGGGCCGTCGTGCGCGCAATTGATGCGGGCGATGTCCATGCCCGAGGCCACCAGCTCGCGCACCAGCGCGAAGTCGCTGGCCGCCTCGGACGGCAGCGTGACCATGATGCGCACCGCGCGTTCGTCCGGCGGCGGGCCCAGCAGCTCGGCGGTGTGGCGCTCCAGCAGCTTGCGGCTGCTGCGGATGCCCATGGCCTCGTCACCGTCGTGGGGCGCCCAGGCCTGGCCGGTGAGCCGGTGCAGGATGCCCAGCACCTTGTCGAGGTTGGCCATGGCGTGCGACTCGGCCCGCCCCAGCGACGAGATGCCGGCGTGGGTCAGCCACTCCTGCAACGCGCGCTGGTCGTCCTGCCGCAGGGCCAGGTAATGCGCCAGGTTGCGCGCGCTGGCCTGCCAGGTGGCATCGGCGCCGCGCAACCAGGGCGCCAGCCGGGATTCGCTGGCCTGCATGGCCGCGCGCAACGCCCACAGGCGGGTGATGACGTCTTTGCATTCGGCCTCGTCCCAGGCGTCGTCACCCGGGTGCGGGGGCTGGCCATGCGGCCGATGGCGGTGCTTGTGGCGGGCTTTGGTCATCGGAGTCGGAAAAGGAAGTGCTGGGCAGGCGCGACCGCCTGGGTGGCGCCCGTCAGTGTGGACCCCAGTTGTGACAGCCTGATGAAACCGGCGAACGTTGCCACCGGGAACCCGCCAGGGTTCACGCGTTCAACGCGCGCCCTGAATGATCCAGCGAATGAGCGACCGGGCGTTTTCGGCCGACAGGTTCTCGTGGGCCTGGATACCGCCAAAGATGTGGCCTTCGCGCAGCTTGTCAGCCAGCTTGAGCTCCTGCTCCGGCTGCCCCTGGTATCGGGCAAAGTCCTTGGCAAGCTGGTCAAACGTGGGTGAGTTCTTCCTGGGCGGCTCTCCATGGCAGGCGAAGCAGCCCTTGTCCAATGCCAGTTGGGCGCTGGACCGATCGGTATCGGCAAACGCCACGCCGCCGATCAACACGACCGCCGCGATAAGGATCGTTTTCATTCAAGGCTCCCGGCCGGCTCAAGGGTCCATGTTCAATGGCTGTGACCCAGGTCGGGGTCACGATGACGCTGGTCCACCAGCCGATGCTTCCCGCCAGGGGCCGGCGCTTGGGCGAAAGACCGGTCAGGCTGATCACAGGCCTGCTGGAAAGGCACCTCGACCACCTGCAAGGTCACATGGGTGATCTCGAAACGGTGGCGCAGCTGTTCGGTTGCGTCTTTCAAGAATCCATCGCCCTGGTGTCCGGCGGGCATCACCAGGTGCGCGGTCAGCGCGATGCGCGACGTGCCCATGGCCCAGACGTGCAGGTCGTGCACGCCGGTCACGCCGGGCAGCGCCCGCAGCGTGGCCCGCACCGCGTGCAGGTCGACGTGATCGGGCACGCCGTCGAACAGCAGGTGCAGCGACTGGCGGAACAGGCCCCAGGTGCCCACCACGATGACCACCGCGATCACCAGGCTCATGACCGGGTCGAGCCAGTTCCAGCCCAGCCACCACGCCAGACCGCCCGCCACCACCACGCCGGCCGACACCAGCGCATCGGCCGCCATGTGCAGGAAGGCGCCGCGGATGTTGAGGTCGTCATGCCGGCCGCGCAGAAATAACAGCGCGGTGGCGGTGTTGATGACGATGCCCACCCCCGCCACCGCCATGATGGTGGCGCCCTGCATGGGTTGCGGCGCGGCCAGGCGGTGCGCGGCCTCCCAGGCCAGCGCACCCATCGCCACCAGCAGCAACACGGCGTTGGCGAAGGCCGCCAGGATGGAGGCACGTTGCCAGCCGTAGGTGTGGCGCGCATCGGGGCGCAACCGGCCGGCGAAGGCTCCACCCCAGGCCAGCACGAGTCCGGCGACGTCGCTCAGGTTGGCCCGCATCGGCCAGCAGTGCCAGCGAATCGACCCGCCAGCCATAGAACGCCTCCACCCCCACAAAACCCAGGTTCAGGGCGATCGCGGTGCCGAACGCCCGGTCGAAGCTCGCGGGGGCGTGGTGGTGGGTGTGCGCATGCGCACGGGAATGGCTGCTCGAATGGGCACGTCCGTGGCCATGGTCCGGGTGATCGTGGCGGTCCTGGTCGTCGGCTGGTTCGGGTTCGCGGCTCATGGGCCAATTGTGACGCTGCGCAGCCGCCCGCCTGCGGCAACTACCCGGCGGCGAGCGCGGATTGACGGCTCAGACAGCCCGCAGGCCGGGTCCGGTGGGCCGATTTGATGAGTTTTTTTGCCCCCTCCCAGCGTCGGACGGCCACGAGCAGCTATCAAATCAGGATCGCTGCGACCTTGCCGGGGATGCCAAGGAACAGCGCAGCCGCTCAAACCGCCAACTCGGCAAACAACCCGTCCAGTTGCGGATTGCTCGTGATCACCAGCAGCTTCTTGATCGTCGACGACTGATTGATCTCAAGGCGTGCGAAGTGCTCGCCCCCTCCTGCAGAGCTCTGCTTGCGAATCAGCTGGATGCGCCCGAACAACGGGCCGTGCTTCTCCGCAAACTTTGCCAACCCGACGGCCTTCTCGAAGTTATCGCTCAGACTCGGGTCGTGGGGCTCCAGAATGTCGATGGCGAATTCGTTGCCGCTTTTGCGCACCACGACGAGGTCCGGAAACATCGGACGCACGTCACCACCCGTTTCATACGGAATTTCCAGTGACCACGGTTTGCGATCCAGATTGCGCAGCCAGCCGATCACTTCAGGCTTGGCCAGCTCTTCCATCAACACCCCTGCCTCCCAACTGCCCAGCTCGGCGCGGAACTGGCCGTTGCCCTCCACATACAGATGGCGCTCCCAGACGGGGTCGGTCGGCAGGCGCTTGAAATCGATGGATGCCGGCAATTGCCAGGGCACTTCATTGGGCTTGGCTGTGGCCAGACGCAACTTCTCGTAGTTGATGCGCCGCTGCTCCTTGAGTTTGTAAATGGCTTTCTTGTGCTGGTCATAAAGACCATCGAAGGCTGCCTCTGCCTTTGATTCCAGAACCGCCATTTCTGCAGCGTTTCGCGCCAGAACGATGGCCTCGACCTTCACCTCCAGCGCATCGCGATCAGCGTGGGCGCGCCAATATTCCATTTGCAGGCCATGACTGAAGGAGCGTCCAGCCTCCTCAAACAGCCGATCAATGTCCACGTCCGAGGCGTCGATGTGATAGTCAGCCGCTGGTTCGGCTACGCCCGTTCCGTTGTTGACCGCCAAGGTCCGCAGGCCAACCTGCGTGATCGCTTTGGCCGCGGCATCGAACTGGCCCGCCACCTTGATCGCGGCAATACGCTGCTCCATCCACTCGACGATCTGCCGCTTCGCCAGCGCCCAGGCATCGTCATCAATCTCGTCGATGGTCAGGCTGCGTGAGATGGCCATGTACCGGCGCAGCGGGCTTTGTGCCCGAGCGGCATTCACGCGGTAGGTGATCAATTCATCCAGTGCCGCGAAGATGGTCTCGCTGTCTTCCCGCCGCTTGAGCACCACCAGATTGCGGCTGGAGCCTGTTTCCGCGGGCGGTACATCTTCCGCGTTGTGCAGCGAGGCCACCACGCTTTCGACGGCATGGGTGTCGAAATATGGCAAGAACAGATGCACATCGTTCAGCGCGGCGTCCTTCTCGACGCGGCGCGCCAGCGGTGTGCGCACCATCCGACCCAACAACTGGGCGATGTACGTATGGTCTTCGGCACGGCGGAAAGACATCATCACCTCGGCACGAGGGCAATCCCAACCGGTCGACAGGCTGGTCTTGAAGAACACCACGCCAATGTTCTTGTCAGCATCGATGCGCGAGGCCTCCACCTTGCGCACCCGGCGGCCACCCACATCCAGATCGCCCGTGTCATGCAGTGCGTGCGCCACCTCGCCCTCGTTCAGGCGGCGTCCAATCGCGCTTTCGATCACGGTCAGGGCTGCGCCCAAATCGGTCTTGCTAAGCTGCCGATCGCTGCCGTTTTCCACCTGCACCACCAGCACGGGCCAGACGGTCTGCTCGTTCTCGTCCGTGCAATAGGCGCCCCAAGCCTGGGTCATCTGTCCCCACCGGCGCGCCGCCTCTTCCAGCAAGGCCATCTCTGCCGTCGTGGCGGCTTCCGGGTGATGGATCAGGATGCGGTCTTTCAGCAGGCCGGACTTGCGCACCTCCTCGGCCGGCACTGCCACCTTGTGCGTGGTCACCGTGTGCTCCGCATTGGTGATTAGGTCCAAGAAGCGCTTGGGCGTAGCGGAAACGCCGACCACCATCGGCATCTTGACCAACCCGACCTCAGGGTAGCCCAGCAGAAATCGTTGCATCAACGTCTGCGCCTGTGCTGCCGCCTGCCCCCTCGTCATACCCCGGTGCGCTTCATCAATCACCACATAAAAGCGGTCGGGAATGGCCCGCGCGGTGTTGGTCAGGGTTTCCCAGATTAAATACTGCCGCCCATCGCCCCGATTGGTCAGCGGCTGATTGACCGCCAACTTTTGCGTGTTGATGAAATAGATGCGCCCGCCATCCAGCCGGGGCGCGTCGAAATGCGCGTCGATGGTGATGAGCTGGTTCACCCTGTAGACCTTGTCGGACTTGCTCTCGATCTTCAGCTTGGTCTGCTCATTGAGTTCGGGCATGTCCGACACTCACAGGATCACGGCATCGGGCTGCGGCGCCCAATCCAGCGGCCAGGCCAACTGATCGTCGGGCTCATCCAGAATGGCCTCGAACAACGCCGTCATGATGATCGTCTTGCCGCTGCCCGTCGCGGCAGAAAAGGCCACCACGTGTTGATCGTCCGACGAAACACCCTGGCGTGCCTTGACCAGCGCCTTGCGCAGATCGCCCAACGCATCCTTCTGAAAATCGAACAGCGTGACCTTCATGCCCGCGCTCCCTGCGTGCCAGCCTGACCGGCCAACCTGGCGTGTGACGGGTCCTGGTTCTTGTTGATCATGAAGTTGAGCAAGTAATCGCGGTACAACTGCACCACCTGCAAGCCCGGGTTGGCCTTGCCCGCCACCTCGCGCACGTCCTGCGCCATGGTCTTGAAGGATTCGTCCGCGTCGGTGACGATGAACACCTGCGACAAACCGGTGCGCCCCTCCAGCGATTTCAGCAAGCCGCCCATGCGGGTTTCATCCAGCAGCACCACGAAATTGCTGCCTTCCGGCGCAAACAGCACCGGCTCAGGATCGCTCCGCTTCAACTCCGGTCGCGGCCCCACGGCCCCTGCCTTCAGCCACAGCAGCGGCAGGATCTCGCGGAAAGCCCGGCGCAGCGACACCCGCTCCTTCTCCAGGAAGTCCAGCTTGAAGCAGGCGAGATTGGCTTCGAAGCCCTCGGCCATCGGGAACTCGTCGGTGAACTTGTAGTCACCCTTGATCGGGTCTCCATCGGGCGTGGTGCCGGTGATGGCGGCCTTCAGGCGGGGAAAGGTGATGTGGCGGCAAATGCCCCACTGCTCCCATTCAGCGTCTCCCGGCGAGAGCCCGCGCGCTGCAAGCGCCGCCTGTTCGTCGGCGGCAACTTCATTGTTGGTGACGGACACGCACCGGCGACGGCCACCGTCCTGCCGGTTCAGCCGCATCACGGCGTGGGCGGTTGTCCCCGAACCCGCGAAAAAATCAAGGATGAGGGCGTCGGGTTTGTTCGCGACGAAGAAGCGCACCGCGTCTTCGACGGCGTAGAGGGATTTTGGGAATGGGAACTTTCTGCTGGGCAGAAAGTTCGAGAACAACCGCGTCCCATACTGCGTGGCGTCGTGCGAACTCAACCGCCACTGGGTGCCTGGAATTGCCAAGACGGTATCAAGCTCTTTTTTTTCGACTTCCAGTGCACCGCTCTTGTCGTAACCCCTGAGCGTGAACTCCCCGTCCTGTACTTTCTCGTATTCACCGTCTTTCAGAATGTAGATCACGAAGCCACGTTTCAGGCTGCCACCAATGCGAACACGACCTTTCGCCATCCGTTCTTTGAGCGTCGCCGGAAACCACTGCCAGTTTCCTTCACTGCCGTCCTTTCGTATTGGAAGCACCGGCACAAGACCTGGGATTTCTATCGGCGCAGATACTCCCTGCGGCAACGGCTCTCCAACATCTCCAATGCGCGGGCCTTCCGGGTCAATGTAAATCGGATAGAAGAGGCCGGGCCGATCTGATCTTGATGCGTTTGTCCCCGAACGGCGCAGCAAATCCCAGCGCACAGAGCCCGTATGTGTTCGTCCTTTCGCGGAAACCCATTCTCTATCCAACGAAACGCGCTGCGGGCCAGCGGAACCAAGCATCAAGAAGAACAGGTATTCGTCCGCGCGACCAAAACCATTCGCCTTCGCAACAACCGCCGGATTGATTTGACTGCTCACCATCTGAATCCGCGCCTCGGGGAATGTCTGCTCCAGCAACAGGCCCAGCCGCAGGTATTCCTTCTCGTCGATCGTGACGATCAGCACCGAATCCGCCGGATTCAGCAGCCGCTTCGCCAGCAGCAGCCGGCGCTCCATCATCGCCAGCCACTTGCTGTGCCGCCAACCGTCGTTGGCGTCCACGTAGTCGTTGTTGTATTTCCAGTCGCGCGCGCCGGTGTTGTAGGGCGGGTCGATATAGATGCAATCCACCTTGCCGGCATAAAGGTAGTCAAGCAGTTGCAGCGCGTGGTAGTTGTCGGCTTCGATCAACGTGTGCCAAGGGGCATCTGCCGGGCCGTTGGCCACCGCATCCACCGGCACCAGGGACGGGAAGATTGGCTCGCCAAATTCGCGCACCACCAGTAGTTCGTCCACCGGTAATTGCACTGGCTCTGCGGCTGCGCGGGTGGGTTCGCTGGGGTGCGCCTCGTTGCTGGGCTTGACGCAGGTGGCCACGCCCGCGTGCAGCGACTTGACCTGCCAAACGTCTTTGAGCGCGCTGACCTGGCCGCCGACCCGCCGGTACACCAGATCACCCTTGCGCGGCCTGGCCCCGTACAGCGGCAGCAACTCGGGCAGATGGTCTTCAAACACCAGGCCGAATTTCTTTTCCTTCGTGGCGTTGTCCCACTCGGCAGCCAGGCGCTCGCGCAGGCGGGGATCGCTGATTTGCGCGATCAGGTCATGGATGGCAGACAAAAGGACTCCTTGGTTGTTCGACGGCGTGCCGGTCAGTGGCTGAAGATCGCCTGCAGCCTAGCCAGCACTTCGTCCAGCACGTCATGGCCCGCATCCTCGGCAAACTGCGCGCCACGCGCGGCAAGGTCCACGGTGCGGGGCTGGTTGCACATCACCACGCCTTGCGTCTGGGTGCCCGAGCCCATCAACGAGACCGCGAACCCGGCGAAGCGTGACTGCTGGCCGCCCTGCGTGATGGGGCAGACCACGCACAGCCCCAGCCGGTTGAATTCTTTTTCCGAGACCACCAGCACGGGCCGCTGGCCTTGCTGTTCACGCCCGGCCGTCGGGTTGAGGTTGACGAACCAGATTTCGCCGCGTGACGGGGTGCGCATCACGCGCCCTTCGCTGCATCTTCAAGGCCCGTATCGGGCGCATCCAGCCAGTCTTGCTCCTCGGCCTGGATGGGCAAGGCTGGATCGCACTGCGCCAGCAATTCGGCGAGCTCGTACCGTTTTTTTCGTAGCGGCGCGACGATCAACCGGCCCTGCTGCACATCGATGTCCACCTGGGAGCCCGCTCGCAGATCGACCAGCTCCAGCAGGGGCTTGGGGATGGCCATCACGACGGAACCGCCGACGGTGCGCAAGGTTGCAGTGGACATGGTGAGCTCCGATGAATAGTTACACAATTGTATAACTTGAACGTGGCCGCTTGGCTGCGCCAATGCTCAGGACCCCACCGGGGCCGTTTTCCTGCCTCTGGCGACCGCCAGAAGCCAATTTTTCGAATGATATTGGCCGTTTCCCAGCGCCAGCCGGCCACAAGCAGCTATTCAATTGATAGCTACTTGAAGCCTTGTGGGGGTGCCCGGTCAGCACCGGGGCGCTTGCTCAGCCCGCCGCCGCGCGCTCCAGTGCCGCGATGCCGCTGCGCGCGTTGGCCTGCCGCGCGAGTTCACGCTCCTCGGGCGTGGCGAAATCGCGGTCCCAGGCCAGCACCTTGGGCGTCATGAGGCGGTGCCACAGCGGCGGAATCAGCGCGACCAGGATGGTGGTCAGGTAGCCGCTGATCATCATCGGCGCCCGCGGGAGGGGGCGCAGGTCCTGGTAAGGCACTTCCCCCTGGGCATGGTGGTGCGAATGCCGCGTGAGGTTGAACATGCTCCATGAACTCAGGCGCCTGTTGGTGTTCCACGAATGGCGCGGCTGCACCGGCGTGGCGGGGTTTCGCACCATGCCGTAGTGCTCCATGTAGTTGACGATCTCCAGCAGAGCCTTGCCCCATAGCCCGGCCAGCGTGAAGAACACGGCCGCGCGCCACCCGCCCAGGGTCCAGGCGGTGGCCACGAGCAGCAGGCTCATCGAATGCCCGCGGATGACGGCATTGCGCCAGCTCCACACGCCGTGCCCGAGGCGCCGCAGGCGCTGCTTTTCGATCGCCCAGGCGCTGAGGTTGCCACGCACGGTGGACGCCACGATGTGGTGGTACACGTTGCGCCCGCGCGGCGCGGTGGCCGGATCGCCCACGGTGGAGACATACCGGTGGTGGCCGTACACATGTTCGATCGAGAAGATGGTGTCGAAGCTGAAGGCCAGCAGCCAGCGCCCGATGGCCATCGAGGTCTTGTCCCAGGTGCGGTGCGTCAGTTCGTGCGCCGTGATCGTGCCCACCATGCCGATCATCAGGCCGGTCTGCAGCACGAGGGCCAGCGCGTTCTCGGGCATGGCCACCACCCGCCGGGCAAGCACGTCGTGCCCGGTGAGCGCGCTGACCCAGGCGCCGAAGCCCAGCGGGTCGCCCGGGCTGACGCTCCAGACCGCGATGAACACGATCATCGCCAGCAGCGGCAGGGCCAGCCAGAGTTGCACGGTCAGGATGCCGGGATGGCGGTAGTGCGGCGTTCGCACGTCGTCGCCGAGCAGCCCGTCGCCCAGCAGGTAGAACGCGGAAAAGGTCCACAGGCCGATGGCAATCCACGGGCCGCCGGCCAGCAAGGTGGCCGCCACCGCGAGGGCGATGGCGTGGAACAGGAAGAACTTGAGGTAGTCCCAGACGCTGGCCGCGTGCCCGGCAGGCTCGGCAGCCGGCGCGCGGGCCGTGCTTGCGCTGGGGACCGCAGCCGTCGCCGCGGCGCCCTGCCCCGTGGTGAAACGGTCGGCATGGATGTGTTCGGCGGCCACGCCGTGCGCACGCAGCACCGGCAGGGCCGCATCGACCATGGCCGGCGGGCCGCACAGGTAGGCATGGGCGCCGTCTTCGAGAAAGGCGGGGATGCGGTCGGTCACCAGCCCCCGCTCGCCGGTCCATTCGGCCCCGGACGGCACCGCCGACAACACCGGAACCACGCGAAAGCGATCGGGCCATTGCCGGGCGATGGTTTCGATCTCGTCGAGCGCGTACAGGTCCTGCGGCGCACGCGCGCCGAACAGCAGCGTGACGAGTCGTCGCACACCGGCGGCAGCCGCCTCCTGCAAGAGCGCGAGCAAAGGCGCCAGGCCGCTGCCGCCGGCCACCAGCAGCAGCGGGGCGCTGCCTTCACGCAGCCAGAAGTCGCCCTGCGGGCCTTCGACGGTGACCGAAGTCCCGAGCAGGTCGTGATCGTTGACCCAGGTCGACAGCGCGCCCCCGCGCACCTTGCGCACGAAAAAGCTCACCTGGCCGTCCGGCTGCGCGGCGTTCGCAAAGGAATAACAACGCCGCACCCCGGGCAACCCCGCCAGGCCGAGCTGCGCATACTGCCCACCGCGCCATGTCAGCGCTTCGTCGAGCTGCACCCGCAGCCGGGTGATGTCGGGCGTGAGCCGTTCCTGGCCGATCACCCGGCCCGCCACCGACCGGCGCGCCGCCGGAGCCGGCTGGTCCACCGCGATGCGAACGTCGGACAGCGGCACGCTCTGGCAGGCCAGGATGGTGCGCCGGGCAAATTCCTCGTCGCTGAGCAGGTAGCTGGCGTCCGTCAGCTCGCGCACCCGCCCGTCCAGCAGCCGGCACTTGCAGCTGGCGCAGCCGCCGACGCGGCAACTGTGCGGAAACGCGATGCCCGCCTGCAGGGCGGCCTGCAGCAGGGTCTGGCCCGGGGCCACTTCAATGGGCGTCTGGTTGATGGTGGCGCGGGTGGGGCGGGTTCGATCGGCCGAAAAGAACATGCGCGGGGCTGCCAATGGCGGTGGACACGACACCCCGGATCGTAGGCGCTGGGAGCGCCGAGGGGAAGGGCCTGGCCCGGTGGCCGGGGCACCGGCCACGGTGCGTTCGGCGGCAATCCGGAGCCGGCCGTGCGGCATGCAAGCACCGGCCGCCACGCAAAACGAAACGCCCCGTCACCGTGCGGCAACGGGGCGAACGGGCCTGCCTCCGGTCGAAGCGGCGCGGCGGCGCCGGACGCGTCAGCGCGCCACCAGATCCTTGATCTGCTGCAGCGCAGCCGGATCGTCCATGGTGGTCAGGTCGCCGGTGTCACGGCTTTCGCAGACGGCCTGGATCGCGCGGCGCAGCACCTTGCCGCTGCGCGTCTTGGGCAGCACGGTGACGAAGCGCACACGGGCCGGGCGGGCCACGGCGCCGAGGTCGCGGTCCACCAGCTTCATGATCTCGCCTTCTAGCTTGAGCGCAGCGGCCTCGTCGGTCAGCCCGCTGGCGTCCTTGACCACGGCGAAGGCCATGGCCACCTGGCCCTTGAGCTGGTCGGCCACGCCCACCACCGCAACCTCCGCGATGTTCGGATGGCCGGCGATGCTCTCTTCGATCTCGCGCGTGCCCAGGCGGTGGCCGGCCACGTTGATCACGTCGTCGGTGCGGCCCAGGATGAAGTAATAGCCGTCGGCATCGCGCACGCCCCAGTCGAAGGTGGAGTACACCCACTTGCCGTTGAGCTGCTTCCAGTAGGTGCTGACGAAGCGCGCGTCGTCGCGCCACACGGTCTGCATGCAGCCGGGGGGCAGCGGGCCTTCGACGCAGACCACGCCCTTGACGTCGCCGCCGGTGAGCTCGTCACCACTCTGGTCGTCGAGCAGCTTGACGTCGTACCCGTAGACGGGCTTGCCAGGCGAGCCGAACTTGCTCGCCGCGTCGTCCGCACCCTTGCAGATGCTCAGGATGGGCCAGCCGGTCTCGGTCTGCCAGTAGTTGTCGATGATGGGCTTGCCCAGGCCGGAGCTGATCCACTGCGCCGTGGGTTCGTCCAGCGGCTCGCCGGCAAGGAACAGGGCGCGCAGCGAGGACAGGTCGTACTTGGTGAGGTACTCGGGGTCCTGCTTCTTGAGCACGCGGATGGCCGTGGGCGCGCTGAACATCACGGTGACCTTGTACTTTTCGACCAGGCTCCACCAGATGCCGCCGTCCGGGCGGATCGGCAAGCCCTCGTACATGATGGTGGCCATGCCGGCGATCAGCGGGCCGTAGATGATGTAGCTGTGGCCCACCACCCAGCCGATGTCGCTGGTGGAGAAATAAGTTTCGCCCGGGTTGCCGCAGTAGATGTACTTCATCGACGCGGCCAGTGCCACCGCGTAGCCGCCGGTGTCGCGTTGCACGCCCTTGGGCTTGCCGGTGGTGCCCGAGGTGTAGAGCGTGTAGCTGGGATGCGTGGCGTCCACCCATTCGCAGGGCACGTTGGCGTTGAAGTGTTTCTCGCGCAACGGCGCCCACAGGCGGTCGCGGCCCTCGACCAGGGGCATCGGCGCGACCTGCCGGTCGACCAGCAGCACCGATTCGGGCTTGTGGCTGGACAGGCGGATCGCTTCGTCCAGCAGCGGCTTGTATTCGACCGCCTTGCCGCCGCGCAGGCCGCCGTCAGCGCTGACGATGACGCGCGGCGCGGAGTCCTCGATGCGCGAGGCCAGCGCGCCGGAGGCAAAGCCGCCGAACACCACCGAATGGATCGCGCCCAGCCGCGTGCAGGCCAGCATGGCGAAGGCGGCCTCGGGGATCATCGGCATGTAGATCAGGACGCGGTCGCCCTTCTGCACGCCCAGGTCCTTCAGCACCGCGGCCATGCGCTGCACCTCGGTGTGCAGCTCGCGGAAGCTGTAGACCTTTTCCTGGTTGGTTTCGGTGGAGACGAAGATCAGCGCGGCCTGGTCGGCGCGGTCTTTCAGGTGGCGGTCCACCGCGTTGTGGCACAGGTTGGTGGTGCCACCGACGAACCACCTGGCGAACGGCGGGTTGCTGTAGTCGCAAATTTGTTGCGGCGGGGTCTGCCAGTCAACCAGCTTGGCCTGTTCGGCCCAGAAGCCGTCGCGGTCTGCAATGGAACGGCGGTGAAAGTCTGCGTAGTTTGTCATGCGTGTCTCCTCGTTACCCGACCAAAAAAAGCGGATCGGCCGACACTGTGACGGCACCCCGCTTGACTTCTGAATTCATAATTATTCATGACGGGCTTGCTGAAATCTGACGCAAGCATGGCCGCGCGGCCTGCGCCCAAGCGAACGCAGTCCGCGTCGAGATAGGCAATCGTCGGATGCCTCCGCAAGTGCTGCCCGCCCCGCACCCACCGGGGGGCGCCCACCGTGGCGATGGCTACTTGATCAGCGCCTGGGCGGCCTTGAAGTCGGGGTGCTCGGCCGTGCGCAGCCACTCGAAGGCCACCATCTCGGTGGTGACCAGTTCCGCGCCGGCGCCGGCCAGGCGGTCGAAGGCGGCGTCACGGTTGCGCTCGGTGCGCGAGGTGCAGGCGTCCGTCACCACCCAAACCTCGAATTCGTCTTCGAGCAGGTCCAGCGCGGTCTGCAGCAGGCACACGTGGGCTTCGCAGCCGGCCACGACGATCATCGAGCGCTCGGGGGCGGCGGGCTTCTGCAGGTGTTTGGGCAGGCTGCGCGCATTGCCCTGGGGTGCCTTCGCCGGTGGGCGCAGCCATTCGCCCAATCCCTCCTCCACCGCGCTGAAATGCATCTTGGCCAGTGTGCGCTGGCACAGGGCGCGCAGCGCGGGCGCGTTCTCGCCGAGTCTGGACGGATTCTGTTCGGTGCCCCAGGCCGGCACCCGCATCAGGTGGGCGAGGTGGGCCAGACGCAGCGCGTTGGCCAGCACCGCCTCGTTCTCGAACAAGGCGGGCATCAGGCGGGCCTGGTAGTCCACCAGCACAAGTTGGGATTCGGCAGCGTCGAGCAGCATGGTCATTTCTCCGTTGAAGGGCCGGGCAAGGTCGCTGCCCGCATTGTCGCAGCCCCGTTTACCGGCGCCTTGCCACCCGCCATCCCGGGCGCAGCGGGTCTCAGGGGCCAAACAGATCCGGCTGCCCGTCGGGCGTCAACAGCAGGCCTTCGGGGTCCAGCCTGCGCATCAACTGGTCCAGGTAGCGTTGGAACAGCGGTTCGGCCTCCTGCCTGAACAGGCGGATGCGTCCGGTGTGCTGAAGCAACAGAAGGCCCATGCCATGGGCAAAAAGAGCCGTGTTTTCGAGCTCTGCGGACGCGTCGTCCAAACCGAACGCCCGAAGCGCGTCCTCGCAAGGCTTCAGCGCGGCCAGCAGCAGTTCATTGAGCTGGGGGTCCAGTTCGTTGCTCAGGCCGCGTGGTGCCAGCCCCTGGACCAGATAAAGGCCCAGATCCAGATCGCGGGGATTTCGGGCGTAAAAGTGAAACCAGGCGTTGGCGGCCTCGGTCAGGGCACGCTGAGGCCGGCTGCGCTGGCCTCGGGCACCGTCGACGGCGGCCTGCAGCCGCGCCAGCGATTCGCGCAGCAATTCGGTGTAGATCGCCTCTTTGCTGGCGAAATACGAATAGATCGCCCCCGCGGTGTAGCCGGCACGCTTGGCGATGACACGGACGCTGGCGCCTTCGAGCCCCTGCTCCGCGAACACGGCGCGGGCCGCGTCGAGCACGAGCGCCCGCCGGGCATCCACCAGCGTCTGCTGACGCTGTTGACGCTGCTGCCGATGCCCCATGGCCTCTGCGCGCTCGGACGGCGTGGGCACGGGAACCAGATCAACGAGTTCAACATGCATGCGAGACATGATACTCAAAGAAATAACATCCAATGATTTTCTTGAACATTGCGAGTTTTTCTAAACACTGTTCAAATTGTCAAAATTAATGTCGAATTTCCTGATCTCGTTCAACTTATTTCTTTCCCCCAGATTCCATGAACACCCAGCATTCCGTCTCTACGTTGATGTCCGGCGCCGATTACCGCGAATCCCTGCGCCGCTACCACCCCACGGTGTTCATCGATGGCCGTCGGGTCGAGCAGGTCGCCGACGAGCCGGCGCTGCGACCCGGCGTGAATGCAATCGCCTTGACTTACGACTACGCCCTGCGGCCTGACCATCGGCGGCTGATGACCGCCATCGAGCACAGCAGCGGCCGCACGGTCAACCGCATGAGCCACATCGACCGCAGCAGCGGTGACCTGCTCGACAAACTTGAAGCGGTACGCCTGCTGTGCCAGGAAACCGGTTGCGCGCAGCGCTACCTCACGCACGACGCCCTGAACGCCATCGGACAGGCCTGCGCCCGCATCGACGACGCCCGCGGCACCACCGAGCACACGGCCCGCTTCCTCCACTACCTCCACCGGATCCAGGACGAAGACCTGGCCCTGGGTGTGGCCATGACCGATGCCAAGGGCGACCGTCGGCTGCATCCGCACCAGCAGTCCAATGCCGACAGCTATGTGCACATCGTCGAGTACAGCGCCGTGGTCAACGGGCGGCGCGGCATCGTCATCAGCGGCACCAAGGCCATCGTCACGGGCGCGCCGTACATGCATGAACTGCTCGTGATGCCGTGCCGCAACATGGGCCAGGAGGACGCGGATTTCGCGGTCTGCTGCGCGGTGCCGATCGATGCGCCCGGACTGACGATCGTGGCCCGACCGGCCGGCCGCCCCGGCGAAAAGCTCGAACACGGCGATGCGGTGTTCAGCCGCCGATTCGGCCAGAGCACCGGCGTGTGCCTGTTCGACCGGGTCTTCGTGCCCATGGAGCAGGTGTTCTATGCCGGTGACTGGGAACACTCGGGCCACCTGACCTACAGCTACGCGACCCACCACCGCCACACCTGCATCGCGGCCCGCGCCGGGTTTGGCGACCTGCTGATCGGCGCCGGCGCGCTGATGGCCGAGGCGAATGGCTTTGATCCCGGCAATGAGTCGCACCTTCGCGAGCAGATGGTGGAGCTCATCACGATCACCGAGGGCTTTTACGCCTGCGGGGTGGCCGCCAGCGTCTACTCGAAACCCGATCCGTACAGCAAGACCTTCATGCCCGACCCGGTGTTCGCCAACATCGGCAAGTTGCTGCTGGCCACCAGGATCTACGACATGCACCGCATCGCCCACACGGTGAGCGGCGGGCTGATCGTTACCTTGCCCGGCCCCGAGGAAGACCACAACCCCGAGACCGCCGCCCGCCTGAGCGACGTGTTGCGCGCCCATCCCGACATCCCGTACGAGCAGCGCATCCAGACCGCGCGCTTCATCGAAGACCTCACCGCCGGCTACCAGGGTGGCTGGTACAGCGTGATCAGCCTGCACGGAGGCGGCTCGCCGGCCGCGATGAAACAGGAGATCTGGCGCCACTACCCGGTGGGCAGTAAGGTGGAACTGGTGGAGCGCCTGCTGGAGCGCGGCATGGCCGCCGACGGATCACCCGCGCCGGCGCCTCACGATCCGGCGCGCCCGATCACGCGCAACCGCCAGCCCGGCAAGTGCTGCGACGCCGGCTGCACCGCGCCCGGAACGCCGGTCATGGTCGATCTGCCCGCCAGAGGGGCTGCGTCGGCGTCAGGGCGCTCCGTCTGACTGCCGGGTGCGTGCGGCCAGGTGCCCGCGGCAGGTGGCGTTGATGACCCGGAGTTCGGCGAGCGTCTTTTCGATCTCGACGCGCTTTTGCTCCAGTTCGGCAATGGCCGCATCGGTGCGCGCGATCACGTAGTCGAGCTGCTGCGTGCGCCCTTCGCCCTGGTCGCCGTACAGGTCGAGGTAACGCTTGATGTCGGCCAGCGAGGATCCGATGTTCTTGGCGCGGATGATCAGCGCCAGCCGTGCGCGGTCGCGCCGGGTGTAGACCCGGGCGCCACTGACCCGGCGTGGCGAAAGCAGGCCTTTGTCTTCGTAAAAACGGAGCGCCCGCAGCGTGATGCCGAACTCCTTGCAGAGTTCGGTGATGCCAAACAGTTCAGTGGCACCGGTCTCCTGGTGGGAGGCGACGAACGCGCGCGCATCGGCCGGCCCCAAGGCCTGCTCCCGGGAGCCCGCCTGCGGGTTTTCCAGCGGCGTGCCGACGCCGGTCGCGGTCATGGGCGTGGCCCCTGGATCAGATCACGCGTTGCAGGCGAAGCGCCACGCTCATGTCGCCGCTGACCTTGAGCTTGCCCATCATGAACCCGGTGGCCGGGTCCAGGTCGCCCTCGAGCATGGCGGTCAGGTTCTCCAGCGTGATGCCGACGGTGCAGTCGGCTTCGCCGTTGTCGTTGCTGACCGAATTGGGCGTGCTTTTCCCGTCGATGTAGACGATGCCGTCGTCGCCGCAATCGAACTTGAGGCTGGCGTTGAGACCGCTGTCGCTGCCGACTTTGGAGCGGATCGCGTTGGTGCATTCGTCGAGGGTCATGGTGGGTTCCTGTTCGGGTGGAGGTTGGAGATCAAAGACGGCGCGATCCTACCGGCTACCCATTCCGTAAAGCATAGGTGAATTCCCTAATGGGTATTTGATTGACGTTAACGTTACCTTCGTTTCCAATGCGGACAGTTCAACCGAAAGGGATCCGCTCGCATGCCTGTCATCCGTTCCAAGATCAATCCGCGAAGCGACGCCTTTGCCGCCAACAGAGCGCGCATGGCCGAGTTGCTGGCCGAAGTCCAGCGGCTCGAAAGCATGGTGATTGCCGAGTCCGAGTCCAAGCGCGACAAGTTCGAAAAGCGCGGCCAGCTGCTGCCGCGCGAGCGCGTGGCCCGCCTGTTGGACCGCGGCACGCCGTTTCTAGAGCTGAGCCGCCTGGCCGGCCTGAACATGCACGATGACGACGGCAAGAAGGCCGTGCTCGGCGGCGGCTCCATCGTCGGCATCGGCGTGGTGGCCGGTCGCCGCTGCCTGATCTCGGCCAGCGACAGCGCCGTCAAGGGCGGCACGGTGGCCCCCATGGGCCTGAAGAAAGCACTGCGCGCCCAGGGCATCGCCGTGGAGAACAAGCTGCCGGTCATCTACCTGGTGGAAAGCGGCGGCGCCAACCTGATGTACCAGGCCGAAATCTTTGTCGACGGCGGGCGCAGCTTCGCGAACCAGGCGCGCATGTCGGCCGCCGGCATCCCCCAGATCTCGGTGGTGCATGGCTCCAGCACCGCGGGTGGCGCCTACCTGCCGGGCCTGTCGGACTACGTGATCCTGGTACGCGGGCGCTCCAGCATCTACCTGGCCGGGCCGCCACTGGTCAAGGCCGCCATCGGCGAGGACTGCACCGACGAGGAGCTCGGCGGCGCCGAGACCCACGCCCAGGTCACGGGCCTGGGCGAGTACCTGACCGAAGACGATGCCCATGCGATCGCGATGACGCGAGAACTGATGGACAAGCTGCGCTGGGACACGGTCCGGCCGCAGACCGGCTTTGCCGAGCCCCTGTTCGACGAGCAGGAACTGCTGGGCATCGTGCCCGCCGACGAGCGCGAGCCCTACGACGTGCGCGAGATCATTGCGCGCCTGGTCGACGGCTCGGACTTCCTCGAATTCAAGGCCGGTTATGCGAGCGAGACGATGTGCGGGCACGCGCGCATTCACGGCCATCTGGTGGGCATTCTCGGCAACAACGGGCCGATCCAGCCCAGTGGCTCCACCAAGGCCGCGCAGTTCATCCAGCTGTGCGACCAGAGTGGCACGCCGCTGGTCTTTTTGCAGAACACCACGGGCTACATGGTGGGATCGGCGGCCGAGCGCGGGGGCGCCATCAAACACGGCTCCAAGATGATCCAGGCGGTGGCCAACGCGCGGGTCCCCAAGTTCACCATCGTGATGGGCGGCTCGTTCGGCGCCGGCAACTACGGCATGTGCGGCCGTGGCTTCGACCCCCGCTTCATCTTTGCCTGGCCCACGGCGCGCACCGCGGTGATGGGCGGCGCGCAAGCGGCCAAGGTGATGGACATCGTCAACCGCGCCAAGATCGAGCGCATGGGCATGCCGGTCAACGACGAGGCCTTGCAGGCGATGTCGGACGGGTTGCGCCAGCGCCTGGACAAGGAAAGCGCGGCCCTGTTCGGCACCGCCCGGCTGTGGGACGACGGGATCATCGACCCACGCGACACCCGCCGCATCCTGGGCCTGTGCCTGGCCATGGCGGTGGAGGCCGACGGCCGAACGCTGCATCCCAACACCTTCGGCGTGGCCCGCATGTAGGCCCGCCGCTCCGATCCAAGACCCCATTCAAACCCGACCGATCCATCATGAAATTCACCGCCGAACACAACCAGATCTCCGACACCGTTCGCAAGTTCGTCGCCAACGAAATCAACCCGTTCACCAAGGAGTGGGAAAAAGCCGGGCAGTTTCCGGCGCATGAACTGTTCAAGAAACTGGGTGACCTGGGCCTGCTGGGCATCAAGTACCCCACCGAATTCGGCGGCATGGGGCTCGACTTCAGCTACTCGATGGTCATGGCCGAAGCGCTGGGTGACTGCAATTGCGGCGGAGTGCCGATGGCCATTGGCGTGCAGACCGACATGTGCACGCCGGCACTGGCCCGCTTCGGCTCCGACGAGCTGCGCAACGAGTTCCTGGCCCCCGCCATCGCCGGTGACATGGTGGGTTGCGTCGGTGTGAGCGAAGTGACCGGCGGCTCGGATGTGGCGGCGCTCAAGACCACCGCCCGCAAGGACGGCGGCGACTATGTCATCAACGGCTCCAAGATGTGGATCACCAACGGCATGCAGGCCGACTGGTGCTGCCTGCTGGCCAACACCAGCGAGGGGCCGGCGCACAAGAACAAGTCGCTGATCATGGTGCCGATGGATGCCCCGGGCATCACGCGCCAGAAGATCGAGAAGATCGGCATGCACTCGAGCGACACCGCGCAGATCTTCTTCGACAACGTGCGGGTGCCCCGGCGCAACGTGGTCGGCCAGGAGGGCATGGGTTTCATGCTGCAGATGCTGCAATTCCAGGAAGAGCGCCTGTACGGCGCGGCGGGATCGCTGCGCTCCCTCGACAACCTGATCGACCAGACCATCGACTACACCCGCCAGCGCCAGACTTTCGGCCAGCCCATCCTGAACAACCAGGTGGTGCATTTCCGTCTGGCCGAGCTGCGCACCGAGGTCGAGGCCTTGCGCGCCCTCACCTACCGTGCGGTGGAGAGCTACGTGTCGGGCAAGGACGTGACCAAGCTCGCGTCCATGGCCAAGCTCAAGGCCGGGCGCCTGACGCGCGAAGTGGCCGACAGCTGCCTGCAGTACTGGGGCGGCATGGGCTTCACGGCCGACAACCCGATCTCGCAGTCGTACCGCGACGGGCGCCTGATCTCGATCGGCGGCGGTGCCGACGAGATCATGCTGGGCATCATCTGCAAGCTCGAAGGCACGCTGCCGGGCAAACAGGGCTGAGACGGGAGCAAACGGCCGTGACGTTTGAAACCCTCATCGCGCGCCGCCAGGGCGCTGTGCTCGAACTCACCCTGAACCGCCCGCAGTCCCGCAACGCCATGTCGCTGACCATGGTCGCGGAACTGCAGCAGGCGCTCGCGCAGGCCGAGCAGACCGTCGGGGCGGCCGATGCGGTGCGCGTGGTGGTGTTGCGCGGCGCGGGCGGGCATTTCTGCTCCGGCGGCGACCTCAAGGACATGGCCGCCGCGCGCATGCGCGCCATGCAGGGTGGCGCCGATGGCACCGACCCGATCGCCGAGGTCAACGCGCGCTTCGGCCACCTGTGCGCCGCGTTTGCGAACTCGCCGCTGGCCATCGTCGCGCTGCTCGAAGGCATGGTCATGGGCGGCGGTTTCGGCCTGGCCTGCGTGGCTGATGTGGCCATTGCCACGGAAACCGCGAGCTTTCGCCTGCCCGAGACCTCCCTGGGCGTGGTGCCCGCGCAGATCGCGCCGTTCCTGGTGGAGCGGCTGGGCTATTCGCAGGCCAAGCGCCTGGCGGTCACCGGCGGCCGGCTGGACGCCGCCGCGGCGCTGCGGATCGGGCTGGTGCACCAGCAGGTGGAAACCGCCCAGCTGCAATTCGCGCTGGACGCGGTGCTCAGCGACATCCTGGCCTGCGGCCCGGCCGCGCTGGCCGCCACCAAGGCCTTGATGGCCAAGGCCCGGCTGCAGGCTCCGGCCTCGCTGATCGACGAAGCCGCCGCCGTCTTCTCCCGCGCCGCCCAGGGCGCCGAGGCCATGGAGGGCATGGGCGCATTCCTGCAGAAGCGCAAACCGAACTGGGTGCCGGCATGAAAGCGCCCACGCAACCGATCAAACCCTGGCCGAGTTTGGGTGGCAGGGCGTTTTGCGCAGGTAAAGGAGGAGGCCGCGCAGCGGCCGGGGGACACGGAGCAAAACGCTCTGCCACCCAAACAGATTCAGAGGTGCTCGATGTTTAACAAAATCCTGATTGCCAACCGGGGCGAGATCGCCTGCCGCGTCATCCGTACCGCCCGCAAACTCGGCTACGCCACGGTAGCGGTGTACAGCGATGCCGATCGCGAGGCTCCCCATGTGGCGCTGGCCGACGAAGCGGTGCACATCGGCGCCTCACCGGCGGCCGAGTCCTACCTGAAGTTCGACGCCATCCTGGACGCCGCGCGCAGGACCGGGGCCGATGCCCTGCATCCCGGCTACGGCTTTCTGAGCGAGAACGCGGCCTTTGCCCAGGCCTGCGCCGACGCGGGCGTGGTGTTCATCGGCCCGCCGCCGTCGGCGATCGAAGCCATGGGCGACAAAGCCCTGGCCAAGAAGCGCATGCTGGCCGCCGGTGTGCCCTGCGCGCCAGGCTACCTCGGCGAAGACCAGAGCGATGCCACCCTGATGCTGGAGGCCCGAAAGCTGGGTTATCCCCTGCTGGTCAAGGCGGTGGCCGGTGGTGGCGGGCGTGGCATGCGACTGGTCCGTGCCGACGACGAATTGCAGGCGGCCATCGACGGCGCCCGGCGCGAGGCCACCAGCGCCTTTGGCGACGGCACGCTGATGCTGGAGCGCCTGATCGACAACGGACGGCACATCGAAATCCAGGTGTTCGCCGACGCGCACGGCAACGCCGTGTACCTCGGCGAGCGCGACTGCACGGCGCAGCGGCGCCGGCAGAAGGTGATCGAAGAGGCGCCTTCCCCGGTGGTCTCCTCCGACATGCGCGAAGCCATGGGCAAGGACGCGGTGGCCGCCGCATTGGCCGTGGGCTACCGCGGCGCCGGCACGGTCGAGTTCATCGTCGACGACCAGCTCAGGCACTATTTCCTGGAGATGAACACCCGCCTGCAGGTGGAGCACCCGGTCACCGAGTGCATCACGGGCTACGACCTGGTGGAGTGGCAGTTGCAGGTCGCTGCCGGTGCGGCGCTGCCCGCCCGCCAGGACGAGATCCGTCTCACGGGCCATGCGATCGAGGCGCGCCTGTACGTGGAAGACCCGTACTCCGCCTTCGCGCCGCAGACCGGGCAGGTGCTGTGGTGGAAGCCCGAGGCGGCCGTGCACGGTGGTTTGGAGAGCGGGCGTCTCGCCCATGGCATCCGCATCGACGATGGCATCCGCGAAGGATCGGTGGTGTCGCCGTTCTACGACCCCATGGTGGCCAAGGTGATCGCGCACGGACGCGACCGCGACGACGCCATCCGCCGCCTGCGCGCCGCACTGGCCCAGGCGCCCCTGCTGGGCCTGAAGAACAACGGCCGCTTCCTCAGCGACCTGGTGGACCACCCGGCCTTCCGCCGCGCCGAGATGACGACGACGCTGATCGACCAGTGGCTCGAAACCGGCGAGCCCTTGCTCACCGCGCCTGCCGCCAGCGACGATGCCTGGCGCGTGGCGGCCATCGCCGTGGCCTCGCAGGACGGCAACAGCTGGCGTGCCAACAGCGTCTCGGCCTACGGCTTCAACCTGCGGTGCGGTGAGCACACCCGCCCGGTGCGTGTCCATGCCGACCGTGATGGAAATGTCGCCGTCACGCTCGAGGGCACCACCGAGGCGGCGCGCGTGCTCTCTTTCGACGCGGGCATCCTGCGCTTCGAACTGCACGGGGTGCAGCAAAGCGCCATTGCCCGGATCGCCGGCGCGCAGGTGCATGTGGCCTGGCGCGGGCACAGCTTCGTCTTCGAGGAAGTCTCGCCCTTCCCCGCCGCGGATGCGCTGCAGGACCCCAGCCGGGCGTTGTCGCCGGTGGCGGGCAAGGTCACGCACGTGCCGGTGGCCGCCGGTGACCTCGTGACAGTTGGGCAGCAACTCGTGTGCGTGGAAGCCATGAAGATGGAAATGTGGCTCTGTGCCCAGGCAGACGGAACGGTCAGGGCGCTGCACGCCAAGGCCGGCGACCAGGTGGAATCCGGCGCGCTGCTGGTCGAACTCGACATCAATCAACCGAAGGACGCATGATGGAAAAAGCCATACTCACCTGCGCGCTCACCGGCGTGCTCACCAACCCGAAACAGCATCCGGTGCCGGTGACGCCCGCCCAGATGGCCGCCGAAGCGCGTGACGCCTTCAACGCCGGCGCGGCCGTCATGCACGTGCACCTGCGCATGCAGGACGAAGGCTTCGGCCACATGCCGTCCTGGGATCCGGACGTCGCGGAGTCCATCGTCAACGCCATCCGGGATGCCTGCCCTGGTGTCATCATCAACCTGACCACCGGCGTGGTCGGCAAGGACATCTCCGGCCCGGTGGCGTGCATCCGGCGGGTCCGGCCCGAAATCGCCGCCTGCAACGCCGGCAGCCTGAACTACCTGAAGATCAAGGAAGACGGCCAGTGGGCCTGGCCGCCGATGGTGTTCGACAACCCGGTGTCCAAGGTTCAGCAGTTCCTGGACGTGATGGGCGAATGTGGCATGCACCCCGAGTTCGAATGCTTCGACGTGGGCATCGTGCGCTCGGTGGGCATGTACATCAAGGCCGGCCTGTTGAAGCCGGAGATGGGTCGTCCCGAGTACAACTTCGTGATGGGCGTGGCCTCCGGCATGCCCTGCGACGCCGACCTGCTCGCCCTGCTGCCACGCTGGCTGGTGCCCGGCGCCGTCTGGCAGTCCACGCTCATCGGCCGCCAGGAGATCTGGCCCGTGCACCAGAAGACGGCCGAGCTCGGCGGCATGTTGCGCACCGGCCTGGAGGACACCTTCTACCTGCCCGATGGCTCGCGGGCGTCCGGCAACGGCGTGCTGATCGAGGCGCTGGCGGCCTGCGCACGCCGCGCCGGCCGCGCCATCGCCAGCCCGGCCGAGGCCCGCGCCATGCTGGGTCTGGCCACGGCCGCAGCAGCCTGAGGCACACGCAAGGAACGCCCATGCCCTACCAATCCATCTTTGCGTCGGCGCTGTTCAAGGACCAGGTCATCGTCGTCACCGGCGGCGGCTCCGGCATCGGCCGGTGCACCGCGCACGAGCTCGCGTCGCTGGGCGCGCGCGTCGTGCTGGTGGGCCGCAAGGCCGACAAGCTGCAGGCCGTGGCGGCCGAAATCGCCGAGGATGGCGGCCAGGCAAGCCTGCACGCCTGCGACATCCGGCAGGAAGACGCGGTGCGCGCCCTGGTCACGGCCGTGCTGGGTGAGCATGGCCGCATCGACGGTCTGGTCAACAACGCCGGCGGCCAGTTCATGACCCCGCTGGAAGCCATCAGCGCCAAAGGCTGGGAGGCCGTGGTCAGCACCAACCTCACCGGCGGCTTTCTGGTGGCGCGCGAGTGCTACACCCAGTGCATGGCGCGCTCCGGGGGCGCCATCGTCAACATCGTGGCCGACATGTGGGGCTCGATGCCCGGCATGGGCCACAGCGGCGCGGCCCGCGCGGGCATGGTCAGCTTCACCGAAACCGCCGCGGCCGAATGGGGCCCGCGCGGCGTGCGCGTCAACGCGGTGGCGCCCGGCTATGTGGCGTCCAGCGGCATGGACAACTACCCTGCAGCCATGGCTCCGATGATCCGCGAGATGGCCAAGACCCTGCCCATCGGCCGCTTCGCCACCGAGGCCGAAATTTCCGCCGGCATCGTCTACCTGCTGAGCCCGGCCGCCAGCTTCGTCAACGGCAGCACGCTGCGCATCGACGCCGGGCGGCCCCAGGTGCGCCTGGGCTGGCCCATGCGCGCGGCCGACGAGAAGGTGCGGGAGCGCGCTGCCATCCGCCCCTTCGAGGGCTTCCACCGCGCAACAAAGCCCAAGCTGTTTGCCGACCCCAATCATTGAAAGATCCCCGATGTCCGACGCCGCGATCACCACCGAAGACCTGCGCCTGCTGGCCGAAACCGCCGAACGGTTCGCGAAAACCGAAATCGCCCCGAACCTGGAAGCCTGGGAAAAGGCCGGCGAACTGCCGCGCAGCTTGCACCGCCGCGCCGCCGAACTCGGCCTGCTGGGCCTGGGCTACCCCGAGGCATTGAGCGGCACGCCCGCGCCCTGGGCGCCGCGCAACGTGCTGGCGGCCACGCTGGCGCGTCATGGCGCCAGCGGCGGTCTGATGGCCAGCCTGTTCAGTCACAACATCGGCCTGCCGCCGATCCAGCGCCACGGCAGC
>Ga0116141_10000891_pt1 | contig 24688 bp, 25 predicted proteins | sample AD_UKC097_MetaG_FD_89744 | JGI IMG/M metagenome (GOLD analysis project Ga0116141, IMG submission 89744) | Active sludge microbial communities of municipal wastewater-treating anaerobic digesters from USA - AD_UKC097_MetaG | ecosystem: Engineered > Bioreactor > Anaerobic > Digestate | place: USA...
TCGTGAATCTTGCGGGTTTTCTCGACGATGCTATCGCTGGGCTTGTCCAGAAACGTCTCCACAAAGCGCAGCCACTCACCATCCGCAAACTGCACGTTATTGAGGGTTTGCAGTTGCACGCGCACATTGGCGAGCAAGGCTTCGGGCGTATTCAGGCCGGGCAGGTATTCATAACCCTGATTTTGCAAATCCTGAATGAACTCCCGCTCCAGGTCATATTCGCTCTGGTAGCTTTCAGCGACTTTCCATTCTTGGGTGTACTTATCCAGAACGATAAAGTTTTTTGACTCAGCAATCGGCTTGGCGTAATCAACCATTTTGTTGTTCCTGCTGCCAGAAGCCATAGCTGTTCTTCAAGTGATCGAGCAACAGTTTGACAGTCGCTTTCTCCGCCTGCGTTGGTTCCGCAACGGCTTCGTTTGAAAGCGTGCTGTGGCTTGTGAAATTGATGATTCTGCTCAGATAGAGCTGCTTGTCATCGGGCAAAAGATCCGACCACTTCGGGTGCCCCAAAAAGCTGGCCGTTTTCTCGTAAATATTGCGCAGCAGCGTGAAGTGGTAGCGCTCAACTTTTTGATCGGCAATGGCCTGCTCGATGGTCTGCAACAGATGCAGATGGTAGGAAAAGCTCTTGTTGGAGTCGCCGGATTTTTCGTTGAGTGTGAAACTGCCGTCTTCCGCGCGCTCCAGCATGTAGCAGGCTTTGCCATTCAGCTCATTGAAAAGCACGTTGTAGAACAGCGGGCTGTGCGTCGTGACAACGAACCGCAGATCGGATTGACTGGATTTGATCAGGCTCGCCAGGTTTACCGCCAATTCGATCAGATGATTCTCGTCCAGAGAACTTACCGGATCATCAACAAAAACGTATTCCAAATTATTGAAAACATCCGTGGACCGATTCGCGGCATCTGCGATATTCAGCTCGGAAATCATCTGCTCAATCAGTGAATGAAACACGCTCCAAATGAAGTTGCTTTCCTCGCCTTTGGAGATTTTTATGTTGGGTTCATGCTCGTTGTTGCCGCGCTCGAATGAAAAACTGACATCCGAAAAGTCTGAGCTGAAATTCGGCGTCAATTTGTCATTGGTGTAGTGCTGAAAGGTGGAGGTCACATTCCGGTCCTGGCCTTGCTCGTCAAGCACCCATTTGGTGAATGCGTTGGGTTGGATTTTCAACCTGGGCTCGGCATCACCCTCCAGATCGTTGTCCCAATAGAACAAATCTTCGGTGAACGCGCTGTAGTAGAGGATTTTCTTTTGCGCCAGTTCTGACTGCTGCCCATCTTCATCATCGGTTTTGGGGGCAATCCAATTTTTGAAGGCTCGCGACAGGCGAGTCTTGCCCACGCCGTTGAAGGCATAGATCAGCTGCACTTTTTTGTTGGCGTCTTTCAGCTGCTGCGCGATTTCGGTCAGCGTTTTGCCCATGTTATGTCGCTACCTCTTCCGACTTGGGGAAGCTCAGCAACAGATAGCGGTAATACTCGTATTGCTTCTGGCGCAGCTCGATTTCACGGGGCAAGCCATCGGTGATGGAGTTGGTAAGGGCGTCGAATTTGTCGAGGATGGCGACGATGCGGGCCTGCTTCTCGACGGAAGGTACAGGAATAGAAATGCGTTTCACATCAGCCGCGTTCATGTTTGGGACGCTGCTGCTTTTGCTTCCGATCGAAATTGAGGACAAGGCGTGAAATATATATCTAGGAAGAATCTGATCGTGTTTTGGCATTAAAACTTTCAGCCTGATAATTGGAGTGAAATAGGCACTCCTAAAATATACGTTGCCAGTATTCGCGCCAATTGAAGATATGGTAACGGCATCCTTATTTACCCTGTAGCTGTCGGTATAGCCATATACCTCTACACCGTTTCCATAAATTGGGTATTTGTAGATATCCGTTGGGGTTTTGCTCATTGAGCCACTTTCCGGAGCCTCGCCTCCTGTATATACGTCGCAGGTTTCCCCCAACGTCTTCCACTCCACTTCCCCGTCTTCAAAACTCAACAACTGGTCGCGGTAGTAGTTGTATTGTTTTTTGCGGGCGGTCAGCTCGGCGGTCAGCTCGGCGGTCAGCTCGGTGAAGGTGTCCAGAATGCGGACGATTTCGGCCTGTATTTCCAGCGATTTTTTGGGGTTGTCTGGGCATGGGATGGGGATTCTTTTATTGGAAAAGTTCCCAATCCAATGCCGCTTGTGATCGCCATCGACCAATTCACTTGGCAGGGTATTTAACCAGTAGTAAATATATTTAATTAAAAACCTATCTTCATCGCTTGATGAAATCATCTTCATGGCAGAGGATTTTGCTTTGAAATCGAAGTCCACCCATTTATTTGCAGTTGTAAAGTCATCGAAAATTATTACAGGCTTCTCAGATGCTTTATATATGCCACTGACTTCATCGGTATAGCCGAGAATAAAAGTTTTCCCTGCCGTCAAAACAGGCGTATCAAATTCATCGCTGTAATTTGTTGAAGTCACCAGGTATTTGGTCGGCTGCTCATATTGCGTCACATCACCTAGCGGCAACCACTCCACCTCAACGCCATCCAGCAGCTTGTCCATAAAGTTCGTTTCACTCATGGCGGCCGCCTTTTGTTTCTATTACTTTGATCGCCTTGTCAAAATCGCTTTCCAGTTGTTGCGCTGCCAGTTGTTTTGCGTTCAGCTTGCTGACCACCGGTTTGCCCGTGCTCTTTTCCAATTGCAGGCGGGCGGCCTTGGCTGTCTTTGCGCCTTCCTTTGCCACCGTTGCGCTTTCGGCGAAACCTTCAGGGTTGCGTACCTGCGAAATATCGGTGGCAGCTACTTCGGCCAGCATGTTAAGCACCAGCTCGGTGTTGGTCATGTTGTCGCGCAGGTTTTCCTGTTTCAGTCCTTTGTGCTGCTTGTATTCCCGCGTTGCCATGCCGCTCCACACTCGGCTCATTAGGTCGGTGAGGGCGGCATATTCCTGCCCCTGCTGAACGCCTGCTTTGTCCCACTCGTCGGTCAGTGCCTTGCGCACTTCGATGGACTTGATGCGCTGGTTAATCCAGTTCTCGCTGTAACCCAAGTGGCGGTAGTTTTGAATGGCTCGGTCGATGGAGCGTTCCGGGTCGACGGTTTCGTCCAAGCGCTCGCTACCCACTTGCGCCAGCCACAGTTTGAAGGGTTCGGCTTTCGGTGATGGCACTGACTGGATAATGCGCAAAAGCTGCTCTGTATCGGCGACATCGGTAAGGCGCATTTTTCCGTCGTGAGCTTGCATTTTCAACTGACTACAAATCGTAGTCGGTTCAGCCCCCTCTTGTTTTAGGCGTGTTTTCATTACGCTCCAATACTTTCGAGCGCGATCATGGCTGGGCTGGTCGGTCAGAATTTCAATCACGTCAACGACCGAAAACCACCATTTTTCGGCTTCATTGCTCCAATGTTGGCGAACTTCCCTGTTATCAAATAGGGTGATTTTGTTTTTCATCCTTCATGCTCCTCACCTTCGATCTCGGCCACCATCGCATCAATCTCCGCCCGCAGCTGGTCGATTTTGGCCACCGTGGTTTTCAGCTCGGCATTGAGCTGGGCAATGTCCACCACTTCGCGGTTGTCGCGGGCTTCGACGTAGCTGCTGACCGAGAGGTTGTAATCGTTGGCGGCGACCTTCTCAAACGGGACGGACTGGGCAAAGTGATCGACATTCGCCTTGCTGTCGAACACCGCCATGATCTGGTCGATGTGTGCGTCCAGCAGCACGTTGTTATTGGTTTCCTTCTTGAACAGGGCGCTGGCGTCGATGAACTGGGTGTTTGTGTCGGTTTTGTGTTTGGAGAGCACCAGAATGCTCACGGCGATGGTGGTGCCAAAGAACAGGTTGGGTGCCAGCGAGATCACGGTTTCGACGTAGTTGTTATCCACCAGATACTGGCGGATTTTCTGCTCGGCACCGCCCCGGTAGAAGATGCCGGGGAAGCAGACGATGGCGGCGCGGCCCTTGCTGGAAAGGTAGCTGAGGGCGTGCAGCACAAAGGCAAAGTCGGCTTTGGATTTGGGTGCGAGCACGCCCGCCGGGGCAAAGCGGTCGTCGTTGATCAGGGTGGGGTCGTCTGAGCCTATCCACTTCACCGAGTACGGCGGGTTGGAGACGATGGCATCAAAAGGCTTGTCGTCGCCAAAGTGCGGGTCGGTCAGGGTATTGCCGAGCTGGATGTTGAACTTGTCGTAGTTGATGTTGTGCAAGAACATGTTCATCCGCGCCAGGTTGTAGGTGGTGTGGTTGATCTCTTGCCCGAAAAAGCCGTCTTCAATAATGTGCGCGTCAAAATGCTTTTTGGCTTGCAGCAGCAAGGAGCCCGAGCCACAGGCCGGGTCGTAAATTTTGTTGACGCTGGTTTGCTTGTGCATGGCGAGCTGGGCAATCAGCTTGGAGACATGCTGCGGGGTGAAAAACTCGCCGCCAGACTTGCCGGCGTTGGCGGCGTAGTTGGAGATGAGGAATTCGTAGGCATCGCCGAAGAGGTCGATGTTGCTGCCTGCACGCTGTTGAAAAAAATCGTCGGCAAAGCTCAGCTCGGCCACGCCTTTGAGCACGGCGGCGAGGCGGAGATTTTTATCCTTCACCGTGTTGCCCAGGCGGTTGCTGGTGGTGTCGAAATCGGCGAAGAGGCCTTTGATGTCGTGTTCCGACGAGTAACCATTGGCGGACGCTTCAATGGCGGCAAAGATGGCGGCCAGGTCGGTGTTCAGGCTCTCGTTGGTGTTGGCGCTGGCAGCTACCTTGGCAAACAGCTGGCTGGGATAGATAAAGTAGCCCCTGGTTTTGATGGCGTCGTCTTTGATCTCCGGGGTGATCACGCTGTCGGCCAATTCGGTATAACGGATGCTGTCGTCACCGCCTTCGATGTAGCTGGCGAAGTTTTCGCTGATGAAGCGGTAAAACAGCGTGCCCAGCACGTATTGCTTGAAATCCCAGCCGTCGACGGCACCGCGAACATCGTTGGCGATTTGCCAAATGCGGCGCTGCAGTTCGGCGCGTTGTTGAATGCTGGTCATTTTAAAGTCCTGTTTCGATTCGTTAAGCCCTGCTCAGGCGCGATGCTTGAGCAGGAGTAAATGGGTTGGGGCCACGTTCTATCTCCCGGCCCTCTTCGCCTTGGGTCGATAGAAATCCTTGATTCTTCAGGCGGTCACCAACATATCGCCCGGCTTCTATCGCCCAGCTATCGACGATAGCGCGCAGGTTGTCCGATAGGCTGCTCATGCCTCCGCCCAGTACCGCCGCCAGCGGTTGTTACCTCAAAGCGGACTTCCCCGCGCTCGATCAGCTCTTCCAGCGCGCGCTTGACTTGCTTGGGATGGATTTCGCCGCCGACGCGCTGGTGGATGTTGCTGATGGCCGACCTGGGGTAGCGCTGCAGGTCTTCCAAGACCAGCGCGGCCAAGCGGTGCGGCTCAATGCGCTTGAGGGTGGTCTCGCCGGTGAACTGGAGGCTGCGCAGCAAGCTGGGGTCAACAAAGTAGCGTGTTGCCTGGGTACGCCCGGCGCTTTGCACCAACTGCCAATCCAGCAGACGCTTGAGCCAGGGCTGCAATGCTTCAACCGATGGCAGCTCAAGCGACGTTGCCAGCTCGCGTGCCGTCAGGGCATCGTGTTGCGCCAACAGGCCCAATGCGATCCGCTCGCGCTGCGTGAGCTGATAGGTTTGGTCTGCTTTCGCAATGAAGTCGATGATCTCGGGCTTGAGAATGCGGCGGCGCACTGTCACCTGCACGCGGTCGTGGGTCTCGATCAACTCGGGAGCCGGGCGGCCTTGCGAGAGCAGCACTTCGAAGATCTTGTCGAAGCCGCTGCCTTCCCGCTCCATCAGCTTCAAGTCATGGAACAGGCGTGCCAGGTGTTCGTTGCGGCGTACCGTAGTGTGGAGCACGTTCTGCGGCGAGACGCCCAGCGGTAGCGGTCCAGGGTTGACCACTTCCAGCCGGTCTGGATGCAGATTCAAGAAAATGTCGCCGCGCTGGGTGTAGGGACGGTGCACCAAGGCGTTGACCAAAATTCGCGCACCACGATTTCATCGAAGGCAGGCACGTTCTGACGGTACAGGCCATCGGGCAGCTCGTAGCGCTCGCGGAAGTCAGGCACCTCCTGCCAGACCGCTTCGATCAATTCCATCGGGCTTTGCGTGTGGTCGTCCCAGACCAGCTTGTTGACCTTCTGCCCGAGCTCGTCGTACTTGATGAACTGGATGACCGGAGCGGTGGTCAGTTGAGCGCGATGATGCTGGCGACCGAGACTAAGCACGCCCAGATTAGTGAGGTTCGGCCCTTGTGCGAGCTGATAGTGATCGAGCAACTCATCGTCAGACTTCTCCTTCACGGACGGCTTGACGCGATCCGATGCGCGCAAGGCTGCAAGCAGCTTGTCGCGTTTGGCGACATCGATCTCAGCACGTGAAACGTGCAAGGTGGTTTGCGTTTCCCACGGTAATGCAGAACGCTCACTGGCGAGGCGCATAACGTCATCACCCGTCACGGGTTTGCTTTGATCGGCCACGCGCAGGAAGTAGCGGCCGTCCGTGGTGGATGCAACGGCCATGGCGCGCTGAATGTGCAATTCGATGTATTGGCCGCCATTCGGGGCGATGGTGATATCCGGCAGCACCGTCACGTTAACGGTGCGCTCTGCCAGCTTGCGACGCAGTGTGTCTGGCAGGTCTGGAGGAACACGCTGATCGGCGGGAGGCTCGCTCTGGCCATCCTCGATCCCCAGCATTAGGCGGCCGCCGGTTGCATTGGCAAAGGCAATGCAATCCTTGGCGATTTCGTTCCAGTCCGCCGTCTTGCCGATCACAGCCCGCAAGGACTTCTGATCAAGGAGTTGCCCTTCCAAGCTCACGCGTCACCTTTTCCTGCTGGATTCATTTTTGTTCGCTCCCATCGCCCGATTCTTCATCGGCACCTCCCGCTCGCACCCACTCATCCACTTCGGAGAGCTGGAACTTCCACAGCCGCCCTACGCGGTGCGCGGGCAGGCCCTTGCGCTCGCGCCAGCGGTACACGGTGTCCTTGGCCACGCCCAAGTGCTGGGCGACGTGCTCGGCGGTAACCCACGGTTCTGTGCTCATGTCGTTGTCGCTCGGATTCTGCGATTGAAAGTCGTCTTAAATTGTTTGAAGTCTACCATTTAGGTGCTGTGGAAGCATCCCGATTGCCTTTGACTGCGTTCACTGCAAGTTGAATGTGGTAACAAGGGGCGCAGCACCACACTGTCACCACCATGGCGACACAATGCTGCCACAGAGCCCCCACATTGCCACCATCATCCTTGCCACACTTTCAACACCTTGTTCCCATAAGGTTGACACCCTGCTGCCACCATCCAACCACACTGTTCACACAGTGGGCCTGCAGCCCGATCTGATCGCACAGACAATTTTTGCTGATCACAAAGACCCATACCCCGTTTGGGCGCTAAGGGTCAGAAAGTCGAACACATAAGGATCTTTCAGGCTTTGCTGAACCAACTCGGACTGCGGCGCAGGCAGGGTCTGAGCGAAGTTGCCCACTGCCTGGCCCACGCGCTCATGGAAGCGCTGCTCAATCTGCCACTCCAGCACCGTGCGGCTCCAGCCGTGTTCGGCGCAGGCCTGGGCGTACAGCAACACCAGATCCACCGATTTCACCTTGGCCAACAGGGTGCGCACGTGTCCCCAAGGCATTTGTCCCACGGGCTGTGGGACAACTTCAAAGCGCGGGCTGAAGAAGGCATAAAACTGCCGCATGGCAAACAGGCTGGTGCGCGAAAAGCCTTTCATGCCGGGGTAGCTGGCCTGCAGGTCTTGCGCCATTTGTAAAACGTGGCAGAGCTGATGCCGCACTCCCGGCAGAGTTCGGGGACCGGGCTGCCGCCTTCCGCTTGCTTGAGGACGGCAATGATCTGGCTGTCTGAAAAGCGTGATGTCTTCATGTAAAACTTCCTCGGGCTACTTTGGAGAAAGTTCTACTTTTAACTGCCGCTAATTTCCGGGGGGATTACCGCGCGGCGGGCAGAAAAAACCCAACCGATCAAGGTTGGGTTTTAGAATTGGTGGTGATGGGGGGACTTGAACCCTCGACCTACGGATTATGAATCCGTCGCTCTAACCAGCTGAGCTACATCACCGCTGATATGCAACAAAGGGGCGGGATTATGTCGTTTTCACGTCCTTCTTGTCAAGGCGTACGTGTGTAGGCGACAATGGCAAGATGAACTTTGATATCGTGATTGTGGGTGGTGGGTTGGCTGGCCTTGCGCTGGCGGCGGCGTTGCGGCGTTCGGCTTTTTCTATCGCGTTGATTGAAGGGGCGACACCGAATGCCCCTGCCAAGCGCATCTATGACTTTTCTGCCGCTACAACCGCTGCGTCTTGGGATAGCCGCATCTATGCCATTAGCCCGGCAAATGCCAATTTTTTAGCAGACATTGGCATTTGGCAACATCTTGATCCTTTACGCATGGAACCTGTGCGCAATATGCAGGTGTTTGGTGATGGCAAAGGTCGGCTTGATTTTTCGGCTTATGACAGTGGCGTTGCTGAATTAGCATGGATACTTGAATCGTCGCTGATGCAAACTGAACTGCGGGAAATGGTTAAGCGGCAAGGCAATCTCACGTTATTTTGTCCTGCAACACCGCAAGCACTTGTTTTAACTGATACCGCCGCCGAGCTTACGCTGACCGATGGCCGCCAATTGACCGCACGCCTGATTGTTGCAGCTGATGGTGCAGATTCATGGACGCGCCATGCAGCGGGGATTGAAGTGGCTTTCAAAAACTACGACCAACTGGGTGTCGTGGCTAACTTTGCTACTGCGTTGCCCCATTACCATACGGCGTTCCAATGGTTTCGTGCAGATGGCATTCTGGCTTGGCTACCCTTGCCTGGACAACAGATATCGATGGTATGGTCCGCCAAAACAGCGCTTGGCGAGGCGTTACTGTCGGAGTCGCCAGAAGATTTGTGCACTAGAGTTGCTAACGCTGGCGGCCATCTGCTGGGCGAGTTGAAATTAATCACTCCGCCAACCGCATTTCCGCTGCGGCTGATGCGCGCACCACGCACGGTGTTGCCACGTTTATGTCTGGTAGGCGATGCGGCACATACGGTTCATCCATTGTCTGGTCACGGCATTAACTTAGGATTTGGTGATGTTCAGGCTTTAGCGAAAACGCTGCTTAACGCTTTTCCAGTCGAAGATTGTGGCGACTTTTCCTTGTTGCGACGGTTTGAACGATCGCGTAAAGAAGAAGTTTTTATGCTACAAACAGCAACGGATCATTTACAGCGTTTGTTTGCCATTCGGCGCGGGCCGCTTATTGGTTTGCGCAATGCTGGATTGAACCTTACCAATCATTTGCCTGTTATAAAGGACGCTTTGGTTCGTTATGCGTTGGCATCCTAACTGCATCCTAACTTTTTGGAGATTTAATGAATAAGAAATTGCTTGCAGCAGCCACATTGTTTGTTAGTTTTGCGACGCTATCCTTTTCAACGCTATCTTTAGCGGGTGAGGCTGACGTAAAAAAAGCACTTGAAACAACTTTGGGTAAAGTTGAAAAAATCAGCAAAGCACCTATTACCGGCCTCTGGGAAGTTGTTGTTGATGGACAGATTTTTTATGTGGAAGACACGGGTCGTTATGTACTAGCCGGTAATTTAATCGACACTAAAACAGGTAAAAATTTAACCACTGAGCGACAGTTCAATGCCTTGCCACTTGAGCTGGCCATCAAGCAAGTGCGAGGGAATGGTAAAAATGTATTAGTCACGTTTGAAGACCCTAACTGTGGCTACTGCAAAAAACTGGCCAAAGAATTGACGTCGGTCAAAAATCTCACGCTGTACACTTTCCTTTATCCCGTGCTTGGGGAAGACTCCTTCGAGAAATCCAAAATGATTTGGTGCGCGCAGGATAAAGCCAAAGCCTGGAACGACTGGATGATCGCTGGCAAAACCTTGGCTTCAGTGCCTGCCAAATGCGATACCACCGGGCTGGAAAAATCAATCGCACTGGGACAAAAGTTGCGTATCAGCGGCACACCCGCGATGTTCTTCGCAACCGGTGAGCGAGTAGGCGGCTACATTCCGGCAGCAGAAATCGAAAAGCGCTTTAATGCCAAAGGCGGTTAATGACAGCAACACCATGCTGTAAAAAGTCGGCGCTGGTGATACGGCAACAAATACTGTCCTGCGTACCCCAGCCCGGTAATTTTTCTATTTATTGACGCGGCCAGCGCGTCGCTGCGACCGCGTACATCGGTATTCATCCCCGTCATGCCAACGCTGGCCATCACCCCGTGTCCCTTCCGGTGTAGTCGCACAACCTGCTTGCGCCGCTCATGCAACTGCTCCAGCTTTTGATATCGAGCGCCTTCTTTGTCCATCACAGTTCGACATCAGCATATCCGTACAGTCCAGTCTTCTTTGTTCCGGATCAATAATATAAAAATTTTTGCGCAAGCGACGCCAAGTATTTGATCTTCTACAAGAATGCTTTATTTTGGTGCATTAGTTGATGCATTAGCTGATGCATCAGTTGGCGCATTACTTGGTGCATATTCAATCGGCATCAACACCCATAAACGGCCACTCTGGCGCATTTTGCCGGCCAGATTACCGGCTTGCTCGCCGCTACCCCAGTAAAAGTCACCGCGCACGGCCCCCCGAATTGCGCCGCCCGTGTCTTGCGCGAGCATCAACTTTGTGAGCGCTTGCTCACTATTTGGCATAGTGGTTGCAAGCCATAACGGGGTGCCTAACGGTACATAGCGCGGATCAACCGCTAATGATCTTGTGGGCGTTAGCGGCACGCCTAACGCACCTAAAGGACCTGAGCCTGTGGGTGGCAGTTCGCGAAAAAAAACCACGCTGGGGTTTTGATTTAGCAGTTCGTTAAGCCGTTTGGGATTATTTTCTGCCCAGTTTTTAATGCCTTGCATGGAGGCTTGATCAATAGAAATCTCACCTTGATCTATCAACCAGCGGCCAATGGATCGGTAAGGATGACCATTTTGATCCGCATAACCCACCCGCATGCGGCTGCCATCGGGCAGGGCAATCTGGCCTGAACCCTGAATCTGCATGAAAAACAACTCAACTGCATCCGACACCCAGGCAATCGCCTCATGTGAGCGCTTGCTTCCCTGCTGATCCCATTCAGCTCTGTCGTAGTAAGGAATCAGCCTTTTCCCCTCGAGACGACCGCGCAAGCGCAGATGCTTTAATTCTGGATAAATTTTGGATAAATCGACCGTGATCAAATCGCCTGGCGCTGCATGCACGGGATAAGGATTTTGCCGCGATGGCTTGCGGCTGCCTTGCAACACCGGCTCGTAGTAACCCGTAATCATGCCCGTGCGCGATCCATCTGCATTGACCATAGCCCAGGGCTGAAACTGGCTTTTAAACCAGCCACGCACCAATTGCGGGCTGCTGACGTCGGCCGTCTGCGCAGCCAGACAAACCGGCCGCCAAAGCGATTTTTTGCGGAGCGTGCGGCAGCTGTCCAAAAACGCGATAAAGGCGGGCGTCGGGTCATCTTCCTCCCAACCTGGCAAATCCTCCCAACGTGCCGTTTGCATCGGCGGGGCAGCAGGCAGCTCGGCTGGTTTGGCAGGCGCACATTTGGGCACGGGTGGACATTGCGTTAGCGATGCAACCTGCCCATCAGGTTGCGTGGCAGACCTTGATGCTTGCGAAGCGGGAGAGACCGTCGTGCAGCTAGACAACAAAAGTGCCGAGCAGGCAACAAGAATGAAGATAGAGGAAATTTTCATGAATCTGCTAAAGTTCGCCGCGTTAAAAACCGAGAGTTTACCGATGACTGACTTTTCTCGCTTTCTGCTTCGCGCCGAAGCGCTTATGGATCGTATTGAGGCGATTTTGCCGCCGGCCTTGCCGAAAACCGATTGGTCAGCCTGCGCTTATCGCTGGCGTAGTCGCAACGGACGTGGCTGGCTGGAAAGCGTGCGCCATCCTCACGCCATAGGGCTGGATAATTTGCAGGGCGTGGATGCGCAAAAAGAGAGCGTCACGCAAAACACATTGCAATTTATCCAGGGAAAACCAGCCAACAATGTGCTGCTTACCGGCGCGCGCGGCACAGGCAAAAGCTCACTGGTCAAAGCAGTGTTCAACCGGTTTTCTCATCGCAGTTTGCGTTTGATCGAAGTGGATAAGGATGATCTAGCGTATTTGCCGGATATTGTTGACCTTGTTTACGGACGGCGCGAAAAATTCATTCTTTTTTGCGATGATTTATCGTTCGAGACTAACGAGCCGGGCTACAAAGCCCTAAAAAGTCTGCTCGATGGCTCGATCACCGGCATGCCGGAAAACTTGCTGGTGTATGCCACCTCCAACCGGCGCCATCTGATGCCGGAAAAAATGTCAGAAAATCTGGAAGCCACGCACACAGAAGACGGCGACGTGCATCCCGGCGAGACCACGGAAGAGAAAGTCTCGCTCTCCGAACGTTTTGGCTTGTGGTTGTCGTTTTACGCTTTCAGCCAGGATGAATACCTCGACATTTGCGCGCACTGGCTAACTGCGTTTGGTCACCCGACAACATCACTCGAGCCTGACAATCCCATTCGCCGCGAAGCCTTGCAATGGACGCAAATGCGCGGTGCAAGGAGCGGCCGAGTGGCTTGGCAATTTGCGCGCGATTACGCCGGACGGCACAATGCAGCAAAAAAACAAGCCCGCCCAGGCCTCCGCTCAAAAAGGCCATAGGATCTACCTTGCATGAAAATTACTCGTGTCGCTGCTGCTGTGATCGAACGGCCTGACGGCCAATTTTTGCTCGGTCAGCGAGCGGCTGATACCGTTTATGCCGGTTACTGGGAGTTCCCAGGTGGGAAAATCGAGGCTGGCGAAACGCCAAAAGGCGCCTTGATGCGCGAGTTGCATGAAGAACTTGGCATCACGGTTGTACGTGCCGACCCATGGTTGCGCCGCGAACATGTGTATGAACACGCCCATGTGCAGTTGTATTTTTTTCGCGTGCGCGCCTGGCAAGGTGACATCACGCCACACGTGCACAGTGCATTGCGTTGGCAAATGCCTGCTGCAACTAGCGTACAACCCATGTTGCCAGCCAATGCGCCTATTCTGGCCGCCCTTAACCTGCCTGCGTTTTACGCCATTACTCATGCGGCAACGATAGGTGTTGATGCACAGCTCGCCGCGTTGGATAGCGCACTCGCACGCGGCCTGAAACTGGTTCAGCTCCGCGAACCTCAGCTTGATGCCAACGTCCGCCGGGACTTTGTTCATGCCGCAGTCAAACGCTGCCACGCGGCTGGTGCTCGCGTGCTGATACATAGCGACATTCATTTGGCGCGCGAAGCGGGGGCAGACGGGGTGCACCTTACCGCCAGGCAACTCATGGCAACCACCACCCGCCCTGGCTTTCCGCTCGTAGCCGCCTCATGCCACAGCACCGCAGAAATGCATCACGCCGCGCAATTAGGCTGCGATTTTGTGGTTTATGGCCCTGTACTTGAAACCGCCACCCACCCCGGCCGCAAAGGTTTAGGCTGGGAGCGATTTGCAGCGGTGGTGAGCGGTCAAATGAAGGTAACTGAAACGAATGAGACTGACCTGTCGACATTAGGCGCCGTATCACCAGCGCCGACTTTTCCACCGATTTACGCTTTGGGCGGGCTCAGTCCGGAAGACATCGACACCGCCTGGGTTCATGGCGCTCATGGTGTCGCGGCAATTCGTTCGGCCTGGCAGGCGGATCAAAAAACTGGCTTGCCGAATACTCAACCGCACTGAACTCCACATCTTTTAATTGTTCAGCTGTAGGCAAACATTTCCTGTAAACCGTTTCCATGCAGCGCTTTGACTTACCCGACTACGATTCAGCGTCGGCTTCATCGCTCAACGGTTCTTCCTCTTTTGCCGCAATACGATATTGATCGTTTGCCCACGCGCCTAAATCATCCCGCTTGCAGTATGCAGAGCAAAAAGGGCGAAATCTGCTTTCTTCGACCCAAGGCACAGCGGCACCACAGCGCGGGCACGAGACAATGCGTGGAGATTTTTTGGCTACACTCACTGAAGCTCCCGTCGATCGAGAAGAAGAATCGCGTGCAGTTGCCATGCTCAAAGATTACATAACGTCATATCAAACTCAATATCCGCTTCCACCTGACGAGGCCTTTGTACCATGTCAGGACGCAAGAAACGAATGTTGATCGCCAGCTTGCCGGCGGATATTTCAGGAATCACAGGATTGTTTTTCATCACTTGCAGACGAATCAACTGATAGCTGCGGCCACCAAGCATGACTTGATATGTGCCATTTTTAGCGAGCAGTTGATCCGACCGTCCTGAAGCGCGCAACAAGCGCAAAACGATAGTGAGCGCTTGGCGGATCGGCAGCATGGGAGACAGCCAGGTTTCGATATTTTTTTGGCGTTCTGACACATCACGGTTTAACCAATAGTGGTAACCCGGCAAATCAAATTCACACACCCCGCCGGGAATACCCACGCGGTTTTTAATACTCATCAACCACTCGTTTTCACGCAAGTAATGGCCAATTTTTCCTTGTACCGCCAACAGTTGCGTACTGGCCTGTTCAATTTCATACAACGCGCCCGAGAGCGCATCTTCGGAAATATCGGGGTTATTTCGAAAGGAGAGCAATATTTGCCGTTGCCGCTCAAGTTCTTGCACCAGATCAAACTTTAAATCGGCACGACCTGCCACTTCCAGTAGCTCAAACAACAAAACCAAAGCGGCATGATGTTCAGCCCCCCCTGGAGCAGAGGTGAAATAAACGAGTTTTTCAAACAAATCTTCAAGGCGCAACAAAGTACGCACGCGTTCACTGAGAGGATATTCGTATGTAATCACTCGCCAACCGGAAATAGGTAAATAGACAGGATTGTCACCGAATTCAGATTAAATCTCAACCTGCTTGTTGCGCCAACTTGCAATATTTTTGATGTAAAAGTGCTACTTGTGGCGCTAAAGCAGAGATTTCTCCATCATTTTGAATGAGATCATCCGCTGCCGCCAGGCGTTGTTCGCGCTTGGCCTGTGCATGCAATATGTCCTCAACCTCGCTGCGCGACAAGCCATTGCGCTGCATAACCCGTTGAATTTGAGTCGATTCCGGACAATCTACAACAGCTATTCGGTGCACCCGCTCACGATAACTGTCCGATTCAATCAACAAAGGAACTACCAGAACAAGATACAGTGGGTGCTGCAAAGCAGCTGCCTGAACTTTTTTTTCTACTGCCTCACGAATCAATGGATGAATAATCGCTTCGAGCCGTTTGCGTTCTTCGGGGTGGGCAAACACGTGTGTTCGCATCGCTGCACGATCCAATGCACCATCTTTAGTCAGCATCTTGTCGCCAAACGCCGCCAATATATCGGGCATAGCCGCGCCGCCAGCTACCGTGAGCGAATGTGCGACAACATCCGTATCAATCACTGGCACGCCATGGGATGAAAAACAATCCGCCACGGCGCTTTTGCCACTACCAATACCGCCAGTTAAACCGATGATATAAACCATTGAGCTAATAAAAAGTCAGGTTTTCCAAAGCTGGGTTGCTGTATGGTTTCGTTCCAGCAGCAGGGGTTATTGAACATACTAAAACCATTTATGGTGCGCCATCAAGGCGCGCAATCCATTACCCATGTATCCGTTAGCGCCAATCTTATCGATTTTATTTGGCTATTCACCACGCTCACCTTGGCCTTTATCTGCACTACTTGATCAAGCTGCGCAGCTACGTCGGGCTTTTCCAGTACCGCCGCGTCTTCACCATTTTGCTTGAGTAAAGCGATGCGCGCTTGTGCCGCCTCAACATCCCCAAACAAACCAACCAAAAGGCGATAGTCTCCACGTTTTGTTGCCTGAACTTGCATCTCGCTCAAAGGCTTGATGGGCTCAAGCTTCTTCGCTAACAAGGCGGTTTTTTTCGATTCAGCAAGTGCCTGAGTCGCCAAACCAGATATAAACACTCGATAGTAGCTTTGCTTTGGCATGCGTTGAGCAATTCCACCCAGGCTCGCCACATCACGCAATACCTGGTCCGCCGCGATTTGGCTTAAGCCACCGATCGCCTGACAGACGGTTGCTAGACTTTCAGGTGCTACAGCCGGTGGCGTGTTGCTGACAAGCCGCATGCTGCCTGGGTTGATTTGTTGCGTTAAACGCTGCGGCTCATCAATTTCGCTGTGCGCTGTAAACAGTCCTTGTGCCCAGGCAAAGAAAACAAGATTAAGAAAAACCAATGCATAAAAAAAGATTCGCAACTTATTCACGTCTAAATACCCTATCACTATGATTTGGCAATCATCAATCAATGCCGGTAGATTCTGCCACCGCCCGCAACCCTTCCAGTACTAAATAGTCCACGACTAGCGTAGGTGTTGAAAGATGTGGCGCCAAATACCCCGCTGCACCACCTGACAAAACGCATTGCGTGGCGCAATGAATCCTGCGCATTCGTTCAATTGCACCTAGCGTCGCATATAACGCACCGCTCGCCATGGCATCCTGCGTATTTTTAGCCGGCCTGCTTAAATCCAAACCATCCAGCGCGCCAGCAATGTCACGCAAACCCGCTGCATGGTGGGTGAGAGACTGATGCATCAATTGCAATCCCGGCAAAATCAAGCCACCCTGAAAAACACCTGCGGCATCAAGAAAATCAACTGTAGTTGCCGTACCGGATTGCACCACGATTGCAGCCTCGGGTTCTGATGATATGAGCAATGCCCGCGCCGCAATTAACCCAGCCCAGCGATCTGCGCCTAATTGCGTTGGCTGGCTGTAATTGTTTTTCACCCCACAGCATGCGACTGTGCTCTGAAAAAAATTCAGCGGGACAGCTAACTGTTGTGCGATGCGTTCAATACGCTGCTGTACTGCCATTCCGGCAACATTGCACGCCAAAAAATGCTGTACTTGATAAGGCAGAACAGCACTCAAAGAAGCCAAATCGGTGTAATCGGTAATTTGCTGGTGCAGCCAGCCGTTACCATCATGCACACCCCATTTAACGCGTGTATTTCCCGCATCCAGACACAGAATCATAAGGCTAGGAATACAAAAATTTCTTGTAAAAAGAATACAACGCCATGGTGAGCTTCCATCAGTCAAATGGTAGTGCCAAACTGCGATTATTACAGGCAACGTGGCCTGATTTAGAACTTGATTAGATCGCTTTTAGAACATATCTGGCGCGCCCGAGACGATTCGAACGTCCGACCCCTGCCTTCGGAGGGCAGTACTCTATCCAGCTGAGCTACGGGCGCAGGGTGCGAAGGATAACGCTTTCAACTCCTAACGTCTATCTCTGGGTGCAGTATCTACTATAATTCAGCGCTTGCATTGACCACTTTTGAAAGCTCATTCATGGAAAAAGAGACAATTCGCGGTTTTATTTACCTTCTGGTTGCAACACTGGCTACTGTCGTTATCGCGTTGGTAACAGCCAATGCCCTTATGCACCGGCCTGAAGTGATTGATGAAGAAGCGATCAGCAAACGCATTGCGCCTGTCGCGCAACTGACCATTGCCACTGCTGGCGCGGTAGGTGCTGAGCGTTCGGGGGAACAACTGTATCAAGCCGCTTGTGTTGCCTGCCATGCCACAGGTGCTGCAGGCGCGCCCAAGCTGGAGGATAACGCTGCGTGGGCACCGCGCTTGAAACAAGGTCTGGATGGCCTGCTCAAGTCCGCAATCAACGGCAAAAACGCCATGCCACCCCGCGCAGGGTCAGATGCAACGGATGCCGAGTTAGCCAAAGCGATTGTCTACATGGCGAACAAGTCAGGCGGTAGCTTAAAAGAACCGGCGGCAAAATAATTTAAAGCAGCATTGAGTAAAAATAAAGGCCACGCGAAGTGGCCTTTATTTTTACTGATTTTCTCAAGAAGGCTTGTTTGTCAGCATGGCCCGCAAGCCGGCAGCGCGTGCCATGGCCGTGTTGGTATCTGGCACCTTGCTCGCTTGTTGCGCATTAGTGAGTGCCACCGAGCCCATTTCCTCAATAAAGCGCGACGGTTCGCGTGCCAACCAGTTGTTGCCCTGTTTGCGGCGTTCGCACCAGCTTATCGTCAAACTCGCTTGCGCGCGCGTGATGCCCACGTACATGAGGCGCCGCTCTTCTTCCAGCCGCGCAGGCTCCGTCGAGTCACGGTGCGGCAACAAGCCTTCCTCAACGCCGGTTAAAAACACATGGCGGAACTCCAGTCCTTTGACGGCATGCAGCGTGGCGAGTTGCACGGCATTGCGGTCGTCATCGCCCGTATCCAGCATGGAGAGCAAAGCCACAGTCTGCGCGAGTTCTAGCAGGGTTTTATTTTCTTCTTCGCCTTTACGGCCTATCCATTGCACAAAATCATTCACGTTACTCCAGCGCGTTTCCGCTTCGCGCGTATCCAGCGCGGTAAATAACCAGGCTTCGTAGCCAATTGCTTCGATAATCGTGGTCAGCAGCGCCCCGGCCGGTTCGGTTTGAGCGCGCTGGGTCATGCGCTGGATAAACCCGGCAAACTCGCGCAACGCTGTGTGCTGGCGTATGGGCAGCTCGTCGCTCAAGGCAGGGGAGAGCAGGGTGGCAAACAGGCTTTGCTTCCTGCGCCCGGCGACGGTTCCCAGTGCCTCCAGCGTCGTGCCGCCGATACCGCGCTTGGGCGTGGTCACGGCGCGAATAAAGGCAGGGTCGTCTTCCTGATTGGTCAGCAGACGCAAATAGGCGATGATGTCTTTGATCTCGGCGCGCTCGAAAAACGACTGCCCGCCGGAGATGACATAGGGGATGCGCTGCGCGCGCAGTTGTTGCTCCAGCGCGCGCGCCTGGTAATTGCTGCGATACAAAATGGCGTAGTCGGAAAATTCTGTGCGCCGCTCAAAGCGATGCGCGGATAAACGCGAGACCACCCATTCAGCCTCATGATCGCCATCACGGCAGGTCTGGATGTGAATCGCTTCGCCCTGGCCGTGTGCCGACCACAGTTTTTTCTCAAACAATTTGGGGTTATGCGCAATCAGTTGATTGGCCGCATCCAGCACGCGCGTGGTCGAGCGGTAATTTTGTTCCAGCATCACCACGTTCAGGCGTGGATAGTCGGCCTTTAACAAGCGCAGGTTTTCACTATCTGCACCGCGCCAGGCGTAGATGGATTGATCATCATCACCCACCGCAGTGAACGCATCGCGCCCCTGGGTGAGCAACTGCACCAGGCGATATTGGCCGCGGTTGGTGTCCTGATATTCGTCGATCAGCAAATGCCACAAACGCTTGCGCCAGCGTGTCGCTACCTCCTCTTGCGTGGAAAACAATTCAACCGGCAGGCGGATCAGATCATCAAAATCAACCGCCTGATAGGCGCGCAGGGCCCGCTCATAATTCACATACAAATCGGCAGCCATCGCTTCCGTGTCTTCATGCACCAGTTGCTGCGCTTGCTCTGGCGTAATGAGCGCGTTTTTCCACAGCGAAATGCAGGTTTGCAGTTGCCGCAGCTGGGCTTTATCCACGCCGCTGGAGAGCTCTTGCAATAGCCCGGTGGCGTCCGAGCTGTCGAGAATCGAAAAGCCGGGCTTTAACCCCAGCGCATTGGCTTCCTGGCGCAAAATGCGCACGCCGAGCGAGTGAAACGTGCTGATCACCACACCTTTGGCGCGGTCGCCCAGCAGGCTTTTGGTGCGCGCCTGCATTTCCTTGGCGGCCTTGTTGGTAAAGGTAATCGCCGTGATATGCGATGGCGCAATGCCATAGTCGCGGATGAGGTAGGCAATTTTTTGCGTGATCACCCGCGTCTTGCCCGAACCGGCGCCGGCCAGCACCAGGAGCGGGCCATCGACGTAAGTGACGGCGGCTTGCTGTGCCGCGTTTAGCGTGTACATAGCACTTTGATACGGGCTTTAATACGTCTCAAACCGGCCTTGCCGCCATGCCAAAACATATCATCGCCGTCTTGCCAGCGCCGACTTTTTTGACTTTTCAAATCGCACCGGCGCCGTGGGCTTGGCGGTCGGCGTGATAGCTGGAACGCACCATGGGCCCGCAGGCGGCGTGCGTATAGCCCATCGCCAGAGCCTCTTTTTCAAACATGGCAAACTGTTCTGGCGGCACATAACGCATCACTGGCAAATGGTGTCCTGAGGGGGCAAGATATTGGCCGAGGGTGAGCATCTCGACGCCATATTCGCGCATGTCACGCATCGTGGCCAGAATCTCTTCGTTCGTCTCGCCCAAGCCCACCATCAAACCGGATTTGGAGGGAATCTGCGGATGGCGTTTTTTAAATTCCTGCAGCAGGCGCAGCGAGTGCGCGTAATCCGCACCGGGCCTGGCTTGTTTGTATAAACGCGGCACGGTTTCCATGTTGTGATTCATGACGTCGGGCGGTTGCGTGCCCAGAATATCCAGCGCGACATCCAGCCGCCCGCGAAAATCCGGCACCAGCACTTCGATTTTTGTGCGCGGTGACAGGGCGCGAATCTGCGCGATGCAATCGGCAAAATGCTGGGCGCCGCCATCCCTTAAATCGTCGCGATCAACGCTCGTGATGACCACATAATTCAGCTTCATCGCGGCAATGGTTTGCGCCAGTTTCAAGGGTTCGTCGGCATCCGGCGGCAGGGGTTTGCCGTGGCCGACATCGCAAAACGGGCAGCGCCGCGTACATAAATCGCCCAGGATCATGAAAGTCGCCGTGCCATTGCCAAAGCACTCGCCGATGTTGGGGCAAGAGGCTTCTTCGCACACCGTGTGCAGTTGATGTTCGCGCAAAATCTGCTTGATCTCGCCAAAGCGCGTGGCCGAGTTGCCGGCTTTAACGCGTATCCAGTCCGGCTTTTTCAGCGGCGCGCCAACCGGCACGATTTTGATCGGGATGCGAGCGGTTTTCGCTTCGCCTTTTTGTTTCACAGTCATAAGTTTTCCAAGGGTTCTAGCGAGGGTTTCAGCAGCTGCAAAATTAACGCCTCGGCCAATTGTGTGCCAACCTGCGTTGTAGATATGTTTTTCAGTGTACCCGTACCGCTTGCATTTTCTACAGCAACCAGATCGCACAAGCGTGTGACCGTCATGCCTGCATAACCGCACGGGTTAATCGCGGCATAGGGTGCCAGATCAACATCGACATTGAGCGATACGCCGTGATAGCTGCAACCGCCTTTGATACGCAGCCCCAGCGCGGCGATTTTCGCGCCCGCTACATACACACCGGGCGCGCCGGCCATGCGCCCGGCTGCCACGCCATAGCTTGCCAGCACATTGATTACCGCTTGTTCTATCCGCCGCACCATGTCACGCACTTTGAGTTGCTGGCGGCGCAAGTCCAGCAACAGATAGGCCACCACCTGGCCTGGGCCGTGATAGGTAATCTGCCCGCCACGGTCAATCTGCACAACGGGGATGCCAATGTCGTGCAATACATGTTCCGGCTTGCCGGATAAACCTTGCGTGAATACCGGCGGATGCTCGCACAGCCACAGTTCATCGGGCGTGTCAGCCGTGCGCTCCGCAGTGAAGGCCTGCATGGCGGCAAAGGTGGGCCCGTACGCCACACAACCCAGCGAACGAATGATCACAGCACGACCTTAACCATGGGATGGGCGCTGAGCTCGCGATACAAGGCATCCAGTTGCGCTTGCGAGGTGGCCCGCACGGTGCAGGTGAGCGCCAGATAATTGCCCGCGCGGGAAGGGCGCATGGCCATCGTGGCGGCATCGAATTCCGGCGCATGCTTGATCACCACGCACGCGATGGTTTGCGCAAAATCATCTACCCGTGCGCCCATGATCTTCAACGGAAAGTCGCAGGGAAATTCAATCAATGTTTGCCTATCCATGGCGCATCACCTCGGTCTTGTAAGCCTGGTACCAGCCATACATCGCGGCGTAAATCGGCCCGGGCTTGCCTGCCACTGTGGCGTTATGCGCCGTATCGTTACACGCCGTGTTGTCAGCGCGGACTTTTTGGCCAAGCGCTTTTCGGCCAATCCGGCCAATCTTTACGCCATCCAGTTCAACAATCGGCAGCACTTCACGCGTGGAAGAAGCCAGCCATAATTCATCCGCAGCACGCACCTCGGCTTCGGTAATGTCGCGCACGTCAACCGGCAAACCGTGGGCTGCGGCAAGTTCGAGCAAAACGTCGTAAGTGATGCCCGGCAGCATGAGATGATTTTTCATCGGCGCAAGCAGCACGCCATCCTTCACCACAAAGATGGAGGAGGCCGCGCCCTCGGTCAAAAAGCCATCGCGAAACAAAACGGTTTCAGCCGCGCCTGCCACCACGGACTGCTGGCGCAGCAGGCAATTGGCCAGCACCGACGTTGACTTGATATCACAGCGCAGCCAGCGAATATCCGCTGCGGATACCGCCGTCACACCATCCCTGACTTGCTCAGAATCGGGTGCCCCGAGGAACTCGGCAAACAGCAGCACGGTGGGCACAGGCTCGGCAGGGAAAGCATGATTACGCACCGCCATCAGGCCGCGCGTGACCTGAATGTACACTGAGTGATCATCCCATTCGGCTTGGGACGAAAGGCGATGAACCAAAGCCGCCCATTGCGCGATGGTATGCGGATTCTCCAGGCCAATGGCCGCCAGGCTATGCGCCAAACGGTGTAAATGCGCTTCCAGCCGAAACGGATGGCGCGAATACACGGGCACGACTTCATACACGGCGTCACCAAACAAAAAGCCGCGATCCATCACCGACACCTTCGCGTCTTCTGGCGCAATCCACTGACCATTCAGGTAAATCACAGGCCTCACTATTCAGTCTGCGCAAGACTTATTGAAACCAAAGCACCAAGGTATCCCACATCCGGCCTAAAAAGCCTGACAGAGGGACTTCTTCGAGCGTCACCACAGGATATTCGCCCCAAAGTTGATCGCCCAAACTGAGCTTTAATGTACCCACGGTCACGCCTTTGGCCACAGGACTCAAAAGTGGCTGACGACTTTCCAAACGCACCGTTAACTTATCCCTCATGCCGCGCGGTATCGAAACAATCAAGTCCTTGGTGAACCCTGTTTTAACCTGATTTTGCGCACCCTTGAATACTTTGAGTTGAGAAACTGTTTGTCCTGCGCCATAGACTTTTACCGCTTCAAATGCCATGTAACCCCAATTCAGCAAATTCAGCGAATCACTGGCGCGTGCTGCATCCGATGGCGCATTTAACACCACCGATATCAAGCGCTGCGGCGCGCGATAAGAAGTGGCTACCAGACAATAACCTGCCGCTTCGGTATGGCCTGTTTTCATGCCATCAACAGTTGAATCAGCCCACAACAAGCGATTCCGGTTGTACTGCCGAATACCGGCATAGGTATATTCTTTCACTGCATGCAGGCGATGGATTTCCGGATAGTTTTTTATCAGCGCAGCCGCCAGTTTTGCCATATCGTGCGCAGTGGAATAATGTGTTGGTTGAGGACCATCAAAAAATCCGCTGGCGTTCAAAAAATTTGTATTTTTCATGCCCAGTTTCTGCGCCGTGCGATTCATCATGATCGCAAATGCAGGCTCACTACCACCCAACACCTCGGCCAGCGCAACTGACGCATCGTTGCCGGATTGAATGATCATGCCTTTGAGCAAGTCTTCAACCACAACCTGCCCATTGACCGGAATAAAGCTGCGCGAACCTTGCGTTTTCCATGCACGTTCCGAAACAATCACAGGCTGCGTCATGGTCAAGCGCTTTTCTGCCAAGGCTTCGGCCACGAGATAAGTCGTCATCATTTTGGTTAAAGAGGCAGGCTCCATACGGCTGTCTGCCTTGCTTTGCGCCAATATCTGGCCTGTATCAGCATCCATCACAATCCATGCTTTGGCAGTTAATGCAGGCAAGGGGATAGACACGGGCGCAGCCATTGCGCTTGCTGCAAGAAAAAACTGCCCCATGCCAGCCAGCCAAGGCAAACACGCCAGTATCAGAAAAATTTGTTTCATGACATTCGCACCCACAATGAAAAGTAAAGGCGAATTATAGGGGCTTGACCCAACCTGCCGTGCCAGACCCTTTGCCTGGCACTCACACGTTGCTATTCGAGCTGTGTCTATTCAAACTATGTCTATTCGAACTTATCTACCACTCATGGCGCATTTTTTACCTTTTCCCGTTGCCGCCCTCTCACCCTCTTCAGCGAGGATCCCTACCCGAAAAGCGGCATCCCGGCGCTGCAAAGCTAAGCGCTTAAGGACTGACCGCTTTGAGCGCAGTACTTCATCTAGCCAGCCTTACCGTGCCAGCAGTTAACCCAAGGGATGGCCACTCAAGCCAAATTGCGTACGGCCGTAGAACATCATGTGATCTTCATACGCTTGGCCTACTTGCAATGACACCATGAGCAAATCCCGCGCAAACACTTCCACGATATCGCCTTTGTAAGTGGCCGCACCACCCAGTAACTCCAATGCGCGAATGCCCGTTTGCAGACCAGTTCTGCAAATCGACGATCGCCACGCGCCCAGGCGGCTTTCTTCTTGCGGCGTGCAAGCGGTTTTGCCTTCAGCACACCAATCCTCGAGTTGCTGGATATACCGTTCGTGCAATGCTCCTGCCTGCTCGATTTGCGTCACCAATTCGCCTAAATTGCGCTGCGCTACAGGTGACTCCCACTCTTGTCCACCAAGCAAAATACGCTGACGCGAGCGAA
>Ga0116141_10000895_pt1 | contig 24629 bp, 25 predicted proteins | sample AD_UKC097_MetaG_FD_89744 | JGI IMG/M metagenome (GOLD analysis project Ga0116141, IMG submission 89744) | Active sludge microbial communities of municipal wastewater-treating anaerobic digesters from USA - AD_UKC097_MetaG | ecosystem: Engineered > Bioreactor > Anaerobic > Digestate | place: USA...
CGTAGCGACCGCGCTGTACGCCGCGCGCAGCAAGGCTCAGTTGAGTTTCAGCTGGTGCGCGGGGACGCGTCCGGCAAGCTCGTGGCAGAACTCGATGATGTTTCCAAGCACTATGGCGAACGTTGCGTGGTGAATCACTTTTCCTGCCGCATCCAGCGTGGCGACAAGATTGGTTTGATCGGGCCGAACGGCGCGGGCAAAACCACGCTGTTGCGCCTGATCCTCGGCGAGATTGAGCCGGACGAGGGCGTGGTGCGCATGGGCAGCCGCGTTGAAGTGGCTTATTTTGACCAGTTTCGCACCCAGCTTGATCCGGAGGCGGCCTTGGTGGATGTCATCAGCCCCGGCTCGGATTACGTGGAAATCGGGCAGGCCAAAAAGCATGTGATCAGCTATCTGGAAGACTTTTTATTCGCTCCGGAACGTGCCAGGTCCCCCGTTAAATCGCTCTCGGGTGGCGAGCGCAATCGCTTGCTGTTAGCGCGTCTGTTTGCTCGCCCGGCGAATGTGCTGGTGCTGGATGAACCGACCAATGATCTGGATATTGAAACGCTGGAACTGCTCGAAGCCTTGCTGCAGGATTACGCCGGCACGGTGTTTTTGGTCAGCCATGATCGCGCCTTTCTGGATAACGTGGTAACGCAAACCATTGCCAGCGAAGGGCAGGGCAAATGGAAAGAATATATTGGCGGCTATAGCGATTGGCTGCAACAGCGCCCGTCAGTGTTAAGTCCTGAGGTTGCTGGCGGCAAAAAGTCGCCTACCGGCAAGCAAGCAAGCACAGAAAAGCCACCAGTCACGACCAACCCCGCTCCCAAGAAAAACAGCATAAAAAACCAACGCGCTATTGATCAGTTAATGAGCAAAATTGCACAGCTAGAAACCCAGCAGGCCGCTTTGCACGTGCAATTAGTTGATCCGGATTTTTATCAGCAATCGGTAGCACAGCAAAAAAAACTGCATCAAACCCTGGCTGATGTCGAAGCATCCATCAACGCCGCGCTGGCTGAGTGGGCAGCACTGGAAGAAAAACTCTAAACCACCCGAATACGTATCAACCCGATCAAGGAGAAGCAAATGAGCCAGACAGGCGTGTTAACCCATATTGTGGCAGCAGACGAAGACGATATTGTGGCTGTGGGGGAATCGCTCAAGCCCACAGACGAATGGAGTGGCCTGGAGCGGCGCGGCCTCGATATTGCCAAAATCGTGATGCTGCACACCTTGCTGACAAATGACGAATTTGAGCTGGCCGCAGGTTTGTATGAACCTTTGTACATCGGCAGCACCGATGCCATCGTGTTAAAGCTCGCCGATCGAGTGACGGAAAAGCTCGCCACCCTGGACGAGGAAGCACTCATCGAAGTTGCCACAGAACTTGCGGCTACGGCAGACTTTGAAATGGAAGGCTGGCCGGGAGAAGAGATTGAAGCACTGATTATGGAACTGGCCGATTTAGCGCAACTGGCCTTGTCGCAAGAGCAGTCGCTTTACGTTTGGCTGCATCCGCTGCTGACTTGATTTGTTGATTACCTAAACGTATCCATTGGCTTTTCAAATCAAAATATCCACCGTGGCTTTGCCTCTTTCAAAAACCTGGTTTGTCTATTTAATCGAATGCACCGACGGCAGCATTTACACCGGCATTGCGGTGGATGTAGAAGCCCGTTTTGATGCACACTGCGCCGGTAAAGGTGCACGCTATACCCGCTCGCATCCGCCATTGCGGCTTTTGGCAAGCGCTGCCTATCCCGACCGATCCGCCGCCTCGCAAGAAGAATATCGCATCAAGCAGCTCACCCCGGCGGCGAAGCGGGCTTATGCTGATATTCTCATTGCGCGCGAGAATCGTCGCACTACATGCATGACCACTACCGTGCAGGAGCCCTGAATGAAACGTCTCTCACTGAACAGCTGGATATTTTTAGGCGCAGCCGCAGGCGTAGCGCTGGGCCTGGCCTTTGCCGCATTAGGGCCAGATTCCCCCGTGACACAGCAAGGCACTTACATCGCCGGGCTGATCGGCACGCTGTTTGTGGACATGCTCAAGATGATTGTCATTCCGCTGGTGTTCACGTCCATCGCTGTGGGCGTTGCCAACTTGCGGCAGCACCAGCAAATGCATCAAGTGTGGACGCGCACCGTCGGTTTTTTTGTGTTCTCCATGGCGCTGGCCATAGTCGTGGGCCTCACTGCGAGTCAAATTTTTCGCCCAGGGCACGGCCTGCATCTGGAGATGTTTGCCCATGTGATGACGGATGCACCTGCGCAAACCAGTTCAGCCGCCGATTTTTTTGCCAAGTTTTTGCACGCCGTGTTCATGAATCCGGTAAAAGCCATGGCGCAGGGTGATGTCTTTGCCGTTGTCGTGTTCGCGCTGATTCTGGGCGTTGCACTCGTCAAGGGTGGCGAGCGCTTTGCCCGCGTGCATGGGCTGCTGGAAGAAGTTTTGGGCATCATGCTCATGCTGGTTGGCTGGATCATGCGCCTGGCGCCCTTGGGCATCATGGCCTTGCTCGCCAAGCTCATGGCCACGCAAGACGCCGCCATGCTCAGCACGCTTGCCACGTTTATTGCCGTGGTCATCGGCTCGCTGTTGCTGCATGGCGTGGTGTTATTGCCGCTGATTTTGTATGTCGTTACCGGCATGACGCCCTGGCACTTCTGGCGCGGTGCGCGTGAGGCTTTGATCACCGCCTTTGCCACCAGTTCGAGCTCCGCCACCTTGCCCGTCACCTTGCGCTGCACCGAGCAGCACCTGCATGTGAAACCTGATATTGCAGGCTTTGTGATTCCGCTAGGCGCCACCATGAACATGGATGGCACTGCCCTTTATGAAGCCGCCGCTGCGCTATTTATTGCCAATCTCGTTGGCATGGATTTGAGCCTTATGCAACAACTCATCGTGGTGATCACTGCCATGATCGCCGCTATTGGCGCACCGGGCATTCCTTCGGCGGGCATGGTCACCATGGTGATGGTGCTGCAATCTGTCGGTTTGCCTGCAGAAGCTATCGCCATTTTGCTGCCTATAGACCGTTTGCTCGATACTTTCCGTACCGCAGTGAATGTGGAAGGTGACATGATCGGCAGTCTGGTAGTGCAGAAGTGGGTGAGGGCAGAGAAGCAGTAAGATGGCATCATCAAGGCTTCATCAAAAGCTAAAAGAGTCTTAAAGTTATACAAATAGTCATACAAATAGCCAGACAACTGTTTGTATCGCAAGGCTACTTCGTTCGCGGCGCGCATCCGTAAGACAAAACGGTGATATCAGGCGTGAGGGTATTTACTGAAGTAGCGCGTCGATGGTCGATGCATAATGGGTAGCAGCTTTCACGCTTTCTTTTCAATTAACTCAATCTTGTAGCCGTCAGGGTCTTCCACGAAGGCGATGACAGTGGTTCCGCCTTTCATGGGACCGGCTTCGCGCACCACTTTTCCGCCGCGCTGGCGAATCAGATCACACGTCGCGGCGGCATCTTCTACGGCGACTGCGATGTGGCCAAAGGCTGTACCCAGCTCATACTGATCAACGCCCCAGTTGTGGGTGAGCTCGATCACTGTGCCTGTGGCTTCGTCGGTATAGCCAACAAAAGCGAGCGTGAATTTTCCTGCGGGAAATTCGTGACGGCGCAGGAGGCGCATGCCCATGACTTCGGTATAAAAATGGATGGAGCGCTCCATGTCGCCCACGCGCAGCATGGTGTGTAACAGTCTCATTGAGTTATTTTGCATAATTTTCTTTCATAAAATGGGCAGGGTGGTGGTACAGTTTTTCAGCTCGCTGCGCGCCGTTTGCCAGTCGGGATAAAGCGTTTCCACGATACGCCAGAATTTGGCGCTGTGATTCATTTCCAAAAGATGCGCGGCTTCATGCGCGACAACATAATCGCCCAGGTGTGGTGGCAGGTGGATGAGCCGCCAGTGAATGCGTATGCCGCTTTGTCGGCTGCAACTGCCCCAGCGGGTGCGCGCGGTGGTTAAACCCAGCGACGGTGGTGGCACATTAATCTGCGCGGTGTAGTGGTTCAGCCGTTCGCCAAAGTGGTTTAGCGCACGGGCTTTTAAGGCGCGCACAGCCAGCGCGGTCAAGTCTGCCTCTGGCCTCGCTTCGAGCACCAGGGTTTGCGCCACCCAGCGAAATCGATTGGCGCCAGGCAAAACGCGCACGTCCACGGCTTGACCGAGGAGCGGGAGCGAAATGCCATCTTTCACTGCGATTTGGCGCGGCTTGTCTCGTTGCACGAGTTCATCAAGTTTTTTCACAACCCATGTGCCATGGTCTTGAATAAACTGCTCAATCTCATTCAGGCGTAAGCGCGTTGGCGCAGACAGACGCAGGCCGCGCTCATCAATGCGCATGGATAAGCGCCGCGTGCCAGTTTTTAGCTGGTAATCAACTACCCGCCCGGCGATCAAAATTTGTCGCGTTTTTGGCGCGGGCGCGGGGGGCGGCAAGAAGAAAAGTTTGAGTTGTTCAAGCATGCTGGGCGAACAGGGAGTGGTTGGGCTGCGGGTGAACATAAGGCGCGAGCGCTTGTGTCAAGGCAGCATCAATGATTTCAGGCGCTTGCTCAATCAGCCGCCAATAACAGCGCAAAGTCGGTGCGGTGGATTTTTCTTTGCTAACGTTTTTCTCCAGCACGACCCAATGGCCTCGTGCCGCAAAGGAAAGCGCCAGCCGTGGTAAGGTCAAGGCGGCTTCATGCTGTTCTGTCATTTTCAGCGGCGTGGAGACTATCATTTGCTGCGTCGTTTTCTCCACCGTTTCCTTCACTGTTTCGCTGTGCCGCCGTGTCACCAGCGCCGACTTTTTTTCTTCCATGCGGTTGTGCAGGCATTGCGTCAGATAGCGCATCGCTTCACTGCGCAGCCAGGCCTCGGCACAATCCTGAATCTGCCGGGGGCTGGCGTCTTGGGGTAGCAGTAAACGCAAGATATTCGCTTCTCGGCAGGTTTGGGTTTGCGTGCTGCAAAAAGCCAGTTGCAGCGATTGGCCAAGCCATAACACGGATGCGCCTTCATGCCAGCGCAGCGCGGCATCGGGCTTGACGGCAGCGAGCCGCAGATCAAGTTGGGGTTTGCGCGCTGACCTCATGAGGCTTGGCGTCACGATAAAGCTGCGGGCTGATGCGGCGCATTTCGGCTTCTATCCAGGTTTCTGCCTGGGAGAGAATATCTGAGGCAGACAAGCCCTTTGGGTCTATCGCGGGTCCTACGCTCACGGTGACGATGCCGCTTTTTTTGAACAGCGCATTCTTGCCCCAAAACTCGCCAGAATTTAAAGCCACAGGCACCACGGGTACGCCCGTGGCAGTGGCTAGAAAAGCGCCACCACCTTTGTAACGTTGCTGGCCGCCGGGCGGCGCGCGCGTGCCTTCGGGGAAAATGATGACGGTATAGCCTTCTTTTAGCCGCGTGCCGCCAATTTCAACCAAATGCTTGATGGCTTCTTTGCCTGCGCCACGATCAATTGGAATCATGGGGGTGAGTGCGAGTGCCCAGCCAAAGAAGGGCAGTTTTTTGATTTCCTTTTTCCACACAAACACCGCGTCTTTAAATACTTCTTGCAGCACCAGTGTTTCCCAGGCAGATTGATGTTTTGAGAACACAATCGCGGCATGCGGCGGCATGTTTTCTGCGCCGATCAACCGGTACGGAATGCCCAGCACATGTTTGACTAGCCAGATCGCAAAACGCACCCAGGGCATGGCCAGCTTATGCCGCCAGCGCAGAGAGAGCGGAAAGCTGATGGCGATATACAGCAACATATAAGGCGGGGTGGTGATAATCAAAATGACTAGATATAACAAGGAGCGAAAAAGGGAGATCATGGTGGCGACATTTTTGGAATTATTTTTCAGCCAGCAGGTGTGTAACCACGGCCGCCAGGTCAGGAAAAGTTTGCGTGTCAGGTGGCAGCGCTGGGTCTGCGGCAGTTTTTTTACCTTTGCCGGTGAGCACCAGGTAGGGTTTGGCGCCCACGGTAATCGCTGCTTGCAAATCGCGCAGCGCGTCTCCCACAGCAGGCACGCCGGTCAAATCGGCATTAAAGCGTTTGGCGATTTCGTGCAGCATGCCTGCGCGAGGCTTGCGGCAGTTGCAGTTGTCTGCGCTGGTATGCGGGCAAAAAAAGATGGCGTCAAGGCGCCCGCCGACTTGTGCTAAAGACTTGACCATTTTTTCGTGGATGGCGTTGAGCGTATCCATGTCAAACAAGCCGCGCCCCACGCCGGATTGATTGGTCGCCACCACCACGCGATAGCCCGCCTGGTTGAGCTTGGCAATGGCGGTCAGGCTGCCAGGAATGGGCTTCCATTCATCAGGCGATTTGATGAACTGGGCGGAGTCAAAATTGATGACGCCGTCGCGGTCGAGAATAATCAGTTTCATAGCAGGCTAAGTTTATGGTTGCAGCCGGTTGCCAAAAGCGCGGATAGGGGCGGTCTGTTGGCGATATTCAGGCTTTGCGGGGCTTATCATCAGGGTTTATAGCAATTCAACGCCAAAGCGGCGCATGAATTGTGCGAACAAGGCAAAACACACCACGGTAATCAGGACGCTCGCCAGCAAGGTGGGCCAAAAGCCCAGGCGCGGCAGCAGCACGGGGAAGGCTAAAAACATCGGCAGCGTAGGGATGACATACCAAAACGTGTACCACGCATGGTTCGCTACTTTGGCTGCGGGCTGGTTTTCCAGGTGCAGCCAGATCAGCGTCAAAATCGTCACCAAAGGCAAGGCAGCAACAAGCCCGCCCAGCTTGTCGCTGCGTTTGGCCAGCTCCGTGATCAACACCACAAGTGCGGCGGTGGTGAGGTATTTCGTGATGAGCCAGAGCATGGTTTGATGCCGCCCTTAGCTGGACAAGCGCGAAATATCCGCCACGCAGTTCATCAAGCCTGCCAGACGCGCCAGCAGCGCCAAACGGTTAGCGCGTATGGCCGCATCTTCGGCATTGACCATCACGTCGGCAAAAAACGCATCCACGGCAGAACGCACATTGGCCAGGGTTTTCAAGGCCGTGGTGTAGTCGCCCGTTGTCATTTGCGCCTCAATCATCGGGGCGAGTTTTTCAACTTCGGCAAACAGAATTTTTTCTGCCGCCTCATGAAGCAACGCAGGGTTAACTTCGCCGCTGATTTGTTCCGTCGATTTTTTCAGGATGTTCACAATGCGCTTGTTGGCGGCTGCCAGTGCTGCCGCTTCAGGCAGCAGCGCGAAGGCTCTGACGGCGGCCAGGCGATGCGGCACTTCGTCCATGCGCGTGGGGTTTTGGGCGAGTACGGCATCTACTGCATTGGGCTCGTGACCGGCGTCGCGCAACAGGTTGCGCAAACGCTCGCGGAAAAACTCGGCGCTGGTGATACGGCACTCATGGGTTAATAAGGCCGGCGCAAAGCCTGCGGCAGCATCTTCGATCAGATCAGCGAGGCTCACCGGCAGCGGTGTTTCCATCAGGATGCGCAGCACGCCCAGCGCGGCACGGCGCAGGCCGAACGGATCTTTGTCGCCCGTCGGAATCTGGCCGATACCAAAAAAGCCGACCAATGCGTCCAGCTTGTCCGCCAGCGCCACCGTAGCAGCCACCGTGCCCTGGGGCAGGGTGTCGCCGTTAAAACGCGGGCGGTAGTGGGCTTCAACGGCGGCGGCAACCGTGGCGGATTCGCCGTCGTTCTGCGCGTAATAGCGCCCCATGATGCCTTGCAGTTCAGGAAATTCGCCCACCATGTCGGTGACCAGATCCGCTTTGGCCAAGAGCGCAGCGCGTTCGGCTTCACCAATATCCGTGGGCAAACCGGCCGCATTCAAGCGCCGGGCAATCGCTGCAGATAATTTGATCAGGCGATCAACCCGTTCGCCTTGCGAGCCCAGCTTGTTGTGATAAACGATGCTGGCAAGCTTGCCGATACGCGCGAAGAGCGGTGTTTTTTTGTCCGTCTCGAAAAAGAATTTTGCATCCGCCAGCCGTGGCCGCACCACGCGTGCGTTGCCGGTGATGATGTGTGACGGGTCGGCAACTTGCATGTTGCTAACGACCAGAAATCGGTTGGTGAGCTTGGCGTCCGCTGCGGCGCTATCCATCAGCGGAAAGTATTTCTGATTCGCTTTCATGGTCAGGATCAAGCATTCCTGCGGTACGGCGAGAAATTCTGCTTCAAACCCGGCTTCATAGACCGCCGGGTATTCCACGAGCGCAGTGACTTCATCCAGCAAAGCCTCGTCCTGTAGCCAGGTGCGCTGGCCAGCGGCGGCATTAAGCTGGGCGCGAATTTTTTCGCGGCGCTGTTCGAACGAGACCATCACGCGGCCCTGTTTTTCCAGCGTCGCAGCATAATCATCCGCGTTGGACAGGGTGATCTCGCCCGCACTCATAAAGCGATGGCCGCGCGTGGTGTTGCCGCTTGTTAGCCCCAGTGCTGCGCCGGGTACAACGCGCGTGCCATGCAGCAGCACCAGGCCATGCACTGGTCGCACAAATTGCACTTCGCTGCTGCCCCAGCGCATGAGCTTGGCCACGGGGAGTTTTTTCAGCGCCGCTTCAACCAATTGCCCCAGCACCGCATCAAGGTGCTCGCCAGGTTTATGCAGGCGGATGGCGAAGTACTCGGTTTTGCCATCGCTGACTTTTTCCAGTTGCGAGAAAGTCACCCCCGCGCCGCGCATGAAGCCCTCCAGCGCTTTGGTCGCCGTGCCGTCAGCGCCGACTCCTGCAGAAACTGCAGGGCCTTTTTTTTCTATCGTGCGGTCCGGCTGGGTTTCCAGGCAATCCTTAAATTCCAATGCCAAACGGCGCGGCGTGGCAAAGTATTGACCTGCGTTATCCGCAGCAATAAACCCCGCTTCAGCAAGCGATTTTTGCATCTGCTCCAGAAACGACAGACCGAGCTTGGTGAGCGACTTGGGCGGCAGCTCTTCGGTCAGCAGCTCAATTAACAGTGTCGCGTTCATTGTGCGCTCCCCTTGCTACCGGGTTGGGCAGCCAACGCCCCGGAGCCGCGTAGCGGCGAACCGCCGTCACCCCCTTGCTGAGGAAAGGGGATGGGGGAAAGGGAGTCATTTGGTTTGAGCATCGGAAAGCCCAGCCGCTCGCGCGAATCGTAATAAGCTTGCGCCACTTCACGCGCCAGCGCACGCACGCGACCAATGTAAGCGGCGCGTTCGGTGACGGAAATTGCGCCGCGTGCGTCCAGCAAGTTAAAACTGTGTGAGGCTTTCATGACCATTTCGAAACCGGGCAGGGGAAGATTCAAGCCAATGAGGCGGTGGGCTTCGGATTCAAATTTGCCGAACTGGGCAAACAGCCAATCCACATCCGAATGTTCAAAGTTGTAGGTGGATTGCTCTACTTCATTCTGGTGATACACGTCGCCATACGTCACCCCTGGCGACCACACCAGGTCGTAGACATTTTCGACACCCTGCAAATACATCGCCAGCCGCTCGATGCCGTAGGTGATCTCGCCCAGCACCGGGCGGCAGACGAGCGAGCCAACTTCCTGAAAATAAGTAAATTGGGTGACTTCCATGCCATCCAGCCACACTTCCCAGCCCAGCCCCCAGGCGCCTAATGTCGGCGATTCCCAATCGTCCTCGACAAAGCGGATGTCATGCTCGCCCGTATCAATGCCCAGATGACGCAGGCTGTCGAGATACAGTTCCTGAATGTTCGGCGGGTTGGGTTTTAACACCACCTGATATTGATAGTAATGCTGCAAGCGATTCGGATTTTCGCCATAACGGCCATCTTTCGGCCGCCGCGAAGGCTGCACGTAAGCCGCCCGCCAGGGCTCGGGACCCAAGGCGCGCAGAAAAGTCGCGGTGTGAAACGTGCCGGCGCCAACTTCAATATCGTAAGGCTGGAGCAACACGCAGCCTTGCTTGTTCCAGTAATCCTGCAAACGCAAGATGATTTCCTGGAAAGTGGGTTTCTGATTCATGGGGTATTCCAAAATGCGACAAAAGAAGGAAGGATTTTACAGTGCTTTACGGATGGCATCCTCTTGTGTTGCATGCGCAATGCAGTTCAGCGGCGTTCAGGTTTGGGGTTGCGTTTACCTCATGACAAGAAAATAATCTTGCTTATTTCCGGTTATGGTTGTGGTTTATGCGCATTTGGCCGAGCGGGAAGAGCAGGCGGCGATCGGTGAATTCGGCGATACTTATCGTAGATATCGGATGAAAACCCAGGTATTGATTCCCCGCTGCAACGCCATGTCTTATCAAGGAAAACCATTATGAATCATGTTCATCAGCCAACCCATCCGCATGAGCCAACCATTACCGGAGAACATAAAGATCCGGTGTGCGGCATGACCGTGGCGGCTGACAAGGGTATTTTTTCCGACTACCAAGATAAGCGTTACCTGTTTTGCAACCCCAAATGCAAAACCAAATTTGATCTTGAGCCTGAACGATATTTAGGGCCGAAAGAACCTGAACCCGCGATAGAAGGCGCGATTTACACCTGTCCGATGCATCCTGAAATTCGCCAGCCCATGCCGGACATTTGCCCCAAGTGCGGCATGGCGCTGGAACCGGAAATGCCTTCGCTGGATGATGAGGAAAACCCCGAGCTGACGGATTTTCGCCATCGCTTCTGGTGGACGCTGCCGCTGACCGTGATTGTCACGACGCTGGCCATGGCAGGTCACAGCCTGGCGTTGATGAGCCCGCAAACCCAGAACTGGGTGGAGCTGGCGCTGGCGACACCCATCGTGCTGTGGGCGGGCTGGCCGTTTTTTGTGCGCAGCGTGCAATCGATCCTCACACGCAATCCGAACATGTGGACGCTGATCGGTTCAGGCACTGCCGCCGCCTATTTTTACAGCGTGGCAGCCACGCTTGTCCCGGAGATTTTTCCGCCATCCTTTGTTATGCACGGCCGGGTTGGCGTGTATTTCGAAGCGGCGGCGGTGATCATTTCCTTGACCTTGCTCGGCCAGATATTCGAGTTGAAGGCGCGCTCGCAGACGTCGGCGGCGATCAAGTCCCTGCTCGGCCTGGCGCCCAAGACCGCGCGGCGCATCGCTGTTGACGGCAGTGAAGAAGACATCCCGCTAACCCATGTGCATATCGGCGACCGGCTGCGCGTGCGCCCTGGCGAGAAGGTGCCGGTGGATGGCGTGGTCGAGGAGGGCGCGAGCGCGGTGGATGAGTCCATGCTCACCGGTGAGCCGATTCCCGTTTCCAAGCAGCCCGGCGACAAACTCATTGGCGCGACGATCAACGCCAATGGCAGCCTGATCATGCGCACTGAGAAAGTCGGCGCTGCCACTACGCTGGCGCAGATTGTGCAGATGGTCGCGCAGGCGCAGCGTTCGCGCGCGCCCATGCAGCGGCTGGCCGATGTGGTGGCGGGCTATTTTGTCGTCATTGTGGTGAGCATCGCCTTGCTCACTTTCTTTGGCTGGGGCTTCTTCGGCCCCGAGCCGAGCTGGGTGTATGGCTTGATCAATGCCGTCTCGGTATTGATCATCGCCTGTCCCTGCGCGCTTGGCCTGGCGACGCCGATGTCCATCATGGTGGCGACCGGCAAGGCCGCCACGGCGGGCGTGCTGTTCCGCGATGCCGCGGCGATTGAGCAATTGCGCACCATCGATACGCTGATCGTGGACAAGACCGGCACGCTCACCGAAGGCAAGCCCGCTTTTCACCGCGCTGTTGCCGCTACGGGCTGGAACGAAGACGAGGTGCTGCGCCTGGCCGCCAGCATCGACCAGGGCAGCGAACATCCACTGGCGCAAGCCATTGTCAGCGAGGCAAGGCGGCGGCAATTAGCGCTGGATAAACCCGAGCGCTTTGAATCCAGCACCGGCATCGGCGTGCGCGGACAGATTGCAGGCAAGGCCGTACTTATTGGCAATACAGCACTGATGACAGACGAAAAAGTCACTTGGGATGGCTTGGCCGATGACGCTGAAACCCTGCGAAAAGAAGGCGCCAGCGTAATGTATCTGGCGGTTGACGGACAGCTGGCAGGGCTCATCGCGGTGGCGGACCCGATCAAGGAATCGACGCCCGAAGCCTTGGCCGGGCTCAAGGCAGCTGGCATTCGCGTCATCATGGCGACAGGCGACGGCCTGACCACAGCCCGAGCGATTGCCGCGCGACTCGGCCTTGACGAGGTACACGGCGAAGTCAAACCGCACGACAAGCTGGAGTTGGTCGAGCGCTTGCAGAAGGAAGGCCGCAAGGTCGCCATGGCGGGCGATGGCATCAACGACGCCCCAGCGTTGGCGCGCGCCGATGTCGGCATCGCCATGGGCACGGGCACGGACGTGGCGATGAACAGCGCCCAAGTGACGCTGGTCAAGGGCGATTTGCGCGGCATCCTGCGCGCGCGGGCGCTATCGGGCGCAACGGTCGGCAACATGCGCCAGAACCTGGCCTTTGCCTTTCTCTACAACGCGCTGGGCATTCCGCTGGCAGCGGGCGTGCTCTATCCCTTCACCGGTTTGCTGCTCTCGCCGCTGATTGCGGCTGTAGCCATGAGCTTTAGCTCGGTATCGGTGATTTCCAATGCGCTGCGCTTGCGGCGGGTGAAGATATGAATAGCATTCATTGCCAGGCAGCCTATCGCTAGATCCTGAAAAGTCGGCGCTGATGAAACAACTGCGCTACAGGGCGGTCGAGCAAAAGACGCTCTGATAAAGCCCCTGCGCAGCAGGGCGGTCGAGCAAAGTATGCTCTTCTCGCCGCTGCGGATCCGCGCTGTAGCGGATGGCGAGACGTCAGACCTTCAGGAATTCCATGTAGAAGACGGTCGGCGTGACGATGCGTGTGTTACCGGCGCTGCCCAGTTGTAGTAACCCCGCACGACGGTCACCCGTCACAAGATAGTCCGCTTCACCGGCCAAGGCCATCGCAAGAAGGAAGGCATCATCCGGGTCGTTCACATCGACACCTTCCTGCGGATTTGGCAAGTGTTCCAGCACAATGGCGCGCTGCATGTTGTTCATCATCGCACCGACCCGGTGTGCCGGGAGAATCGTCTTGAGTTTGGGATAACGACTCACGCGCCGCAGCTCGTCGAGTTGTACTGTCGAGGTCACCAGCTCGAATCTGGCGGCGCGCCAGGCGTTATAGATGGCGTCGGGTGCGCCGTGCGACGAAATCAGCGCGCTGAGCAGGACATTGGTATCCAGAACGACCCGCATTAATGCTCACGCGCCCATTGCACCGCCTCATCGATCAGATCGGTCAGCTCGGTCTCGCTCATGTCGGCGGTGGCTGCCTTGGCCTGTGCGACGGCTCGTTCCAGAATGAATGAACGCACGGCCTCCTCGATGAAGCGCGACAGGTCGCCTTTGCGACCGCCGCCCTGTGCGGCGATGAACATACGCACTGCCTGATCCGTGTCTGGCGACACAGCGATGTTCCAGCGAATCGTGGTACTCATGACCAGCTCCTTGGTGTATGGTTGATAAGTGCTTATACACCGATAATCGCACGAAAGTCAATACGCCACTGGCAGAATCCGACCGGGCTTTACGTTTGCCACCAAGTCGGATGTTCAAGCCTTGTTGTCTTCGCTCCCGCTAGGAAGTGGAGATTGGGCCACTTATAAATCCATCATGGGTGACGCCCCCAATCGGGAAATCATCTGGGGCGCCTATGACGATGGCGATAGTGATCCGACCCGGGCCGGCTGGGCTTACGGTTACGCCTCCAATAGCGCTTGGGTGCTCAATGATTCGATCGTAGGCATGGATTTCATACCCGGTGGGGGGGGGTATGCAGATATGAATATATGGGCTTATCAGACAGGTACTATTTCGGTGCCCGAACCTGGCTCTTTGGCGCTGATGGGCTTGGGGCTGGCTGGTCTGGGGGCGCTGCGTCGCCGCAAGTACGCGTAACGACTGAACAAGCGTCTCGGTAAAAAGCCCGGCAGATTTTCTGTCGGGCTTTTTACTTCCTGGCAGCGCTGGCAGGCGCGCTCTATCCCTTCACTGGTTTGCTGCTCTCACCGCTGATCGCCGCTGTAGCCATGAGCTTTAGCTCGGTGTCGGTGATTTCCAATGCGCTGCGCTTGCGGCGGGTGAAGATATGAATAGCATTCATTGCCAGGCAGCCTATCGCTAAAGACTGAAAAGTCGGCGCTGGTGAGACGGCGATCATAAGCATATAACCTACGCTGCAACTTGCGTTATTGCCTATGCTTTCTTTTTCTTGACTATCGACAACAGGAAGTCGATAAACTGTCCTGCGTTCCGCAAGTTTTCTGACTTTGAGAGGTTTTCATGAGCGTTTTACCCAATTGCCCGCAATGCCATTCCGAATTAACCTATGAAGATGGCGAGCTTTACATCTGCCCCGAATGCGGCCACGAATGGACCAAAAATAATGCAGCGGCAGAAGATGCCGATCAAGTCCAGACCGTGCGTGATGCCGTGGGTAATCTGCTGGCCGATGGCGACACCGTCACCGTGATCAAAGACCTGAAAGTCAAAGGCTCATCCCTCGTGGTGAAAGTGGGCACCAAGGTAAAAAACATCCGCCTGGTGCAGGGTGACCACGATATTGACTGCAAAATCGACGGTATTGGCGCGATGCAGTTGAAGTCTGAATTTGTGAAAAAAGTTTAATGAAACAAACAAAATAGATTCATCATTCATCGCAATAAGTGCCTAATAGAATCAGCACATTATCAATTTATCTGCCTATTCCATGAACAAGGAGGTGCTTTAAGCATGGCCATCGGGATATGGAGATCATCAGCTATGTACTCTCTGGCGAGCTGGCGCATCAGGACAGCATGGGCAATATAGAGGGCATTCCGCCGGGCGACGAGCGTGCAGAACTGGCCCTTGATCCAGCTCGCAAAGCCTATGTGCATCTGGCGCGCGGCACGCTGGATGTGAATGGCATGAGCATCAGTGCGGGGGATGCGTTGTTGGTGGATGCGGAAACGCAGCTCAATTTGGCGAATGGACGCCAGGCAGAAGTCTTGGTGTTTGACCTAGCTGCGTGATTTTTCCACTGGCAAGGCTGTGTGCTCGGGGGTGGTTGCGCTAATTAATGAAGTAAACGCGAAATAGAAGCGAATAAAAGCGAATAAAAGCGAATAAAAGTCGGCGCTGGCAGGACGGCGATGTTGGCGTTATTGTCTGCTTGTTTTTAATGCGCAGCTTTGAAAGGCATGACGGGAACCACGCGGTTCTTTTTCATCTTGCCAACGACATGCATCTCGCAGGCCTTGCAGTCAAAGCGCAGGGTTAAGCGTTCGTTGCCGTTGATCAGGGTCATGGGTTCGGCCTTGATACCCTTTAGCTGCCAGTCCTTGGCTTCTTTCGGGCACAGGTTGAAGCTGTAGCGCAGGCAGTGCTTGGTGATCATCAACGAGACTTCGCCCGGCGTGGTGCTGGCTTCATAGGCATCGGCAATGAGTTCCACGCCGTGTTTTTTGTAAAACGCGCGGGCGTGTTTATTGAATACATTGCCCAAAAAAGTGAGTTCTTTGTCGGGATAGGCAACAGGCGGCGTAACGGGCGTGGCGCGCAGCAGGCGGGGGCGGTTGGCTTCCCGCGCTTTGATGAGTTGATCTACGCCTTCGCGGCGCAGGGATTTCAACATGGACGCGGGGACAAAGTAAGGTGCGGCAATGTCAACGTGCGCGACAGTGAAGTCCGTATTGCCGAGTTGCTTGATGCTGCTCGCCAGGTTTGCCATTGCCTTGTCGGCATCGCGGGCGGTCTCTATCGTGGCTTCGCGTTGCACGGTGACGGTAATGCTGTCGCTATCGGTCAGCGTGAGTTGCAGTGCGTTGTTGCTGGTCGACAAGGCAAGGCTCACGGGGATCAGCCGCTGGGCGGATTCCTTTTCCAGTGCACGTTCGAAGGCCTGATCGCGATTGCGATAGACGGTGATACCCAGCTTCAAATCTTCCGGCATTTCGTTGGGGTAAAGCCGCTTGCCCTGCACCACGTTGATGCGCATGCCAGCGAGCTTGTTTGCGCCCTTGTTGCTCGGCGGCTGGTAGCTTACGCCATCGCCATTGTGCAGTTCAGTATCGCCATCAATCTCGAACCAGTCCGCGCCGATGCGGCTGATGGTGCCGATGGCTTCTCCGGCAAATTTTGGGGTATCAAACGCGCCGATGTCGTGCTTGCGGCCATGGGTGAAATAATCCGTCGTGCTGCGGTTGAAGGTCTTTTCCGGCTGCGGGGTGAATAGGTGCGTGGTGTGGCCAGATGATGCGGGTGTGAACAGAGGTTGCTCTTCCATGATGGCGTCAAGCAGCTGGCGGTAGTGCGCGGTGGCGTTCTTCACGAAAGCCATGTCCTTGTAGCGCCCTTCGATCTTGAAGGAGCGGATGCCGGCCGCGATCAAGGCGCGCAGGTTGGCGCTCTGGTCGTTGTCTTTCATCGACAGCAAGTGCTTGTCGTAAGCGACGATGCGGCCTTGGTGGTCTTCCAGTGTGTAGGGCAGGCGGCAGGCTTGCGAGCATTCGCCGCGATTGGCGCTGCGCCCGGTGTGCGCGTGGCTGATGTTGCATTGGCCGGAAAAGGCCACGCACAGCGCACCGTGCACGAAGTATTCGAGGGTGCATTTGTCCGCCTCGGTCACTGCCCGGATGCGCTGGATTTCAATGAGCGACAACTCCCGTGCCAAGACGATTTGCGAGAAACCCACGTCCTGCAAAAAGCGCGCCTTTTCTGGCGTGCGAATATCGGTTTGCGTGCTGGCATGCAGCTGAATCGGTGGCAAGTCAAGTTCCAGCAAGCCCATGTCCTGCACAATTAGTGCATCCACCCCGGCGTCATAGAGTTCCCAGGTCAGGCGGCGCGCGGTTTCAATTTCCTGGTCGTCAAGAATCGTGTTGAGCGCGACGAAAATTTTGGCGTGAAAGCGATGCGCAAAGGTTGTGAGCCGGGCAATATCAGCCACCGCATTGCCTGCGGCTAATCGCGCGCCAAACGAGGGGCCGCCGATATATACCGCGTCCGCGCCATGCTTGATGGCTTCAATGCCAATCTCGGCATCGCGAGCGGGGGAGAGCAGTTCGAGCTGATTCGGGGTCATGGCAATAAAGATGGATGAGACGAGGATTTTATTGAGGTTTTGCGGATTGCCGCCGTGAGGGCAGGCAGGCAAGGCCAGCGAGCAAAAGCGCAAGAACATTTCCCCAGCGTGCATAAGGGGTGAGGCCGGTATAGCCCTGAGCACTCGCAGTGAGTGCGGCAGCGGTGAAGGGCGGCAGCACTGCGGTGACAATGCCTTTGGGCGAGATGATTGCGGTCATGCCGGTATTGGTGGCGCGCAGCATGGTGCGGCCGGTTTCAATGGCGCGCATCTGGGCGATTTGCAGGTGTTGCGGCTGGGCAAGCGAATCGCCGAACCAGGCAGTGTTGGATAGGTTAATCAGCAGTGTGGCTGCAGGCAAGGCGCGAATAATTTCTTCGCCAAATAAATCTTCATAGCAAATATTGGGTGCGATTTTTTGCTCGCCCAAGATCAGCGGCGCTTGCCGAGCTGAGCCTGCGGTAAAGCTGGACATGGGGATGTTTACCAGCTGAAAAAACCACGCAAAGCCGGGCGGGGCGTATTCGCCAAAGGGGACGAGATGGCGCTTGGCATAAGCACTGACTTGCCCTGGTGTTCCGGTAAAAGTCGGCTGTAGCAGGACGGCGCCATTGGTATATTCATTTGTTCGGGTGGCAATGGGTGCGCCGATCAACGCAGCGCCGTGGCGTGTGAAGCCCTGCAAAATAGCCAGTGGTACTTCGTTAAACATGAGTGGCAGTGCGGTTTCTGGGAGGATGGTCAGGTCGGCGGGATGTTGTTGCGCCAAGCGTGTGTAAGTGTCGATGGACATGGCCAGGCGATTCGGCTCCCATTTCAGGCTTTGCGCTATGTTGCCTTGTAAAAGTGCGACAGTGAGTGGCTTGCCGATGGGTTGTGTCCAATCCATGTGCCGCAGCAAGGCACCAAAGACGAGAAGGCCGAAAATGGTGAGCCAGGCGGTGATGGATTTGCCGCGCGCTTTGAATAAAACCGCTAACAAGCCGGCGATCAAGGCAACCAAACCGCTCAAGCCATAGACGCCGAGCACAGCACCCCAGCCGGCCAGCGGGCTGGGTGGGGTTTGCGAATACCCTACGGCAAGCCATGGAAAGCCGGTGAACAAGGTGCCGCGCAACCATTCAGTCAGTGTCCATAAGCCTGCAAAAAGCAAGGCGGGCCGAAGGGATGCGTTGGCGGCCAGACGAGCTTTTCCGCGAAAGAAAAGGTTGCTTGCGATGGCGGGGTAGATGGCTAGTAACAGGCAGAGCAAAAACGTGGCTGTGATTGCCAATGGCATGGCCATGCCGCCAACGTCATGCAGGCTGACATAAATCCACGACACGCCGGTGAGAAAGCAACCCAGTCCCCAGGTTAAGCCGAGCAGCGCCGCGCGCGATGCAGAAGGCGCATGCTGCAAAAGCATGAATAAACCCATCAGCGAGAAAGTCGGCGCTGGTGATACGGCGACAGGAGCGAATCCCAGTGTGCACAGCATGCCTAAAACGAAGGCAAGCGGCAACGAAAAACCCGGGCGCTGAATTAACGCTGAGCCATGAACAGCAAGGCTCATTTTTCAGCAATAGTGAGCGGCAAGGCTTGTTGCGGATCAACCAGCAAGGTGTGCACACGGCGGCTGTCTGCGCGTAAAACTTGAAAGCGCATGCCGCTAATATCCACTACTTCGTTGCGCGTGGGCAAGCGTCCCAGATGATGAATCACTAAACCGCCGACGGTGCTGAAGTCTTCATTTGCGTAATGGGTGCCGAAGGCTTCGTTAAAGTCGGTAATTTCAGTCAGTGCCTTGACGCGATAAACACCGTTGTTGTCCAGCACAATGGTGCCTTCGGTTTCATCAAAGTCGTATTCGTCTTCAATATCGCCAACGATTTGCTCAAGCACATCCTCAATGGTCACAATGCCTGCAACGCCACCGTATTCATCAACGACCACTGCCATGTGGTTGCGCGAGGCACGAAACTCGCGCAGCAAGACGTTAAGGCGCTTGGATTCAGGAATAAATATGGCGGGACGCAGGCTGTCGCGCAGGTCAAACGCTTTATCAGCGACATGCCGCAAGAGGTCTTTGGCCAGCAAAATGCCGATGACGTTATCTTTGCCTTCACTGATCACCGGAAAGCGGGAATGCGCCGTTTCAACGACAAGATCGATAATCTTTTCTAGCGGATCGTCGATTTGGACGACATCCATTTGGGCGCGCGGCACCATGACATCACGGACTGGCATATCCGCAACAGAGAGCGCACCCTCGATAATGGAGAGCGCGTCAGCGTCCATCAGGTAACGCTCAAAAGCCTTGTGTAACAGTTGCAGGAGTTGTTCGCGGTCTTCAGGTTCGCGCATTAAAAGCGACGAGAGACGTTCAATAAAGCCAGGTCGACTGGAAGGGTCCATGGTGGTCAAGCGTTGTTAATCGGAGCTGGCACGATCAAAACCGGGTTATGCGTAAGGGTCAGGGTAGCCAAGTGCATTTAGTATTTCATACTCTTTTGCTTCCATGATCCTGGCATCTGCCTCATTGGTTTCGTGATCATAGCTTTGCAGGTGAAGCATACCATGCACAATCAGGTGTGCAAAATGGGCATCCAGGGTTTTTTTTTGTTCTTCTGCTTCACGCAATACCACGGCGGAACAAATAATCAGGTCGCCGCACAACAAGGTTTCATCATGTTGATAGGGGAAAGAAAGCACATTGGTGGCGTAGTTTTTTGCCCGCCAATGATGATTCAGGTCTCGACCTTCTATTTCATCTACAAAACGAACAGTGATTTGTGCAGGGGCGTTAAAAACAGCTGTACAACTCGCTCGTACCCAGCGCCGCACCTGGGTACGCGTGGGTGTATGGGCTTTGCCGCCTGGGTATTGAATCGATAATTGCAATTCAGGCAAGCGTTGTGCCATATTTTTTATAGGTCTTCACAATGTGTGAGACCACGGCAGGATAAGCAATGTCTCCAACAGAAAAATCAGTAAATGCCAGTTTGGGTATGTTTTTCAGGATTTGACGTGCCTCAATCAGGCCAGAGCGTTCTCCATCAGGGAGCATCACTTGGCTTGTATCCCCGGTGATGACTGCCCTGGTACCTACGCCAAGCTGCGTGAGCAGGGTTTTCATTTGTTGCGGCGTGGTGTTCTGCGCTTGATCGATCACAAGAAAGCTGTGGTGGAAGGTGCGGCCCCGAAGATATTTCAGGGGGGATACTTCAATTTTTCCTTCTCGGCAAAGCGAGTTTGTTTTTTCAAACCCGATGAGGTCATATAAGGTGTCGTAAAACCGGCGTAAGGCAGGGTTTATTTTCCATGACAATTCATAGGGGGAGATACAGCAAAACTTTTCCGCAGAAGGTCTGGCTAAAACAATTCGTTTGACTTCGTTTTGCATCAAAGCGTTTACTGCGGCAGATATGGCTAAAAAGGTCTTGCCAGAGCCTGCAGGCCCTATGCCAAACGTTACATCATGCGTGCGAATGTTATCAAGGTAGGCTGTACGATGATTTGCATATCGGGCATCATTCGCGACCTGATCTGCAGGTTCGGTCGCAGAATAATTTTGTTTGTCGCTTGATGAATGTTTTTCCTGTTTTAGATGCTGCTGAATGGTGGCAAATGAAAGTGGGCTATTTGTCAGCGCAGTCAGCGTGTAGAGAGACTGCAAAAACAGAGCGGCTTTGCCAGACTGGTCGGTAGTGCCAGAGAGGTGTAATTGTCCGCCTCGGCGGGCAATTGCTACATTAAAGCTGGTTTCAATATGGCGCAGGTTTTCGTCACGCAAACCACATAAGTTATGCAGCCGCAGGCTGTCGAGCGGCTGTAGTGTGACAGCAAGATGGCGTGTTGAGGTATTCAGAGCCTGTACTTTCGCATGATGAGATGCTTGGCGCTATATCGAAACAGAGACGATATTGATCGATGCTGATCGACGGCTAGGTCTGCTACTTTGCTGATGAGAACCAGAAAATGTTCAATATGAAGAACATGCTCTGTGAAAAGTGGTGCGCCCGGAGAGATTCGAACTCCCTACCCCTTGGTTCGTAGCCAAGTACTCTATCCAGATGAGCTACGGGCGCTAAAGAGGTCAGAATTATAAACACGAAATAGCTAGGTTGGGAGACTATTTCTGCCAAGTGCACAAAAAACGCTTGTAAATCGCCTGTTCATCACTGGAGTAAGGTTTGGGTCTGTGCAGCAGAGGCAGCTCATAGGGCGTGCGAAGTATGCGCAGTGTATATTTCGTACGCCATGCTTGCTTACACTATTCGCCGTCTGCTCTATGCCGTGCCTATTCTGCTGGGCGTGAATTTGCTCACGTTCCTGCTGTTCTTTGTCGTCAATTCCCCGGACGACATGGCGCGCATGCAGCTGGGGGCCAAGCGTGTGACGCCTGAAGCGATCCAAAAATGGAAGGCGGATCGCGGTTACGATCAGCCGCTGCTCTGGAATGGGCAGGCAAACGGGGTGGCTAAAGCAACCGACACGGTATTTTTCAATAAATCCATGCGTATGTTTTTGGGCGATTTTGGCAGGGCGGACGATGGCCGGGATATTGCGAATGAAATAAAGCAACGAGCCATGCCGAGCCTGGCGATTGCCGTGCCGACGTTTATTCTGGGGCTGGGCGTGGCGATTGCGTTTGCTTTATTGCTGGTATTTTTTCGTGCCAGTGCCCTGGATTTTGCCGGGGTGGTGCTGTGCGTGGCCATGATGTCGATTTCCGGTTTGTTTTACATCATCGGCGGGCAATGGCTGGTGGCCAAAATGTGGCAGTGGGTGCCCATTTCCGGCTATGCAACAGGGCTCACTGCGGCGAAGTTTTTGGTACTGCCGGTGTTGATTGGTGTGATTGCCGGTTTGGGGGCTTCGGCGCGCTGGTATCGCACGATTTTTCTGGAAGAAATTTCCAGGGATTATGTGCGTACGGCTCGCGCTAAGGGCGTCTCTGAAACGGGCGTGTTGTTTGGTCATGTGTTGCGCAATGCCATGATCCCGATTTTGACGGGCGTGGTAGTGATGATCCCGACCTTGTTTATGGGCAGTTTGCTGACTGAATCCTTTTTTGGCATTCCCGGTTTGGGCAGCTACACCATCGAAGCCATCAACGCGCAGGATTTTTCTGTTGTGCGGGCGATGGTGTTTATCGGTTCGGTGCTGTATATCGTGGGTTTATTGGCAACGGATATTTCTTATACGCTGGCCGACCCGCGCGTGAGCTTGAAATGATTTTGAATCCGAGTTTTCCATGAACCTGTTGCCTTTTCAAATCGTTGTGCTGCGGTCTGATGCCTTGTTGTTCGCCTTGCTTGCGGCTGTTTTTCTGCTGGCGCTCTGGGCGCGTCGTCAAGCGCCGTTGCGCGCTTCCTGGGCGAGGGTCGCGGCGAACAAGGTGGCGATGGTCTCTTTTACTATCCTGATGGCATTTTTGCTGATTGGCGTCCTCGATTCGCTGCATTATCGGGCCCGGCTGGCGGTTGTCTCCGGTCAGGCAGCCAACAAGCCCATTTATGCCGTGGAGGTGACTTCGCTTCTGGATGCCTTGCTCGCCCCTTTGCGTGAGCATCCGGAAAAAACCTATTCGGCGCCCTTGGCCACTCATTTGTTCGCCAAAGAGCCTTTGCCGGGTACGGAAATGCGCGATTTTCCGCGGCTGGCCTGGGGCGGGGCGCATTTATTCGCCGCCGGACAGGGGGCGGAAGATGCGCTTGCAGCTCACCGTGGTAAAGATGTGCTGCAACGAGGGTTTTTGGGCGCGACGGGCGGGTTATTGTTTTGGTTGCTTGCCCTATTTATTGTTCAGCGCGTGAACATCGCCGGGCGCAGAAACACCGCGCAAAAAGTCGGCGCTGGTGACACGGCGCAAGATTTGAATCAGGCCATTTTTTTGACCCAGGCGGCTGTCTCAACGTCAAACCAGCCCGCCCGCAATGCGGTGTCGTTGACCTTATTGGCGTTGTGCGTCCTGACGGGCGTGGCGATTGGTTTGGGCACGGGCTATCACGTGCTGGGTACGGACAAGGTTGGGCAGGACGTGCTTTACCTCTCATTGAAAAGCATACGCACCGGCTTATTGATCGGCACGCTCACGACGCTGGTGATGTTGCCCGTGGCCGTAGTGCTGGGGATTTTGGCGGGTTTTTTGGGCGGCTGGGTGGATGATCTCATCCAGTATCTCTACACCACGCTCAATTCCATCCCCGGCGTTTTGCTGATTGCTGCGGCCGTGTTGATGATGCAGGTGCTGATCGACACGCACCCCGAGTGGTTCACCACGGCGGCTGAACGGGCGGATGCGCGCTTGCTTGCCTTGTGTCTGATTCTCGGCATGACCAGCTGGACAGGCCTGGCGCGGCTGTTGCGCGGCGAGACCTTGAAATTGCGCGAGCTGGAATTTGTGCAGGCAGCACGTGCTTTTGGGGTGGGGCGCCTGGCCATCATGCTGCGGCATATTCTGCCCAACCTCATGCATATCGTGCTCATCGCCCTGGTCATGGATTTTTCCGGCCTGGTGCTGGCCGAAGCAGTGCTGTCTTACGTTGGCGTGGGGGTTGATCCTTCTACCATCTCGTTTGGCACCATGATTAACGCCGCGCGCATGGAGCTCGCGCGTGACCCGATGGTGTGGTGGTCGCTAGCATCTGCCTTTAGCTTCATGTTCATTCTGGTGCTGGCGGCCAATTTATTTACCGACGCCGTGCGCGATGCGTTCGACCCGCGCGCCATTTCTTGATCACCATGAATTTATTAACGGTTAAAGATCTGGTCATCGACATCGGTCAATCACGGCCAGTGGATGGTATTTCGTTTGCCATCGCTGCTGGCGAATGCTTTGCGCTATTGGGTGAATCCGGTTGCGGTAAATCCATGACGGCGCTGGCCTTGATGCGGCTTTTGCCGCCCAATGCGGCGGTAAGTCAAGGCAGCATCGAGTTTGCCGCAAAAGAGCATCAAGCCCTGGATTTATTATTGTTGCCAGAGCAAAAAATGCGGCAAATACGGGGTGGCGGCATCGGCATGATTTTTCAGGAACCGGCCACGAGCCTGAACCCGGTCATGCGTGTAGGCCAGCAAATTGGCGAGGCTTTACGACTTCACGAGCGGCTCACAGGAGAGACGGCGCGGACACGGGCAGTGGAATTGCTCACCCAGGTGGGCATTCCTGACCCAGTGCGGCGCTTGGACGAATACCCGTTTCAGCTCTCGGGTGGCATGAAGCAGCGGGTGATGATTGCCATGGCTTTGGCCGGTCGGCCGCGGCTCCTTATCGCCGATGAGCCAACCACAGCGCTGGATGTGACCATTCAGGCGCAAGTGCTGGATGTGCTGGACCGCTTGCGCCGCGAGCAAGGCATGGCGGTGTTGTTGATCAGCCACGATTTAGGGGTAGTCGCCCGCATGGCCGATCGCGTGGGGGTGATGTATGCGGGACAATTGGTGGAAACTGCACCACGTGCAGCGTTTTTCGCGCGGCCAACGCATCCTTATGCCGTGCGCCTGTTTGCGGCCTTGCCGGACCCTTCACGACGTGGCGGTCAGCTTGCCACCATCCCCGGCAGCGTGCCGCCCGCCAATACGCGCTACACCGGATGCCGGTTTGCTGAGCGCTGCAGCGA
>Ga0116141_10000903_pt1 | contig 24561 bp, 18 predicted proteins | sample AD_UKC097_MetaG_FD_89744 | JGI IMG/M metagenome (GOLD analysis project Ga0116141, IMG submission 89744) | Active sludge microbial communities of municipal wastewater-treating anaerobic digesters from USA - AD_UKC097_MetaG | ecosystem: Engineered > Bioreactor > Anaerobic > Digestate | place: USA...
CCGCAACTCCTTGATCCGACGAATCATCTTCTTTTCGGCCCCCCACTTGCTGTCAATTTCTTTAACCTTCTCGTTTAAATCGGCCAGTTCTCTCTCAATTGCCTTCAGCCGGTTTTGGAACTCTTTACTCCGTTCATCCTTGAGGGCCTGTTTCTCGACCTTCAGACGAGCAATCTCTTGGCGATAAGAATCCAGCTTCTCCGGCTCTGACTCTAGTTCTAATCTTAAGGCTGAAGCCGCTTCATCAATCAGATCAATCGCCTTGTCTGGCAAATAGCGATCGGCGATATAGCGCTGGCTTAAATAGACAGCACTTCTTAAAGCCGCATCGCTAATTTTAACCCCATGGTGTAATTCGTAGCGTTCTTTAATACCGCGAAGAATATTAATAGCGTTTTCAACAGTTGGCTCGTTGACCTGGACCATTTGAAAACGTCTCTCCAGCGCCCGGTCTTTCTCGACATACTTTTGGTATTCAACCAGGGTGGTCGCCCCGACTGTTCTCAGTTCTCCCCGGGCCAAAGCCGGTTTAAGTAAATTAGAGGCGTCGATCGCTCCCTCGGCTGCCCCGGCCCCCACAATGGTGTGAAGCTCGTCGATAAATAATATATATTTCCCCTTGGCGCTTCTGATTTCATTTATTAGTGCCTTGATCCGATGCTCAAACTCTCCCCGATACTTGGTCCCGGCAATTAGAGCTCCCAAGTCTAGAGCAATAACCCGCTTATCTTTCAACGACTCGGGAACATTGCCGCTAATAATACGCTGGGCCAGTCCTTCAACGATCGCAGTTTTGCCGACGCCGGCCTCGCCAACTAGAACCGGGTTGTTTTTAGTCCGGCGGCTTAAAATCTGCATTACCCGCCGAATTTCTTCGTCTCGGCCGATCACCGGATCCAGTTTGCCTTCTTCGGCTAATTTGGTTAAGTCGCGAGTATATTTCTTAATCACCTGATATTTACTCTCAGGATTGGGGTCGTCAACCTGGCTGTCACCGCGCAACTTAGCCAGAGTCGCCAAAAACGATTCCTGGTTAAGACCAGGCTGATTAGTTAAAACTTCCCGAGCCTGGCTTTCTGTCTCGAGCAGTGCCAAAAAAAGATGTTCAGTTGAGATAAACTGGTCTTTCATCTGAACCGCAATCTTCTTAGCCGCCGCGAGAACTTGAGCTAGGTCTTGGGTTAAATAAAACTGGCCGGCCATTCCTTCAGCCGCTTCCACTTTTGGAATTTGGTCAATCAAGCGAGCTGTTTTTTCTTGAATTTTTTCCAAATCAATCCCCATCTCTCTCAAGCACAAAACCACCATGCTCTCCGGCTGAGAGAGCAAAGCCTTTAATAGATGCAAGGCATCTATTCTCTGTTGGCTGTTCTGAGTAGCAATCGCGCGAGCCTTAATAATCGCTTGCTGAGAGTTGTGGGTGAAGTCACCACCACCAACCCCCTCATAACCTTCCATCATAAATAGGTTATTAGTCTAATAAATTGTGGCACAGATAGGTAGAGCGTCAAGCTTAACCTTCGCGCTGACCCAAGCTGCCTTCCAGAGTTAAAATTTGCCCTTGCCGCCATACTTTCAGAATTATCTGATCCCCCGGATCATACTCCTGGATTATCCGCCCCAGCATCTGATCCGCCGTTACTTTCTGGCCGTTGAATTCTAGAATCACGTCGCCTTCTTTCAAGCCCATTGCCTCAGCTGTCGATCCCGACATAACCGAGACGCCTGATTGAGGGTCTTGGATAATCAGAGCCCCGTAATCATAGTCCAGCTGGTGCTCTTCCTGAATGTCCTGATCAACCATAACGTAGCTGATGCCTAAGAAGGGATAGACTATTCGTCCGGTCTCCTGGAATGACTTAATCGCTCTCTTAGCCTGATTAATAGGGATGGCAAAGCCAACATTTTGAGCCTGCTCAGCCATAGCTACATTAACGCCGACGACTTGGCCGTTGAGGTCGAGCAGCGGACCGCCAGAATTTCCATGATTAATAGCCGCGTCGGTTTGAATAAGGTCGGTTAAAACATCGCTGTAGCCAAACCCATAAGCGCTAACCATTCGACTTAATCCAGAGATAATTCCGGTTGAAACCGTTCCTTCAAACTGACCAAGGGCATTGCCAATGGCTAAAACTGTCTGGCCGGGAACTAATTGATCCGAATCGCCCAACTCTAATACCGGAAAACCATCTCCCTCGACTTTCATTAGAGCCAGATCGTGCAGGGGATCCCGCGCTAAAACCTGAGCCGGATAAGTTTCATTGTCAATCGTGACCACTTGATAATCTGCATCTTCATCCAAAACAACATGTTTATTAGTTAAAATAAGTCCATCAGCCGAGATAAAGAATCCGGTTCCGTGACTAACCTCCTGACGGACACTAGGTTCCACCGGTTGATAAAACCAGCCCCAGCCGTAAAGGAAGGGATCCACGGCCACTTCTCGAGTAACGACTACGCTAACCACCCCCGGCAGAGCCTGGTTGGCTGACTCAATCACTCGCTCCTCATGAGTCGTCTGCGGAACATAATGAATCGTCTCTTGGTGAATAACTTCTGGTTGCCGCTCAATGACCAGCGACGGAATTTTATCTTCTAAAACTTCGATGGGCAGCCAGATTTGAGCCGTTAGGCCGCCTAAAAAGCCAAAAATCCCAGCCAGAATTATAACCAGCAAATCCCGCCAACCTATTCTTCGGCCAGCCTTTTCCGGCCTCGCCGCCTCTTGAGAAATCTGATTGTTGATTGGTTCCTCCATAAATTATCTGAAAATAAAAATATCGCTTTTAGCCCGTCTTGTCAAATCAGCGACTGTAACGGATGTTGTCCAAGTAAAAGCTGAATTGAGAAGAGTGACGATAAGAATTGAATATGATTTTATCGTAGCGGCCCTTGCTTCGCTGTTCGGCCGACAGGTTGGAAACGTCAAAGCTGTGCATTTCAAACGTATCCGCTTCTTGAACATCGGGCACCAAATCTAAATCCAGAACCCGGACTATCTGAGCCGGTTTGGTCTTCAATAATAGGTAGAAATAGTTTTGATCAACCGTCATGCTTTGGCAAACATCCTCTCCCGCGGCCAAGGTTTTGGTAGTGGTTGTCGCAAAACTGTCTTTATCGAGACGAACCAGCTTGGCCGGCGAGGTCCCCAGGCAGATATAGACTGATTCGTCTAACTCTAATAAGCTGGCCGGACTGTCTTCATTAACAAACAGAGTCTTAACTAAAGTATTGGAAAAATCTCTTTTATCGATGCGAACAATTGTTCCGGGCCGACCGACCAAGCCTGCATAAATAAATTTTTCGTCCTGAGCCAAGTCAACCACCTTCGCCCCGCCCGTCTCCAGCTCTTTAGTCTCAACAGAATTCAAGTCTTCCTTGTTAATCCTTAAGATCCTAATGGGCTGAGTGTCTAAGCTGACATAAAGATAATTTTCATCCTGGGTCAGGCTGCCAATACTATCAATGTTGCGGGGAAAATCAGTCGCCCCCACCTCTGAAAGATCGCTTTTGTCAATTTTTAGAACGCCCCCGGGCCGATGGGAATAGCCAACATATAAATAGTTTTGATCAGCTATAATTTTAGCAACTTGATAGTCCTGAAAAGAATTAGAGATGACTGAAAAATCACTCTTATCTATTTTTGCAACGTAGCCCGGGCGAGCTGAAAAGGTTCCGTAAAGATACTGTTCGTCCTGAGTTAAATCAGCCAAAGCATCAAACCCTTTCGGCAATGTTTTATAAAATACGCTCGAGAAGTCTTTTTTATCGGCCCGGGCAATAATGCTCGGCGAGGCAGAAAGTCCAATGTAAAGATAATCCCGATCATTGATAATTCGAACCGGATTATCAGCCGAGGCAATAAATTCTTTCAAAAGCCGGTACCGTTCGAGGTCTGGATCATCAAAGATGGCTTTGTTTAATCGGATAATCTTAGCGGGCTCAGTATCAAAAGCTAAAAACAGATGTTGGCCCTGACCAACCAGGTCGTAGGCCGGATGATCGCCCGGAGCCAAACTGACAGTGGTCATCAAAAGCGTTTCTTTATCAATCCGGGTCACCTGAGCCGGCGAAGTGTCAGAAACGAGGTAAATAAAGTTTTGATCCTGGCTAATGCCCCGCCCCGTAGCCGGAATAATTTTGGCCACCGCGGTAAAGTCCTGCTTAGAGACACGCACCATCCTCGCCGGACGGGTGCTCAAAAACAGATAAAGAAAGCTTTCATCCTGGGTCACCCCGTAAGCCGAATCCTCGCCCACGGTTAACGACCCCCTAGCCAGGCTTTGGTTCTGCTTATTGACTTTAACAATCTGAGTGGGCGAAGTATCGAGCACCGCATAAACATTTTCACTGTCGTTGATTAAAGAAATAACTCTGTTGGCTGAAGCCTGCAGGGACAAAACGCTGGTGGTTAAATTACTCTTATCAAGCCGGATTATTTGGGCCGACCCAGTCCCGAGCCCGATGTAAAGATAATCTTCATCTTGGGTTAATGAGCTGACGATATTCTGACCGCTGTCCAAAGCAATTGTTCGCGTAGTCACAAAATCGGACTTTGATAATCGAACGATTTTCCCGGGCGTCGTCTTTAAGCCGACATAGATGTAATTGTCGTCATTGACTAATGAGGCAATCTTATCCTCGCCGACAGCCAGAGTTTTGGTCTCGGCTCGAGAAAAATCACCCCGGTCGATTCGAATAATTTTTGCCGGACTAGTGTCAAGCCCGATATAGACATACTCGTCGTCCTCATCGATTGCCCGGGCCCGATCTTCACCGGAAGAAAGAAAACTTGACTGGCTGAAGAATCCGAGCACTTTTTCGCCCGGCTCGCTTTGATTGATATCAAGCCGAATTTCATTAGCCGTTAAAAGATCAATCACTCCCAGTTCGCCGAACACGCTAGCTTGATGGCCGTCTCCTTTGATTGAAATATAATTGGCGGCCTGGCCGGCTGTTCGGATATTTTGGGAAATACTGACTTGAATCTGGTCGGAATCAGAGCTAATGAAAGGATGATCACAATTTTGAATCACCACCTCTTGCGGCCGAGTGCCAGTCCAGGCGATATCGTGGCCGTCTTCAGAATGGATGCTGATAAAATTTCCTTCGCCCGTTTCGCGAGACGCAAAAACCCGGTACTCTGAACCGTTGTCCTTAGTCTTATAAAAATAAGTATAGGTCTCCATAGCCCCTCCCAAGAAGTAGGTCTGAGGATAGAGGGGATCTCTGGGAATGCCACCCGGCAAATATTCTCTTAATTCATCTTCTAAACCGAGGTCTTCCTCCAGTCGAGCGCCACTATCTCTCTTGGGAAAACTCCCCCGATCAACTCGGTAGGCTTCGAGCGCCTGCCTAATTTGAGCCAAATCAGCCTCTCGCTGAGCGTCGCGAGCCAGAGCTTGATTGTAGTTAACAACTAAATAGATAGAAACCCCGGCCAAGATCACAACCAAAACTCCGGCCACTACTTCAACTAGGGTAATTCTAATTTTTTTCTTGGTAGGTGAAGACATAAGCCTTACCGTCATCTAGTTCATTTTAACACAATCTTTCAGCATGAAAAGCTGAAGTTGCTTGAAAATTTTTCAGGCTGGCTAAAAACCAGGCAAAGTAATAGATTACTAAAAACCAAACCGGGACGGTTAAAACAATGGCGGACCAGCCCCAGCCGGAAAAAAAGACAATCATTTGAGTAATAACTGCTAAAACCAGCCCCGTTAACCAGGCGACCGGGGTAAATCCAGCTGAAAGCAGGAAGGCCAAGCCTAAGGTGAAAATCAAGGGCAAGAAGATCACCACCGCGATATTAGCCAGCGGCCCGACCAAGGACAATTGCTGAAAGTAATAGGCCGAAAGAGGAATCGTCGCTAGCTGCGCCGCCAAAGTAACGGCCAGAGATTCCCGGAGTAGGGTAACCGGGACCCAGCTCAACCATTTCTTTAGCTGATCAAACCAGCAAATTAAACCGGCGGCGGCCAAAAAAGAAAGCTGAAAACCGATGTCCCATCGTAGCAGCAGCGGATTAGCTAACAAAATAAAGAAAGCGGCCCAGATAATGGCCCGACCCGGTTGATAAAGCCGGCCCAAAATAGGTCCCAGGAAGCCCAAGCCCACCATTAACCCGGCTCGCCAGATCGAGGGACGACCACCGGTTAATAATACAAAGATTAAGATTGCCACCAAAATTAGTTTAGCCGAGCCCGGCTGGCTAAATTTAAGCTTCTTCAAGAGGCTCCTCAAAATTCCAGCCAAAACAACCAGATGCATTCCGGAAACCACTGCAATGTGGTTCAGGCCGGTCCGGGACAGGTGATTGGAAAAAGATGAATTAGAAATCCTCTGACCGAGCAACATCGCTTTCAAGAGAGAAGCTGAAGGCTCAGCCAGCCGCTGGTCGATCAAGGACGATGCCCCATCTTGAACCCGAGACGCCAAATAAGGGATAAAATAATTATTATTGCGACCGATCAATTCAACCTTTGGATGAAAAAAGGTGGCATAAACGCCCTCCTTGAGGCGATAATTTTGAAACTCCTCCGAAATAGTCGGCCGGCCAGAGACAATCAAGCGCTGTCCTGGAGAAAATTCAGCCCAGGCGTAGTCTCCAAAAACAGTGAAGTGTCCCCTTAGTTCCGGAGAACGGGCTAAAACCGGCCAGTCTAATTTAACCTCCAGGTGGGCTCCCGTTGGACGAAGTTCTGGACGGGTAACAACTGTGCCCACCAAAACCACCTCTGCCTCGGCCTGCCATCTTTCCTGAATCGCCAGGCGTTTCTCCACTTGCAGGTTTAGATAGCCCGCCCCCAAGGCCAGCCCAATGAAAAAGACCGCCATGCTTGAGCGGCGGTCGATGATCAGAATAATTAACCCAAGAGAGATCAACAAGAAGATAATTAGCCAGTCAATCAACCAGAATGAGGCCAGCGCCAACCCGATCAAGAAACAGACAGTTAAATGGAGAGGATCGAATTTTACCATCAGCGAACCAAACAGTGCTTAACGAAGTTTGCCTCAAGCTCTTGAGCCCACGATCTCATCTCTCCTTGAGAATAGCTTTGAGCCGAAAGAAATTTCGGATCAACTGTCTTCCCGGCGGAAACGAATGGCTGGAGAACATACTTTTCAGCCCCCCGAATCATCTGGCCAATTTCCATAATGTCTTCTGGGACCAGCTGATTTCTGACAACCGTTGTTCGAAACTCATAGGCCCGTCCTGAATTCATAATGAAATCAATGCTTTGCTGAATTAATCTAAAATCAATCTCAGTCTGAGCGATCGCCGAATATTTTCCTTGGGGCGCCTTAATATCCATTGCCCAGTAATCAACTAAGCTCTCCTTTAACAGCCCAGCCAATACCTCCGGGTGGCTGCCGTTGGTATCTATCTTGACCAAAAAGCCCAGCTTTTTAATTTTCTTTAAAAACTGAGCTAGATCAGGCTGGAGAGTTGGCTCGCCGCCGGTAATCACCACGCCGTCGAGCCGATTCACTCTCTTTTTAAGCCAGGCTAAAACATTTTCTTCCGGCTGAGGCTCTTGAAATTTCTTTGGGATCACTAGTTCCGGATTATGGCAATAAGGGCAACGAAAATTGCACCCCTGGGTAAAGATAACTGCGCTTAACCGGCCAGGATAATCAACCAAAGAAAACCTTTGCCAGCCCCCAATTTTCATTAATTGGCTTTAATTTTAGCCCGATGCTTAAATTCTTCTACCTTGCCGGCATTCCAATTAAAGGTCGGCCTCAAATAGCCAACGATCCGAGCATAAACTTCGCAATCCGCCCCGCAGCTTGGGCACTTCGGCTGCTCACCATTAAGATATCCGTGCTCCGGACAAATTGAAAAGGTGGGAGAAATCGTAAAATAAGGCAGACGATAGTTTTGGCAGATTTTCTGGATTAGCCCGGGAATCGATGAGGGATCAGAAACCTTCTCACCTAAAAAGAAGTGAATTACCGTCCCGCCGGTATACTTGGTCTGGATCTGGTCCTGAAGTTCCAAGATTTCAAACAGGTCGTCGGTGTAATCCACTGGCAGCTGAGAGGAGTTGGTGTAGAAAGGCGCCGCGCCCCGGCGATAATCTGCCTCATTGGCACATTTAATTTCCGGATATTTTCCCTTGTCTTTGAGGGCCAGCCGGTAGGAGGTGCCTTCGGCCGGAGTCGCTTCTAGATTATAGTTCACGCCGGTCTCCTTCTGAAATTCAAGCAGCTTGTCGCGAATAAAATCGAGCACTTTAAGGGCAAATTCCTGACCCTGAGGGTCGGCAATACTACAACCGAGAAAATTCTCTTCGGCCTCATTCAATCCGATCAGGCCAATCGTTGAAAAGTGGTTATGCCAATAGTGGCCAAAGCGCTCCTTAATGCTGCGAAGATAAAATTTAGAATAAGGATAAAGGCCCTGTTCGGTAAATCGCTCTAAAACTTTTCTCTTTATTTCGAGACTGTTTTTGGCCAGCACCATCAGCTTTTCCAAACGATCAAAGAAGTCTTTTTCGCCTTTAGCCAGATATCCCAGCCGGGGCATATTAATCGTCACCACCCCGATGCTGCCGGTCAGCGGATTGGCTCCAAAGAGACCGCCGCCTCGTTTGGCTAAATCTTCCAGGCTCAGTCTGAGCCGGCAACACATACTGCGGACGTCTTCCGGCTTCATATCTGAATTAACAAAGTTGGCAAAATAGGGAAGGCCGTACTTAGCCGTCGCCTCCCAAAGGTAGGGAGTAAACGGACGGTCCCATTTGAAGTCCTTAGTAATGTTGTAAGTCGGAATAGGAAAGGTAAAGACCCGGCCCCGATAATCGCCCTCTGTCATTACCTCCAAAAAGGCCCGGTTAACCATATCCATCTCTTCCTGGAAATCACCGTAGGTTTCAGACTGGGGCTGGCCACCGATTATCACCGGCTGCGTCTGGTAGTCTTTTGGGACGACCAGATCAAAACTGAGATTAGTAAAGGGTGTTTGGAAGCCCACCCGGGTCGGAACATTCATGTTGAAAATGAACTCCTGCATGGCCTGCTTAACTTCAGCATAGGTTAGCCCGTCATAACGGATATAGGGAGCCAGCAGGGTATCAAAGCTAGAGAAGGCCTGGGCCCCGGCTGATTCGCCCTGCAGAGTATAAAGAAAATTACAGATTTGCCCCAAGGCGGGGCGAAAGTGCTTCGGTGGGCCACTCTCAATCTTGCCGGGAGCGCCTCGAAAACCAACCGTTAGCAGATCCTGCAGATCCCAGCCAACACAGTAAACAGAAAGAACACTCAGGTCGTGAATATGAAAATCGCCGCTCTGGTGGGCTTCTTTAATCTCAGGCGGATAAATTTTATTCAGCCAATAAACGCTATTAACCCAGCCAGAAACATAATTATTTAAACCCTGCAGCGAGTAGGTCATGTTGCTGTTTTCCTTGATCTGCCAATCGTGGTTGTGCAAATACTGGTCAACAATATCAACGTTGCTCTGATCGACTACCTCCCGGAGACGGGCGTGCTGATCGCGATAGATAATGTAGGCTCGGGCCGTTTGGCGATAGGGTGATTCCATTAAAACTGCCTCAACCAGGTCTTGAACTTGTTCAACCGTTGGTAGATCCCGAGAAAGATTGCGGTTGATTCTTTCCATTACCTGCTGCGTCAACCGTTCGGCCTCGGCCAATTCAAACTCGCCCGTAGCCTGCCCCGCCTTTTGAACGGCAACGGTAATCTTGCGCGAGTCAAAGGGGACTACTTCCCCTGATCGCTTTCTAATCTTTTTAGGCTGGGACGGACTTTTAGGCATAGTAAATAATTGAATTAATTTAATCCGGTAACAATTAGCGTAATTCTAATCTCCCTCGGCTTAAGCTGCTGATCGAGAGATGTGCCGAAAATTAGACTGGCTCCCGGCCGGATGGTTTGACGAATCTGGTCGGCGATTGACTGTACCTCGGCCAGAGTCAGGTCGCCGCTACTGGCAATATTAAGCAACGCCGCCCGAGCTTGATTAAGAGGAAATTCCAATAAGGGCGAATCAAGAGCTTCTTTAACGGCTTTCGCCGCGCGACCCCGGCCCCGGGCCGTTCCGATGCCAAAGAAAGCCGGTCCGGCTTTTTTAATCATTGTCCTGAGGGTGGCAAAATCAACATTAATCTCGCCCGAAGCGACAATTAAATCAGCAATTCCCTGAATAGCATTGTGAAGAACTTGGTCGCACAAATTAAAAGCATTGATGAGCGAAGTTTTGTCGTTGGCTAAATCAATCAGCTTATCATTAGGGATGATCAGTAGAGTGTCAACCTGAGGTCGCAGTTTTTCCAGCCCGCTTTGGGCAATTTTAGCCCGAGGCTCTCCTTCGAAAGAAAACGGCGTCGTCACGGCAGCTATGGTCAGGATCTGCATCGATCGAGCCAACTCAGCCACCAGAGGCGCCGCCCCCGTTCCCGAGCCACCGCCCAAACCGCAGGTCAGGAAAATCATATCAGCGCCCGACAGAACTTTTTCAATTTCAGCCTTTGATTCTTCCGCGGCCGCCCAGCCAAGACTTGGATCCATGCCGGCGCCTAGTCCGCCAGTAACTTTCTGGCCAATCTGCAGCTTAACATCGGCCGATTTAGCCCGGAGATCTTGGACATCAGTGTTAATCGCCACCAGTTCGACCCCTTTAACGGCTTGCCGCTTCATGCGGGCAACAGTGTTGGAGCCAGAACCGCCCAAGCCGATAACTTTTATCTTCTTAGATGATTTCATCAGCCAAAAAGCACCACTCGGGTGCTAAATAGTTTCTAATTTAGGGAATAAAATGGCGAATCAGCCGGCGAAACCAGCCGCTCCGCTTAATGGCTAAGGTACCCGTTTCTTCGTCGGCCGCCAACAGAACTAAACCGGCCGCTGTGACCCAAGCCGGGTCTTCTGTCTCCAGTCCAGTAATGCCACAGGGAACACCCCTTTTGGCAATCAGTTTAAAAATCTTTCGGGCGCAGTCGGTGGCCCCTTTAAGCTTGGCGCCACCGCCGGTTAGAACCACTCCGGCCGGCAAATCCTGACGCTGGCAGACGCTGGTCACTACTTGGTAGGCCTCTTCGAGAATCTCTTCCATGCGCGGCCTGATCACCTTGACTAGTTTTCGAGCCTGGCGGCTTTCTTCTGTCCGGCCAGTAATTTTTTCCTCACAACAAGATCCGATCTCTTTTTTAAGCCTCTCGGCTTCAGAAATCTCCAGCTCTGCGCCCACCGCAATGTCGTCGGTAATATGAGAAGAGCCCAAAGAAAAAATAGCTAAATGAATCGGCTTACCCTCCTGATAGACAATCACCTTAGTCAGGCTGTGGCCAATATCGATCAGGACTGAGCCCCGCTCTTTTTGTTGGTCGGTCAAGGCGGCCCGAGCACAGGCCAGTGGCGTCGCAATAATATCTTCAGTCTGGCAGCCGGCTTCGGCGACAGCTTCTTTTAATTTTTTCAAGTGTGGCGAAAAAACAGACAAAACCAGAGCTTCTGCTTCCAGCCGCGTTCCAGTCATTTCCAGCGGGCGCTCAATTCCGCTCTGTCCGTCAACAATAAAATCTTTAATCAAAACCCCCCAAAATTCATTATTGGGAGGTAGATTAATGGACTGAGCCGCTTCAATGACCCGATTGACATCTTCCTGGGAAATCCGTCCATCGGCCCGGGAGACAGAAACTAAGCCGTGGCTGGGCGTACTTAAAAACCTCGACTCGCCAATATTGAGATACACTTGATCAACTTTTTCCGAGCACGACTTCTCGGCCTGGTCGAGAGCTAGACGAATGCTTCGGGCCAGACGATTGACGTCATGGATGCCCTGTTTATTCATCCCCTCGGTCGGGCACTCACCTAATCCCAAAAACTCCAAGCCATCGCCCTGAGCTGACTGGCGGACGATTAAGGCTTTCACTGAGCCGACACCGACATCTAAACCGGTAATAATTCGAGATCGTGCCATAATCTTAAATCTGACCCATCTTGCGAAGCTGCTGATAGCGCTGCCTCGACTCTAGTCGTTTTAAAGCGCTTCGCTTTTTGGCTAAGTCGCTTAATGGTCTTTGCCAGAACCGCTGTTCTTTTGCTTTTCGCAAAACACCGCTCCGGCGAACTTCTTTAGAAAACCGGTCGACTAAGGCCACCGGTGTTTCATTATTTTTCTTGGTAACAATAATAGGCATAGTGTTTTAAATATAATCCATTTACTTTCTTTTTGCAAAATTAAAGCCTTTTCTTAATCAGGCTAACGGCTTGACTGCGCTTAACAAAGCGCTGCTGACCGGTACTCATCGTCTTCAAGGTTATGGTGCCATCGAGAGCTTCTTTCTGTCCAATGATCACCGTGTACTTAACGCCCAGGCGATCAGCTCTCTTAAGCTGGGCATTCAGAGAATTACGGCCAAAGGCTTCAGCGACTTTGACCCCGCGCTGCCTTAACTCCTCAAAAAGCTTAATGGCTTCTTTTTTGGCGGCCGGACCAAGTTGAGCAATAAAAACTTCCGGCTTTTCTCGATAGGCGACTCGATGCCCCGAACTCTTCATGGCGTTAACAATTCGTTCAATGCCGGCCGCCGCTCCGACCGCCGGGGCCGGTGGCGCCCCCAAAAGCTCAACCAATCCATCGTAGCGGCCACCCCCGACGAGCGCCTTCTTTTCTTCATCGTCCGACTGGACAATCTCGAAAACCGTCCGGGTGTAATAATCTAAGCCCCGGACCAAATGAGGGTTCAGGCGATAAGGAATGTTCAGCTCGCCCAGAAGCTCCAGCACTTCTTGAAAGTGCTGGCGACATTCATCAGATAAATAATCGACCACATGTGGCAACTGTCCGACAATTTCCTGGCAAGCCGGTTCTTTGCAGTCAAGAATCCGAAGCGGATTCCGAGCCAAGCGACGTCGGCAATCAACACAAAGCTCAGATTCGCTCTTTTTAAGCTGCTTAACTAAAACCTTCTGATAGGTTTCTCTCTCTCCGGGCCGGCCAATCGAATTGATCTCAACCACTAGATTCTTAATCTTTAACTCGGCCAAAAGACGATAAAAGAGGTTGATCACCTGAGCGTCCAGCGCCGCATCGCCACCGCCAATAATTTCAAAACCAAATTGGTGAAACTGACGATAGCGGCCAGCCTGGGCCTTTTCGTAGCGGAAAAAGGGGCCCCAATACCAAAGCTTAACTGGCTGAGGCCAGGTTCTGGCCCCATGTTCTAGATAAAAACGAACAACAGAAGGCGTCCCCTCGGGTCTCAAAGCTAAAACCTCGCCGCTTTTGGTTCTCAGGGTATACATTTGTTTTTCAACGATATCGGTGTTGGCCCCGGTGCCTTTTTTAAAAAGCAAAGCGTTTTCTAAAATGGGAAAATCTATTCGGTCAAAACGATAATCTTTCGCCAGGCGCCGGCAAGCATTTTCAATCCGATAAAAGTAGGCAGAATCTTCCGGAGTTAAATCGTGCATTCCCTTCGGGGTTTGGATAAACTCTTCTTCGGCCATAGATTAAGGCTTAATGACGTTAATCCGGTTTAAGGGCCAAAGCCTCAAAACCGCCCGGCCGATCAGGTTCTCAGCCGGCAAGTGTCCCCAGAAACGAGAGTCGTAAGAGCGATCACGATTGTCGCCCAAAACAAAGTATTGGTCCTCGGCTAAGGTAACCGAGAAGTTCCGGTAGGCAGTTGCTTGAGAATAGTGGTCGTCGAAGAAAAACTGATCCCCCTCCACGGGAGTAATTAAAATCTGCTGATCAACGGTCTCCAGTTTTTCACCCGGTAAGCCGACCACTCTTTTAATAAAACGCCGCGAAGGGTCGGTCGGCGCATAGAAGATAACCACTTCGCCCCGCTCCGGAGGGCGAAAGCGATAACTAATCTGGTCGACAATTAAATAATCCCCGTCGTAAAAACTAGGCTCCATCGAGGAGCCATCGACGACAAAGGGCTGGAAGAGAAAGTATCGAATGGGGACGACAATCAACAAGGCCAAAATGATCACCTCAATCACCTCCCACCAAAAAGAAAAAAAGCTCTTTAAAGAGTCTCTCATGAGTAAATTAAGTCCGTATTCTGATTAATTATAATGGAAATTTCATCAATAATCAAGTCGTGCTATAATGCTCTTATGATCCTGATTGTTGGCCTGGGAAACCCCGGGCGAAAATATCGAAACACCCCTCATAACCTCGGCTTTGAAACAGTTGACCGGCTGCGCAAAAAACACCAATTGCCCCGATTTCAGCGAGGAGAAATGGCCTTGATTTCGGCCGGTAAAATTGCCGAGCAATCAGTTCTTTTAGCCAAGCCCCTGACCTTTATGAATGAATCTGGCCGAGCCGTAGCCGCCCTGGCTAAGAGACATCAACTGGCGCCTGGCCAGATCTGGCTGATTCACGATGAAGCTGATCTCCCCTTGGGCCAGATTAAGACTAGCCTTAACCGTAGCGCTGGCGGACACAAGGGCGTCTCTTCGGTTTATCAACAGCTCCAGACCCGCGAACTGCTTCGTTTCCGCCTGGGAACCGCTACCGAAGATAAATCCAACCTTAAAGACTTCGTCTTGAGGCCCTATCGCCGGATCGAGAGAGGTCGGGCCAAGACTATGGTCGAACAGGCAACCGAATTAATCGAAGCCACTTTAACCGAAATATCGCCCAAATAATTATTCGATTAAAAAAAGGCCCGGAGGCCGGATTTTTGCCTTTGAGTCTATCTGCAAGCCACCAGAACACAATTGGGATTACCCAACGAACCCTGGCATTTAAAGAGATCCGAGTACAAGGAGGGATTACTCTTCTCTACTTGCAGACAGACTCAAAAGCAAAAACTGATGCCATTATAGCCAAAAAAGACAGGTTGTCAATCTTGGTCTTTTAGTTAAATGGTGCTACATTGTCAGCGATGAAACTGGTTATCGTCGAATCACCAACTAAGTCAAAAACCATAGAGAAAATTCTGGGCTCCGATTATCGTTGCCTAGCGAGCTTGGGTCATGTCCGCGATTTACCCAAGAGCAAGCTCGGCATTGATTTAGAAAATGATTTTGAGCCCCAGTACGTCATTCCAACCAAGGCGCGTAAAACAGTTAATCAATTAAAAAAAGAGGTCGCTTCGGCCGATCAGGTCATTCTGGCCGTCGATGAAGATCGAGAAGGCGAGGCCATTGCCTGGCACCTAGCCCAGGCTCTGAATTTGAAAGATTTTGAGAGAATTACCTTTCATGAAATCACCCCCGAGGCAATCAAAGAAGCCCTGAAGAATCCGAGAGCTATCGATTTAAATTTAGTGAATTCCCAACAGGCTCGAAGAATCTTAGATCGATTAGTCGGTTACCAGCTCTCGCCTTTTCTCTGGAAAAAAGTAATGAGAGGTCTTTCAGCTGGCCGAGTTCAGTCAGTTGCTGTCCATTTAATAGTTGAAAGAGAAAAAGAAATTGAGGCTTTCAAGCCCCAAGAATATTGGACGGTCAAAACAGTTCTCGAAAAAGATAAAAAAACCTTTGAGGCTACACTGGTTAAAATTAAAAACAAGAAAATTGACCAGCTGGGGCTAGATAAAGAAAAAGCCCGTCAGGCAGCTCAGCAACTGAAAAAATCCGAACCGATTATTGCCCAGCTTCAGCAGAAAGAAACCCGGCGCCATCCCTCGCCGCCTTTCACCACCAGCACCCTGCAGCAAGAAGCCGGCCGAAGGCTGAATCTCTCCAGCCGTCAGACCATGCGGTTAGCCCAGAATCTTTACGAAAAGGGTTATATTACCTACCACCGAACCGATTCGCTTAATATGGCTGAATCGGCCCTAAAACAAGCTGAAGATTATTTAAAAAAAGAAATTGGTCCGGATTACTGGCCGGGCCAGCCGCGCTTTTATCGCAACCAAGATAAATTAGCCCAGCAGGCTCATGAGGCAATCCGGCCAACTGATATTTGGCAACATCCTGACCGGATCAATCTGACGCCGCCGGCCCTAAATCTTTACCGCTTAATCTGGCAAAGAACTTTGGCCTCGCAAATGTCGTCAGCCGTTCTCATTAAAACTTCAGCCGAGATAGTCGCTGGCGATTATTCTTTAAAAGCCAACGGACAGATTATAAAGTTTGACGGTTTTTTGAAAATATATCCGAGTGCTCTAAAAGAAAACCCGCTGCCCGACCTTAAGGCCAAAGACAAATTAACTGTTAAAAAGACTTTAGCGGAACAACACTTTACTCAGCCACCGGCCCGATATTCGGAGCCGGCTCTGGTAAAAGCGCTCGAAAACCTGGGCATTGGCCGACCTTCAACCTATGCGCCAATTATTTCAACCATTCAGGAGCGCGGCTATGTTCAGAAAAATCCAGAAAAAAGACTTCAGCCGACTGAAATTGGCCGCATTGTTGACGAATTACTCAGCCAACATTTTCCAGAGATTGTTGATGTCCGGTTCACCGCGAAAATGGAGGAAGAGTTAGACCTGATTGCTCAGGCTAAAAAGAAATGGCCAGAAGTGATCAAAAGCTTTTATCAGCCTTTCTCTAAGAATCTTGAAGACAAGTACCAATCAGTTGAGAAGAAAGATTTAACTGAAAAGACCGACCGCCTTTGCCCCGAATGTCAAAGCCCATTAATTATTAGGATGGGGCGTTATGGCAAATTTTACGGCTGCTCGAACTTTCCGAAGTGTCGCTTTACCGAGCCGTTTAAAAACAATAAAACCGGCGTTCATTGCCCAGAGTGTCAGACCGGCGAGATTGTCGAAAAAAAGAGTCGCCGAGGGATCTTTTACGCCTGCAACCGTTATCCTGACTGCCGATTCGCCTTATCAGATAAACCGACCGGTGAAAAATGCCCGGAGTGCTCCGCCTTGCTTGTTAAAAATAAGGAAGGTAAAATAAAGTGCAGTCAGAAAAACTGCCATTTTCAGAAAGATTAAGCCGGGGTGGTGGAACTGGCAGACACGCATGTCTCAAACACATGTGGACGCAAGTCCTTGAGGGTTCGAGTCCCTCCCTCGGCACCGGCAGGCCTTTTTTAGAATAGACTTATATAAAGCTGAGGTTAAGCTAGTTGCCTTAGCTTGGTTTTTGTGTTATTACCTAAATCAGATGAGTTCTTTTTAACCGCTCACTGAAAGGAGGCGAATGGTTATGGAGATTTTAAAGCCGTATTTCGTCATTGAAGATGAGGTTAAAGGAGAGGAGGTCTTAAAAAAGCTAGAGGCATACGCCCGAACTTGTTACAAATCGGAAGATAAAATCACTTCCGATTCGGCCGGCCCCCTGATCAAGAAATTAATTCAGCGGGGCCACGAGTCTATACTCGAGCACGAAAAGATCACCGTTCGGGTAATATGCGATCGGGGGGTGAGTCACGAAATAGTTCGCCATCGAATCGGCTCCTACACCCAGGAGTCGACGCGTTATTGCAACTATCAGTCTCGCGGCATCAAAGTAATCAAGCCCTTCTTCTTTGACCGAGAAAAGTATCGCCTTTGGGAGGAAACTATGGCCACCTGCGAAAGCGCCTACAATAAGTTAATCGAGCTTGGGGCCTCGCCCCAAGAAGCCAGGTCGGTGCTCCCCAATTCTCTCAAAACTGAAATTGTGATCACCTACAATTTGAGAGAGTGGCGTCACTTTTTTAAGATGAGGTGCTCGAAAAAAGCTCATCCTCAGATGAGGCAGGTCGCCGGACCCCTGCTCCGAGAGTTTAAGAAGTTGATCCCGATTATTTTTGATGACATCTCGGAAGAGTAAAGTCTCCAGCCCCTGGTCGCATTCCGACCGGGGGCTTTTTGTGTTAAGGCTAAGCTTTCAAAATTGCTCGGACCTCCGGTTTCTGCTAGAATACGTTCAAAACATGAAAGCATCTGAACTGTTTCCGACAACCTTAAAAGAGCCTCCTAAAAACGCTGACAGTATTAACCATCAGCTGCTAGTTCGGGCTGGCTTTATTGATCAGCTGATGGCTGGATCTTGGACCTTACTACCGTTGGGCTGGCGAGTCGTTAATCGAATTAATCAAGTTATTCGAGAGGAGATGAATGCCATCGGCGGCCAGGAGATGCTAATGCCCTTAATGACCCCCAAAAGTGTTTGGCATGAAACCGGTCGCTGGGATAAAGCCAAAGAGATTATGTACCAGTTCTCTGATGGCAGTGGCCGAGAATACGGCCTGGCCTTTACCCACGAGGAGGTATTAATGGATCTGCTCCGAAAACGAGTTAATACTTATGCTGATCTGCCGATTTATCTTTACCACTTTTCAACCAAGTTTCGAAATGAAGCCCGGGCCCGCAGCGGCATCCTGCGAAGCCGGGAGTTCATGATGAAAGATCTCTATTCGGCTCATGCTAGCGAAGATGATTTAATGGATTATTATCAAAAAGTTAAGGAGGCTTATGTTCGAATCTTTGAAAGACTTGGCTTTGATTGTAAAGTCACCGAAGCTTTAGGCGGAGTATTCACTAAAAACTATACTCATGAGTTCCAGGTGCCGGCCCCGGGTGGCGAGGACGTGATTTTCTACTGCAGCCAATGTGACTGGGGGCAAAACAAAGAAGTCTTCAAGGGCCAAGCCGGCCAGCCATGTCCCAAGTGCCAAAAAGGTAAAGTTATTGAAACTAGAGCCATTGAAGTTGGCAATATCTTTCCGCTCGGCACCTGGTTCGCCGAGAAGATGCAAGGCTATTTTACCGACCAAAACAACCAGAAGAAACCAATCTGGTTCGGTAGCTACGGCATCGGCTCCACCCGAGTCATGGGCGCCTGGGTTGAAGTCTCTCATGACGACAAAGGAATTATTTGGAATAAAGTCATGGCCCCCTTTGATCTTCACCTGGTCGAACTACCCGGCGCCAAACAAGCTCAAGAAGTTTATCAAAAATTAAGCCAAGCGGGTCTGGAGGTATTATGGGACGAACGAGATATAAACGCCGGACAAAAGCTGGTTGACGCCGACCTAATTGGATTGCCGGTGAGACTGGTGGTCTCTGAAAAAACCAAAGACCAGGTTGAGTGGCGCCTGAGAACCGAAGAAAAAACCGAGCTTATCTCGGTTGACGAAGCGATCAAGAGGCTAACCAAAAAGAACTAAATTCGCTTCTCTCGAAATTCAACTTCTTTCCCTCGAGCCCGCGACGCGTGTTGCTGAGTTAACTCACGCGCTTTTTCAATAATCCGGGCCGGAGCCGATCGACCCGATCCATAAGAGCGAACTAGCGTTGTCGGACCGGCAACTTTTTTCATCATCACCAAAACATCCCCGGAAACAGCCAATCGGGCCAATCTCTTGTTCTCTGCCTCATCCCGGCCGACTACAATCTTATGTTTTCCCTCCCAGTAATGACGGCCAACCTTCAACAGTTCAATGTCAGATTCGCTAATTTGCTTGCGCTTTTCTAATAAGCCTTTAAGTCTTTTAGAAAATTCTAAATCCGTCAAAAGGCAGCCCCCGGCCGGGGTTGGGTAGTCGGTCAACTTAAATTTTCTCGCTAAAGCTAGCTGTCTTTTCCGGGATCGGCCAGATATGTCCTCCAGTTTTTGGCGGTCCACCAGCCCCTGTTTTTCAGGGATAGTTATTTGCATCATCTTGGCCGAAAGCGGCCGGAGTAAAAACCCTTGCAGGCCGGACTCTTTTTCTACCAACTTGAGGCGGTCTTTGGTTTGGCTCATTGGTCGCTGCCCCAAAACCTCGCCCGTAGCAACAAAATCATAATCGCCCTCGTCCATTATTTCGCGAGCTCTTTGTAGCATTAAAGTGTGGCAATCAATACAAGGATTAAAGCCTTGGCCGTATCCGTGACGAGGCGACCGGACAATCGATAGCTGTTTTTCCGACAAGTCGACAATCTTCAGCTTCAGGCCGTTGGCCCGAGCTGATCGACGGGCTTGATCAGCCTTAAAGAAATAACTTTCAAAAAAAACCAGATCTACCTTAATGCCCTGCTGCTCCAAAAGCTTGGCGCCCAGTAAAGAATCGAGGCCACCCGAAAACAAGAACAGAGCCTTAGTCTTTTTCGCCATTTTGGCCATCGTTAATTATCTCCATAATCACCTGGGCGATCTTATCAAAATCATGACGCACGTACCCCTCCGAACGCAGCAAGTCCCGCTCTAATATTCTGGCCCGGCGATCAGCCAGAGCTTCAATGGAATATTCAACCATCTCCGAGCGCTCCTGCTCGTATTTTTTAACTCGCAGCCGGTCAGGCCGATGGTTATTAAAGACAATCCAATCAAAAATATCCGGCCTTAAATATTTTTCCAGCTCTTGGACAAAATTCTCTCCTCGGAAGCCATTCGTTTCGCCGAATTTGGTCATCAGGTTGCAGAGATAAACTTTGGCTGCTTTTGAGGCCTCCAGGGCTTCTTTAACCCCTGGAACGATTAAGTTGGGAATAATACTACTAAATAAGTCTCCCGGTCCAATAATAATAAAGTCAGCTTCTTTTAAGGCCTGGGTTGCCTCTGGATTAACCTGACAGGGTTGGTCATAGTAAATGCTTTCAATCCGCAGAGAGCCATCGTGCTTAGGGCAATCAATATTAGCCTCGCCTTCTATAATTTGACCGTTCTCCAGCCTGGCCCGCAGATGAACGTTGTCCAGGGTTACCGGGAAGACCCGGCCTTTAGCGCCTAGCACTCGAGCGGCTTCATGAACCCCCTGAGCAAAACCGCCCTTAATATCGGCCAAAGCAATTAAGAAAAGATTGCCGAAGCTGTGATTCAGCGAATCGCCGGCAAAGCGATAGGTAAACAGTTCTGCTAGAGTCTGGCGTGGTTCAGATAAAGCAATTAAGGCCATTCTAATGTCGCCCGGCGGTAGCACCCCAAACTCCTCTCTTAGCCGGCCGGTCGACCCACCGCTGTCAGCCATTGAAACGATGGCCGAAAGCTCAACCGGTTGATTTTTGAGGCCGGAAAGTACTGAAAATATGCCGGTGCCACCGCCAATTACCGCGACTTTAGGTCGAGTCTGCTTCATCGCCATTCTTTTTTTAAGGCTGATTTATCGATCCTTCTCTTCAGCCGAAACCAGTTTCTCACCTGATGTCTTTCTTCCCAAGTTGGCCGATTGACCCGATAAAAGATTCCCAGTGGGATCCGCCCATTTTCGTAATTCCAAGATTCGATAACTTCTCGAGCTTTTAAATAATCTCCTTCTTGATGGCCTTCAACTGAATAACATTTTTCTTTCAACCGCGGTAGATCGCTTAAACGAAAAGTAATGCAAGGCTGGATAACTTCCACCAGTGAAAAGCCTTTATGGTTGATGGCTTTTGTTATCACCGCCTCCATCGACGCCGGATCAAGAGGCGAAACTCGGGCGATAAAAGAAGCTTGAGCCGAAAGGGCGACTGACAGCGGATTGTACGGAGAGTCCACCGACCCCTCCGGCGTCGTGCTCCCCCGATACCCCTTTTCGGTTACCGGAGTCACTTGGCCAATAGTTAGAGCAAAGATGCGATTATTTAAAACTAGCGCCGTCAAATCAGGATTAAGCCGGGCTAAATGGACCAGATGGTTCAACCCCTCGGCGTAAGCCCCGCCATCACCCAGAAAAGCCAAAACTTTCAGTTCGGGGTTAGCCATTTTAATGCCGAAAGCCGTCGGCAGAGCCCGACCATGCAGAGCATAAAAACCGTTAACATTAAGATAGTCGTAAAACTTTCCGGCGCAGCCGATGTCGGCTACGGCAACTAAATTCCTCTTGTTTACACCCGACTCGGCCAGAGCCGTCAAGGTTTTTTTAACGCTTCTCAGAACAACGTTGTTTAAACAGCCCGGACACCAGGTATTAACTTGCGAGGTATCAAAATCTGAACTCATGATATCTTTTTAATCCGGTCAACCAATTCATCAGCTGCGAAGGGCCGACCGTCAAACTTTAAAATTTTATCTTTTATTAAATGACCGGTTTCCATGGCAATAAGCTGTCCCAATAATCCGGTAGCATTATTTTCAACTAGGATAACCTTCTCGGCCCGCTTAATGGCCTGTTGTACCTCATCTCTGGGGAAAGGAGCCAGATAAGAGACCTGGAGAAAACGATACCCCGGCAACTCTGACAAGCTGTCACGAATCGCCCCCTGAGTCGAGCCCCAACCGATGATCAAATTCCGGCCCCGACCCCAGGATCGAACCGGTTGCCACTTTTGGACCATCTGGCCTAAGGCTTTTTCTTTTCTGAGTCTCTTTTCATTCATCTTCTGAATCATTGATGCTTCTTCGGTCGTAAAACCAAGTTGATCGTGCTCATAACTATTGGCTCTGACCCAGGTTGCTTGTCCCGGCACCGCCCGAGGAGAAATACCATTGGCGGTCAAAGCATAACTTTGATAATCCCGGCCCGGTCGGTTGACTACAAACCGATCCGGCCTGATCCGAGGATAGCTCAGGTTATCGAAGGTATAATAGCTCTCGCTCAGATGCTTATCGCTTAAAATAATTGCCGGCAGGCGGTAGCGATAGGCTAAATAGAAGGCTTCCATGGTTCGATCAATCGCTTCTTGAGGATTGCCCGGCGCCACCACTACTCGCGGAAACTCTCCATGGCCGGCAAAACGAGCAAAAGTTAGATCGCCCTGAGCAGTATAGGTCGGGACACCGGTCGAGGGCCCGGTCCGCTGAGAGAGATAAATAACCAGAGGAATCTCAGCCATTCCAGCCAGGCTGATGGCTTCAGTCATCAGGGCAAAACCGCCGCCCGATGTACCAACCATCGTCATCGCCCCACCATAGCTTGCCCCGAGAGCGCTGTTAATGACACTAACTTCATCTTCCAGCTGCGCCACTAATATCTTTCTTGTTTTGGCCTGACGGGCTAGCTCGACCAGAACCCCGGTAGCTGGAGTCATCGGATAAGACAAGTAGACATCTAAACCGGAAGCAATCGCCCCGGAAGAAACACCATTCGTGCCGGTTAAGAAGTAATGACCGGCCACTGAACGAACCGGCAGCTCTTCTCGGGGCGAAGCCTGCTCATAGCCCCAATTCATCGCTTTAACCGCTTGAGTCCACTCCTTGAGCTCCCGCTTAGTTGATTGAATTAATAATTTTCTGGGCAGGCCCCAGCCGCCAACTAAAAACCCCAACAGGAAATTATTTACCTGATATTTGCTTTTTAAAATATCTTCGGGCCAATTTTCCTGACTGGCTTTTTCTTTATTTAAAACTAAAGCTCCTTTGACCAGATTAGACCGATGTTGATCAGCCTTCTGATCAAGATCGATCACAGCTTCAAATTTATTGTCGTGAGAGTGAACCGGAGAATCAGAAAAAGTTACAATATTAAAATTATGGCCACCCCGGATCAAGGAACCATAGTCGCGATAAATAAAGACGTAATATCCAGCCGAAGAGAGAACCCTGCCTAGCAGCGTTGCCGTAAAGTTGATGCCTTGCCCGGCTTGTCCGCAAATTAAAACGCTTTTTCTCATGACTTCGTCACAAAATTAATAAGGCGATCCGGCACAAAAGCGATCTTAACGATCTCTTGCCCGGCAATGAACTTCTGAGCTCTAGCCGAAGCTCGAGCCTTTTCCTCAACCGCGGTCTGATCTAGCCCCGCCGGCAGCTGCAGACGATCTCTCAGCTTGCCATCAACCTGAACAATCAAGGTAACCTGTTTCTTTTCTACCATTGCCTGGTCATAGCTCGGCCATTTCTGGGCAAAGACGGAACAAAAAGGTTCTTGTTTTTTATTTAACTGCTCTTGCCAGAGCTCCTCAGCCAGATGGGGCGCAAAAGGTCCTAACATTATGGCCAGCTGTTCCAGGTGCTTCATCGCTACCTTTTCTTGACCTTTAAGCTCATTGACTATCGTCATAAGCTGAGCAATAGCTATATTAAACTTAAGCTGGTCGAGATCCTCAGATATTTTTTTAATCGCCCGAGCCATCATTCGATCTGCCTCTTCGCTACTGTTCTCTTGGCGAGGCTGCTGATAAAGCGACCAGATTCGATTGATAAAACGGACCATGCCGTTTAGCCCGCCATCCCGCCAGTCGCCCCCCTGTCTCATGTCGCCCAAAAACATCAAATACAGCCGGACGGCATCCGTGCCGTATTCAGCAAGATACTTGTCGGGATTAACAATGTTTCCCCGGGACTTGCTGATCTTGGCCCCGTCTTTAATCAACAGGCCGTGAGCTCGAAATCTTTTGAACGGCTCTCCCTCCGGAACATAGCCCAGTTCATGCAAAACCATCGAGACAAATCGCACGTAGAGCAAATGCAAGACGCTGTGCTCCCGACCGCCAATATACATATCAACCGGTAGCCAGCGCGCCATTCTTTTTGGTTCCAGAGCTCGATCGTTAAAATCGGTGCAAAGATAGCGTAAATAGTACCAGGCAGAATCAACAAAAGGGTCAGAAACATCTGTTTCTCGGCGAGCGGGCCCTTGGCACTTCGGACAGGTGGTTTGGTAAAAATCCGGAACCTTGCTTAACGGCCCCCGGCCAGATCCATCTGGCTGAAAATCTTCAATATCCGGCAAGCGCACCGGTAATTCTTCCTCCGGCACCGGCTGCCACCCGCATTGCTCGCAGTAGACCATCGGAATCGGCGGTCCCCAATACCGCTGGCGACTTACACACCAGTCGC
>Ga0116141_10000904_pt1 | contig 24549 bp, 24 predicted proteins | sample AD_UKC097_MetaG_FD_89744 | JGI IMG/M metagenome (GOLD analysis project Ga0116141, IMG submission 89744) | Active sludge microbial communities of municipal wastewater-treating anaerobic digesters from USA - AD_UKC097_MetaG | ecosystem: Engineered > Bioreactor > Anaerobic > Digestate | place: USA...
CAAGCGTACATAATCTTCCACACCCAGTTCTTCTGCACGCGCCGTGGGTTGAATGTTCAGTGCAGCTAGATCTGCCTCACTAAAAAACTCACGCAGCGTATTGCGCAACATTTTTCGCCGCTGACTAAACGCCGCCGCCACAATACGGGAAAACAAAGCTTCATCTTTTGCCAGTAAGGCATCGCCAATCGCCGTATCACCAGCGCGCCCCGTAGAAAGCGCCATTGGGGTACCAAATTTTTTTGAACTTTCAATCTGACTCTTGTCGCGCGGTATCAAACGCACAATGGCCGACATCACTTTGGGTGGTGGCTCAAACGATTCAGGCGGCACGGTAAATAAGCATTCCATGTGATAGTGATATTGCAGCATGACTGATAACCGGCCAAAGTCACCGCTGCCGGGCTCGGCCACCATGCGATCGACCACTTCCTTTTGCAGCATGAAGTGCATGTCATACACTACCGGCGAACTCTCCACCAAATGAAACAGCAACGGGCTGGAAATGTTGTAGGGCAAATTGCCTACGATTTTCAGGCGGCCATCTGCCTTTAACGCCGAAAAATCGAACGCCAGCGCATCCCCTTCATGCACCGTGAGCCGGTCGCCCGGCCAGCGCTGGCGCAAGCGTGCGATCAAATCACGATCGATTTCCACCACATGTAAATGATCCATGCGCGAGAGCAATGGCTCGGTCAATGCACCAAGGCCCGGGCCGATTTCCACCACCGTGTCACCTGCACGCGGCGCAATGGCATCAATAATTTCATGAATAATGTCGGTCGCGACTAAAAAGTTTTGCCCAAACCGCTTGCGCGCCACATGGCCGCCAAGATTATCTTTACGCGCACCACCCTTGGGCTGGCTTACCCGCTGGTTGGATACTCTCGCCATCAGTGCTGTCGCTGCGCCATGTCTATCGCCGCATCCACCGCAGCGAACAGGCTGTTTGCTGATGCACGCCCCGTACCCGCCAAATCCAGCGCCGTGCCATGATCCACTGAGGTGCGAATAACCGGCAAGCCCAATGTCACATTGATACCTTCGTCAAACGCGGCATATTTCAATACCGCCAGGCCTTGATCGTGATACATCGCCAGTTGTGCATCCGATCCGGCCAGAACATTCTTGGTGAAGAGCGTATCCGCGGGCAAGGGGCCAACCACATCCATGCCTTCAGCACGCAATTTTTTCAGCACCGGAATGATGACCTCAATTTCTTCTCGCCCCATGTGTCCGCCTTCACCCGCATGAGGGTTTAAACCAGCAACCAAAATACGCGGCCTGACAATACCGAATTTAGTTTGCAAATCCTGATGCAAAATTTGCAACGTGGCGAGCAGGCTTTCTGCAGTAATCGCTGCAGGGACGTCTTTTAACGCCAAATGCGTCGTCGCTAAAGCTACCCGCAAACCGGCACCGGCTAACAACATCACCACACGTGCTGTACCCGTATGCGCAGCGAGGTACTCGGTATGCCCGGTAAAGGCGATACCCGCATCGTTAATAACCCCTTTATGTACTGGCGCTGTCACCATGGCAGAAAACTCGCCCGCCACACAGCCTGCAAGCGCCAGATCGAGCATCTCCAACACATAAGCAGCATTCGCTGTATCGAGCTGCCCTGGCATACACCGCTTAGCTAATGGCACATGCTGAAAATGAATACGCTCAGCACCTTCCCAAGCCAAACCCAAGGTCTGTGCTCGCGCCAAAAACAAATCCTTATCACCCAATACCACCAACGGGACAGGCCAACTACGAGTCAACAATTGCAGACAGAGATCAGGGCCGATACCAGCGGGTTCGCCGGATGAAATAACTATAGGCTTAGAGTTCTTTGAGTCGGTCTTCAACATAAGCACGATCACGCAATTGCCGAACCCAATCTTGATATACCTCATCAGCCTTACGCTCACGCAGCACTTGACGCGCCGCCATTCGCTGGCGCTCAACGCTGAGCTCACCGACTCGCCGCGCCAACACCTGAATCAAATGAAAACCAAAAGGCGACTGTACGGGGGCACTAATTTGATTGATTTGCAAAGCATTCATTGCCGCCTCAAACTCAGGCACTGTATCGCCGGCGTAAAGCCAACCCAAATCGCCACCCTTGGCTGCTGACAAGTCATTCGAATGCTGACGGGCAAGCTCAGCAAAGTCAGCGCCATTATCCAGTCGCTCCTTGAGTGCTTGTATTTTGTGCTCAGCCTCGGCTGCTGAGACCAACTCATTGACCTTGATCAAAATATGCCGGGCATGTGTTTGTTGTGTAGAGGCACTCAACGGCTTGGCTTCACCATTGCGTTTTTCTATCAATTTCACAATATGAAAACCCGCCGGACTACGCACAATCTCGCTGACCTCGCCCTGCTGAAGTTTTTTTGCCAATTCTGCATATAGCAGAGGCAAGCGATCTATAGGCCGCAACCCCAATGTGCCACCTTTTAAACCATCCGGTGCATTGGAAAAACTAGCGGCCACTTTGGCAAAATCTTCGCCATTTTGAACTTGCGTCAACGCCGCTTGCGCCCTTGCGCCAATGCGCATCAGTTGGTCGGGTGTCGCATTTTCTGGCACCTGCAAAACAATGTGTGACAGGTTAACCAGCATTTTTTCTGTTTGTGCGCCACTATCAGGATTATTGATGTAATTATCAATTTCCCCATCGGAAATTGATGCGCGACGACTAACCTCCCGCTCACGCAAACGGGCGAGCGTTATTTCGCTACGAATTTCTTCCCGAAACTTGCCCCACCGAATGCCATCTTTCTCCAGCGCTTCACGGAAAGCAGCCATGCTTAATTTATTGTTTTCGGCGATGCGCTGTAAAGAGTCATCCAACTCCTCATTAGAAACCAACACGCCACTCTCTTTGGCCTCTTGCAACTGCACACGTTCTGTAATCATGCGCTCCAACATTTGTCGCTCTATCACCTCTTGCGGGGGCAATGGAACATTTTGCTCACGCATCTGCCGCAACACACTCGCCAGCCGCGCTTGCAACTCTCCCATAGTGATCGCCTCATCATTCACTACAGCAACAATGCGGTCGACCTCAATCGGACTTGCCGCCCTGACTGAAAAAGCAGTGGTGAAAAGCAAAAAACCAAGAACAGAAATCAATACTGCCCGGAAATAAAACATCTTCATCACTTCGTCACCTAATTCAAAAAGACATGCACTCTTAGTTAATAAGCTAAAGATTTACCTTCTGTTCGTACGACATTCCCACGCCTTCTGAAGGCTTACCGAAACCCGATCACGGCTCGAATTGCGTACCTTCTTCATTCGGCAGGTTAATCGCACCATAGCCTGGCACTGCGCGCTTAAGTAGCGACAATGGGTTAGAGCCAAGTTTTGCAAAACCGTTCAGCTCAAGCTGAAAGAAAATGGAGTTATTCACACGATCCGTTTGTGTTGCTAACCGCTGCACCACTACACGCCCCACCCAGCAATCGCCATCATACTCAAAACCTGCAATAGCTTCGACCAGGCGCTTGTCTTTTAAAGAATAGTTATAACGCCCCACGCCGTACCAACTGCCGCCCAAGGGCCACTGGCTCGAAAAGTCAATCTGACTCAACTGATCGCGTGTATAGCGATAGCCGGCATTGACCAACTTACCAATTTCAGGCTGGTAACGGCTGGTTAAATTAAAACGCTCAAGCTTGCTGGCTTCAGTACTGTACTGCACACCCGCATCCACATAAAGCTTGGGCAGCACGCGGCCTGTAAATGCGCCCAGCAAATCAGTTTGTCGCCCTGTGCGCAAAGCCTCACCCGGCAAGCCTACGTGTTGTGTTGTGAAATAAACTCGCTGACCAAAAGCCGCACGCAAAATTTCTGCACCGCTCGCCTGATCCACCAGGCGGGTCGTCACCATGCCAGTAATTTGATTTGCATCATTGATGCGATCACCGCCGACATAGCGGTTTTCAGAAAAAATTTGCGCAAAATTAAAGTCGGCCACACCAGAATCAAAATTAGGAATTTGACTCTGATCGCGTTCTGGAATGTATAAATAATAAAGCCGCGGCTCAAGTGTTTGGGTAAGCGACTGGCCAAACCATTGCAAAGGGCGCTCGAATGTCATGCCACTATCGATGCTGGCAATAGGCACTGTCCGGGTGATGCTATCGGGCACACCCGGCGCCTGTTTTTTCAAGCTGTATTTCGTTGAATGCACCCCCACTTTCGGGGTGACAAAAAAAGCTGCCGTCTGCAATGGCCATGACAACTGCGGATAGAGCGTGAACCGCTTACCTTCGGTTAACGTGGGGTGCTGAAAATTAACGTGCTCGCCAGTAAAAGAGAACTCTGTGCCTAGCGGTAAATCACTGCGGTTTGCTATCGCATTAATCTGCGGTAGCCGCTTGTAGGGAGTTACCACCGGCGGCAAGCCCGGGTCTTGCAATGTTTGATAACTCTGCGCTAACGCACTGACTGACCACCAGCTGCCGCCATAGCTCAAACTACCTTGCCGCAGCAAATTGGTTTGCGCAATGATGGCTGAGTTACTGCCAAAATCACTAAAATAAGTACCATCTGACGCATAGTTCAGGTCAATCGCGCCATTGATTCCATAACCAAAGTTCTGTGTATGCCTATAGGAATAGGCACTTCGCTGCTGCTTTTCCAGACGATCATTCGGCAACAATTGACCGTTAAAAATACCGGCATAGTCTGGCTGCAAGTAGCGGAACTCGCCATTCCATAACACCCCTCGTTTGGTAATAATACGCGGTGCAATTGTCGCATCCATATTTGGCGCGATATTCCAATACAGGGGTTGCGTAAACTCAAAACCACCACGCGATGTTGATCCCAGGGTAGGCGTCAGCAAGCCACTCTTGCGCTCATTATTCAACGAAAAACTCATCCAGGGCGAATACAAAATAGGCACGCCCTTGAAGTAAATCGCGGCATTGCTGGCCACACCCACTTGATCAACATAATCAAGACGCAAGTTAGCTGTCTTGGCAAACCAGTCTGCTGATTCCCCTGCCGCAGGGGTGCAGGTGCTGTAGGTTGCGTCCGTCAAGCGGTATTTCCCCTTGCCTTCAAAGTCGATGCGCGATGCAACACCTTGCCCGGTAGTCAGCTCTCCTGCAGGGATTTCACCTATTGTCCATAACACAGGCGACGAGTCTGCTTGAGGTTGCCGAATTTGATATTCCGGTTGTTCAAAAAAACCGGTGTTTTCACTCAAATTCATGCGCATCTTCGGACCACGAACATGCGTTCCTTCATTAACAAGGTCGACATTCCCTCGGCCTCCACTTCATCAGTCGTTTGCCAGTGCGTGAGCTTGTCGCTCTTGAGTACCGTGCCCTGGCGCCGAAGGTCTACATCACCTTGCGCGACCACTTGCACATCGGTTTGCCCGGTCATGTTATTTGCGGTAATAAATGTGGGCAGCTGCTCATCGGGCTGGGAAATATAAGGAAGTAATTGAGCAGAGGATTTCAACTTTGGCCCAGGTAAAACACCCGCTGCCATGTGCGCAGAATAGGTTGGCGCAATACCAGACTGCACAGCCACTTCAGGTGGGGTTTGCAATGTCATGGCAGGCGCAGCCAAACGCACATCTTGACTCTCGCCTAACAAAGCAGGATCAACCCGCAGTGCAGGCAATGTGCTGACACGCGGCGCGGCAACCGTCGCGGCCGAAACCACTTTCGGTTGTGACGGCGCAATAACCGCCATAGCAGCAACAGGTACCTTACTTGCTGCTTTTTTACCAAGCGGACGACTTATCCTCGACCGTGGCATGCCGACCCTTGCCCTGGGTGCTGATTCGCCCATACTTGCCACATCCGTAGCGAATACAGGGGGCGTCCCCTGCGGCTCCGCAGCAGATCCAGCTTGTATTGCTAACGGCGCAGAGTCTGTGCTCCCAGCATAACGCGTTGCATTGCCATTCCCCAGCAAAGCAGGATCCACACGCAGTGCGGGTAAAGTTTTGACCGCTGTTTTCGCAGGTTCAACTGTCAAAGCAACGGCGGCAGGCGCAGCTACTGCTTTAGGACGCACACTTGTCGCCGCACGAGGCAATACAGCAGGAGTTGTTGCAGAACCTGCCAAAGGAGTAACGGGAGTAACGGGAGTAACGGGAGTAACAGGCGCTGTTTGCTGCGTCACAACTACCCTCTCGTTGGGCGGCTGCACTGGCGTAGATGTTGCCTGGCTGGCTTTCGCTAATTCACTTGTCGCATCAGCCGCTGCTGCATTTGCTGTCGGCACCGATTCGCCTGCTGCAGAAGCAACAGGCGCAACTTTCGCCGGAATATCACCCAAAAGCGCTGGATCAACAGCCAGATCAGGCATTGCATCAGCGGCCGGAGCTGCTGTCACTGCGCCGCATAGGCTGGCAATTCCGATCAAGAGAGAATCGAAATATCGCCGATGAGAAAAGTTGCAGATACGCAAATGCATGCCGTCGTATTTATCTTGTTTATCAATAAGTAGGGCAAACGGTCAACATAAGCGTAAAGCTCACCGATGCTAGAATTCCGAATTCTAACACCGCCCCCTTGGTTAAGCCTTTGCCACAGGCATTTGCCTCCCTTTCGTATTTGCCTCCCTTTCTGCACGCATCCCCAAACAACACGATGCAACGTATTTGCCACCCTGTCCTGTTTCGGCTTTTGTTGCTTAACTTCTGTTTAACTTCTGTTTAACTCCTCCATCTTCACCACCTTCATTACTATGAAACGACAGCAGCTCATCACAGCATGGCTTACACAGCGCTGGCCAGGCCGAGCCTTTACGCTATCACCTGCCTCAGCGGACGCGAGCTTCAGGCGTTACTTTCGGGTGACTTGGGCGGACGGCAGCACGTTAATTGTCATGGATGCCCCACCCGAGCTTGAAGATTGCCGCCCCTGGCTGCACGTGCAACAGCTCTTTCACGCAACGGGTGCACACGTACCCGAAGTGATAGCGCAAGACTTGGACCATGGGTTTTTACTGCTCTCTGACTTGGGCAATGCCACTTATCTGTCCGTACTTAATCAAGATAACGCCGCCACGCTGTATCAGGATGCGCTCGCTGCGCTGGTGCGCATCCAGCGGGCCAGCCGCCCTGGGGTTTTGCCAGAATATGACTACGCGCTCCTCAAAAAGGAACTGGATTTGTTCCCCGACTGGTATCTGGCGCAGCATCATCAAATCACGCTGACCGACGCGCAACGCGCAGAATTGGACACCGTATTCGAACGCCTTCTGGCGATGAATCTGGCCGAGCCAAAAGTGTTTGAGCACCGCGATTACCACTCGCGCAACTTGATGCACCTGGCAACTGGGGAAAACCCCGGCATCATTGATTTCCAGGACGCGGTTTATGGCCCGATGAGCTATGACGTCGTCTCGCTGTTAAAAGATGCCTACATCCAATGGGATGAAGAAACCGCGCTCGACTATCTGGTGCGCTATTGGGATATGGCCAGACAAGCCGGGCTGCCAATTGCCGCCGATTTTGGCGAGTTCCACCGCCAGTATGAATGGATGGGTTTGCAGCGCCACTTGAAAGTGCTGGGCATTTTCGCCCGCCTGTATCACCGCGATGGCAAGGATGGCTACTTGAAAGACCTGCCGCTAGTCGAACACTACGTGCGCCAGACCTGTGAGCGCTACGCCGGATTCAAACCCATCCTCGCGCTGCTGGACCAGGCGCAAGGCCAGACCAAAGAAGCAGGCTACACCTTTTAATGAAAGCCATGATCCTCGCTGCCGGGCGGGGCGAGCGCATGCGCCCCCTGACCGACACCTGCCCCAAGCCCTTGCTGCACGTCGGCGGCCAGCCGCTCATCGCATGGCATTTGCAGCGGCTCGCGATGGCCGGGTTTCGTGACATCGTGATCAACCACGCCCATTTAGGCACACAAATTGAAGCGGCCTTGGGCGACGGGGCCGCATGGGGGCTCAAGATTCGCTATTCGCCCGAGCCTGCCGGCGCGCTGGAAACGGCGGGCGGGATTGCCAACGCACTGCCCTTATTGGGTGACGCGCCCTTTCTCGTCATCAACGGCGATATTTTTTGCGACTGGAATGTCGCCCGCGCCCAGGGCTTATTTGCCAACAATCTGGCGGAAAATGATCTTGCGCATTTGGTGCTGGTGGACAACCCCGCACACCACCCACAAGGTGACTTTGTACTGACTGGCAGCCGAATTTTGCCCGACGGTACAGATCATCGCGCGGATAATCGGTTTACTTTCTCAGGCATAGGCGTGTATCGCCCGGCGTTGTTTAGCACCATCCCGCGCGGTCAGCCTGCCAAACTCGCGCCCCTGTTACGCGCCGCAGCCGCCGCTCATCGGGTATCCGGCGAACGCCACCCTGGCCGCTGGACGGACGTTGGCACACCTCAACGACTGGCCGAGCTGGATGCTCAACTCAACGAGCATTCTGATACATAATTATCGACATGAATAACTCAATACCTCCCCAAAACGCTGCCTTCGCGCCGTATCACCAGCGCCGACTTTTCTTGATGCAGCGCATGCAAGCCGCAGGCGGCGGCATCGCCGTCATTCCGACAGCAACGGAAATGGCGCGCAACCGCGACACCACGTTTCCCTTTCGCGCGGACAGCTATTTTCAATACCTCACCGGCTTTAACGAACCCGAAGCGGTTTTAGTGCTCATTTCGCCACCCACAAATTCCGCAACCCAGGCTCCGCAAAGCATATTGTTTTGCCGCGAAAAAAATCTTGAACGCGAAATCTGGGATGGCTTCCGTTATGGGCCCGACGCGGCCAAGGAAAACTTTGCCTTTGATGCCGCCTATTCCATCAATGCATTCGATCAACAGTTCGCCGAGCAACTGGCCGACCAACCCGCGCTGTGGTATTCGCTGGGCCACGATGCTGCATGGGATGCACGCCTCACCGCTGCGCTCAATACCGTGCGCAGCCAAAGTCGCAGCGGCAAGCGCGCACCGGCCGAAATGCGCGATGTACGCGCAACGCTCGATGCCATGCGCCTGATCAAGGACGAACATGAGCTCGCCACCATGCGCCGCGCGGGCGAGATTGCCGCCCAAGCGCATTGCCGCGCCATGCGCTTTACCCGGCCAGGGCAATATGAATATGAAGTGGAAGCCGAGCTCCTGCACACCTTCCGCCGCAACGGCTGCGAAGCGCCCGCCTACACGTCGATTGTGGCCGGCGGAGCGAACGCCTGCGTACTGCATTACGTCAGCAACAACCAGCGTTTGAACGACGGCGATTTATTGCTGATTGATGCCGCAGGGGAACTCAATGGTTATGCTGCTGACATCACCCGCACCTTTCCCATCAATGGCCGCTTTTCCCCCGCGCAAGCGGCTATTTACCAGTTGGTGCTGGATGCCCAGCTGGCGGCCATTGCCGCAGTCAAACCCGGGGTGAGCTTTCTAGCTCCCCACGAGGCAGCTTTGCATGTACTGGTACAAGGCCTGCTCGACTTGAAGCTCTTGACCGGCACACTGACTGAAGTGCTGGCCAACGAAAGTTACAAAAAGTTTTTCATGCACCGCACCAGCCACTGGCTGGGCAAGGACGTGCATGACGCGGGCGAATACCGGCAGGGCGAAGCATGGACCACACTGCAGCCCGGCATGGTCTTGACCATCGAACCCGGCTGTTACATCCGCCCGGACAAAGACGTGCCCGAAGCCTTCTGGAACATCGGCGTGCGCATTGAAGACGATGCGGTGGTAACAACAGCGGGCTGCGAGATCATCACCGCTGGCGTGCCCAAAACCATCGCCGACATTGAAGCCTTGATGCACAAAAATTGATCCGCAAATACCGCAGCACCACGATAACTGAACTGTGACCACTCACATGATTTCCGGTCAAGCCAACCAAAATAATCACAACCCAAAAGTTGCAGTGATCGGCGGCGGCCCGACCGGCATGGCGCTGGCCCTGGCGCTACACGCGCACGGCATTGCCGCCGAGATTTTTGACGCACGCGCGCGTCAAGAGGTAGCGCAAGACACGCGCGTGCTGGCCCTCTCTGACGGCTCACGGCAAATACTTGAATGGTTAAACGCCTGGCCATCATCTGCGGCCACGGCGATTGGTCGTATCCACATATCCCACCAGGGCGGCCTGGGGCGCACGCTGCTGCATGCCAGCGAGTTGAAAGTACCCGCCCTGGGCTATGTCTTGCCAGCCAGCGATTTGATCAACACGCTGGATGCCGCCGTTAGCGCAGCGGGCATTGCCTATGTTGAGCAAACGTTTTTTTCCCGCGATGCACACCCCGACAATCGTTCCGGAATAGTCGGCGCTCGCAAGACGGCGTTAGAGGAAAGCACCACGCCTCATCAGCCTTACGCGCTCACCGCCTGGGCCGAAGGCGCTGTGAAAACTGCGAACACCGATACATCTGCGGGCCTACCGATCAGCGCACTGCAAACACATGCCAAAACCCAGCCTGAAATAAAGACATACGATTACGCGCAACACGCCATCATCTGCCAGGTGCACACCGTAGCGCCACACCACCACATGGCGTGGGAACGATTTACCGAGCAAGGCCCGGTGGCTTTGTTGCCATTAGGCACCGCCTCAGGCAAAGCTTACGCCGTGGTGCTCACTTGCCCTGCTGCGGACGCTGCACACATTGCCGCACTACCGGAGGCCGAGTTTCTGGCTTTGCTGCAAGCACGCTTTGGCACGCGCCACCGCTTTGTATCCGCCACGCCTCGCGACAGTTTCAGTTTGGGGCTGCGCTATCGCCAAACCACCGTCGGCGAGCGTCAGGTGTGGCTGGGCAATGCGGCACAAACACTGCACCCTGTCGCCGGGCAAGGGTTTAATCTGGCGCTGCGTGATGTGTGGGAACTGGCCCGCACGCTCCAGCACGCGGCTGACCCCGGCAATGCGGAATGTCTTTCGGCGTATGCCAAGCAGCGTGCGCTCGACCGGCGTGGCGCCATGGGTTTTACGCATGGCTTGATCAACCTGTTTTCGTCCAATTTGCCTCTCGTTCAACACGCCCGTGGCGCAGGACTTCTGGCGCTGGATTTGCTCCCGGGACTCAAGCAGTTTGTCGCCCGCCGCATGATGTATGGCGCGCGCGCCTGGTGAATCCACGCACCTGATTTGACGCGATGGTCTGACACGATTGACTGAATGTTTTTGTCCTGTTCAACTTTTGATCTGTTCAATTTTTAACCACTTTGCGATAGAATCGCGCTCCCCTTCAAGCAACGCATCGTTGCTTTTTTTTCTCTGCCTGCAACGTCACTCAAAACCCCCTTGCCATGGATTTCCTCGGTTTTCATCTGAGCAACAATCTGTTTGTCGCCCCCATGGCCGGCGTGACGGACAGGCCGTTTCGCCAGCTGTGCAAGCAGCTCGGCGCGGGGTTTGCGGTGTCGGAAATGGTGACCTCCAACTCGCTGTTGTATGGCAGCGCAAAAACCCTGCGCCGCGCAAACCACACCGGCGAGGTAAACCCCATCTCGGTGCAGATTGCCGGTGCAGACCCGGCGATGATGGCCGAAGCCGCCAAATACAACGTGGATCATGGCGCGCAAATTATCGACATCAACATGGGCTGCCCGGCGAAAAAGGTATGCAATGTCATGGCGGGATCCGCCCTCATGCAAAACGAAATGCTGGTCGCCAAAATCCTTGAAGCCGTGGTTGCGGCCGTACCTGATACACCCGTCACGTTAAAGTTTCGCACCGGCTGGAATCGCGAGAACAAAAACGCCCCCGCCATTGCCAAAATTGCAGAACAATCGGGCATACGCGCGGTGGCTATTCATGGCCGTACAAGGGCGGACCAGTACATGGGCGAAGCCGAATACGACACCATTGCCCTGGTCAAATCGCAAGTCAGCATTCCGGTGGTTGCCAATGGCGACATCACCTCGCCGCAAAAAGCCAAACGCGTGCTGGACGCAACCGGCGCCGATGGCTTGATGATAGGTCGCGCAGCGCAAGGCCGGCCGTGGATTTTCAGGGAAATCGCCCATTACCTGGCAACAGGCGAGCTGCTTCCGCCGCCACGCGTGACGGAGATTCACACCGTGTTGCGCCGCCATCTGGCTGACTTGTACGATTTTTATGGCTAGGAAACGGGTGTCAAAATCGCCCGCAAACATATCAGCTGGTACACCAAAGGCATTACCGGATCAGCCAACTTTCGCCATGCCATGAATCAGATTCCTGACCCGGTAGCGCAACTCGCCGCAGCGGATGAATTCTTTTATGCGCAAGCGGCGGCCAATGAGCGCTTGCAGCTCGATGAACAACAGCCAGAGGATAAAGCCGCATGAGCAGTGAAATTCACGACTGCGTTCGCCGCAATCTCAAGCGATATTTCCGTGACCTGGACGGACAGACACCTCACGCGCTGTATGACATGGTACTCAAATCTACCGAGTTACCGCTCCTTGAAGTAGTGATGGAGCAAGCTGCTGGCAACCAGACCGTGGCGGCAGAAATTCTTGGCATCAGCCGCGGCACCTTGCGCCGCATGCTGCAAGACCATAATTTGCTGTAATTCTTGTTTTCTATTTTTTAGCCATTCACCGTTGAGGTTTTAATGAAAGTCACTCAAGCGCTCATCAGCGTTTCCGATAAAGCAGGCGTTGTCGAATTTGCCCAAGGCCTCTCGCAACTCGGCGTCTCGCTGCTCTCCACAGGGGGCACCGCCAAACTGTTGCGGGATGCGGGGCTGATCGTGACGGATGTGGCCGATTACACCGGCTTTCCTGAAATGCTCGATGGCCGCGTGAAAACCCTGCATCCCAAAGTACACGGCGGCATCCTCGGCCGGCGTGATCTGCCCGAGCACTTGGCTACGATGCAAGAACACGGCATTGCGCCGATTGACCTGGTGGTGGTAAACCTCTACCCCTTCCGCGAGACCGTGGCAAAACCGGACGTAACGCTGGATGATGCGATCGAAAATATCGACATCGGCGGCCCCGCCATGGTGCGCGCCGCAGCCAAAAATCACGGCAATGCAGCAGGCGGCGTGGGCATCATTACCGACCCGGCCGACTACGCCCCAGTGCTGGCGGAAATCAAAGCCGCGGGTGAAGTCAGCTATCCCACGCGCTTTGCGCTGGCCAAAAAAGCCTTCACCCATACCGCACGTTATGACGCGGCCATTGCCAACTGGCTCACCGCCCTGGACGAGAAAAATCAGCCAACGCTGTTTGCCGACAAGCTGCAGCTGGCTTTCGATAAAGTCGAAACCCTGCGCTACGGCGAAAACCCGCACCAGCAGGCGGCGTTCTACAAGGAACCAAATCCGTCCGCAAATAGCATTGCCAGCTATCAGCAACTGCAGGGCAAGGAACTCTCCTACAACAACATTGCCGACGCCGATGCGGCCTGGAATGCGTCAAGGCTTTTAACGGCGAGACCGCCTGCGTCATCGTCAAGCACGCCAACCCGTGCGGCGTGGCCATTGGCAGCAGCGCTATTGAAGCTTACCGCAAGGCCTTCAAGACAGACCCGACCTCGGCCTTTGGCGGCATCATCGCCTTTAACGTGGCGCTAGACGAAGCGGCAGCTGAAGCGATTGCCGGGCAGTTTGCCGAAGTCATCATCGCGCCGGAAGTCACCCCGGCTGCACGGGCCCTATTTGCGGCCAAGCAAAATCTGCGGGTATTGGAAATCAGAAAAGTCGGCGCTGCTGATACGGCGCCAGATGCAAATGCTACGCAAACTTTCGACTACAAGCGCGTCGGTGGCGGCCTGTTGGTGCAAACGGCCGATAACGGCATCATCACGGCAAGCGATCTCAAAATCGTCACCCGCCGCCAGCCCACGGCGGACGAATTGCGCGACCTCCTGTTTGCCTGGCGCGTTGCCAAATATGTGAAATCCAACGCCATCGTGTATTGCAAGGACGGCATGACCGTCGGCGTGGGCGCGGGCCAAATGAGCCGCGTGGATTCAGCCCGCATCGCCGCCATCAAGGCTGAAAACAACGGCCTGACAGTGGCCGGTTCCGTCGTCGCGTCCGACGCCTTCTTTCCCTTCCGCGACGGCCTGGACGTCCTCGCCCAAGCGGGCGCAACCGCCGTGATCCAGCCCGGCGGCTCGGTACGCGATGCTGAGGTGATTGCCGCAGCGGATGAGCAAAACATTGCCATGGTACTCACCGGCATGCGGCATTTCCGCCACTAAGCGAAACCCAAACTAAACATTTTCTAGCGACTTTTTAACGCATCGATTTAATAAGCATCTCATCGGATGACTGAAAGCAACGGATGATTGAAAGCAACTCATGAAACTTCTAGTAATTGGTTCTGGCGGCCGTGAACACGCCCTGGCCTGGCGGCTGCAATACACCGCAGGCTTGCAACATATTTATGTCGCCCCTGGCAACGCAGGCACCGCACGTGAACCCGGCGTAACAAATCTGCCCCTGACTGATATTCAGGCATTGGCTGCCTTTGCTAAACGCGAAAACATTCACGCCACGATTGTTGGCCCTGAAGCCCCCTTGGCTGCGGGCATTGTGGATGTATTTCGCGAACAGGGTCTGCGCATTTTCGGCCCCAGCCAGGCAGCTGCGCAACTGGAAAGCTCAAAAGACTTTGCCAAGCAATTCATGGTGCGTCATGGCATTCCAACTGCGGCATCTCAAACATTCACCGCCACTTCTGCTGATATCGCCGCTGCGCACGCCTACATTAACAAAAAAGGTGCCCCCATTGTCGTCAAAGCTGATGGCTTAGCCGCTGGCAAAGGCGTTGTTGTCGCCATGAACCTGACGGAAGCACATGAGGCAGTGGACAATATGCTGGCCGGCAACACCTTGGGAGAAGCTGGCGCGCGGGTGTTGATCGAAGAATTTCTTGACGGTGAAGAAGCCAGTTTTATTGTCATGGCCGACGGCAAGCATGCCCTGGCATTGGCCACGAGCCAGGATCACAAACGCCTGGGCGACGCCGACACGGGACCGAATACGGGCGGCATGGGCGCTTATTCTCCCGCACCGGTAGTCACACCAGAAATCCATGCCCGCGTCATGCGTGAAGTCATCATGCCCACCATTAACGGCATGGCCGCTGACGGCATCATCTACACCGGCTTCCTGTATGCCGGGCTGATGATTCGCCCCGATGGCAGCTTGCGCGTACTGGAATTCAACTGCCGCATGGGCGACCCGGAAACCCAGCCCATCATGATGCGTTTAAAGACCGACCTCATCACGCTGGTGGACGCCGCCATTGATGGCCGGCTCGACCAGGTTGATGTCGAATGGGACCGACGCGTAGCGCTGGGCATCGTTATGGCCGCAGCCAATTATCCCGCCACGCCGCGTCAGGGCGACGTCATTCACGGCCTAGCAGTCTCGGAAACCTTAACTGCCGTAGCGAAAAACCCGACTAGCCATGTGTTTCACGCCGGCACGAAAAATGTCGATGAGCAAATCATCACCGCCGGTGGTCGCGTGTTGTGTGTCACCGCCTTGGGAGATGGCATCAAGGAAGCCCAGAAAAACGCCTACGCCGCGCTCGCCCCGATTCACTTTGACGGCATGCAATACCGTCATGACATTGGGTTTCGCGCGCTCAAGCGATGAAATGCAGCCTGCGTGAAAAGTCGGCGCTGGCAATACGGCGCACCATTCCCTGTCTCCACCAATGAATAACATTGCACGCGCCGCGCAACTGCTGCGCGCCGGAGAACTTATCGCCTTTCCCACTGAAACGGTGTATGGCCTAGGCGCAGACGCCCGCAACACCACCGCGCTGACCAAGATTTTCGCCGCCAAGGGGCGGCCTGCCGATCACCCGCTGATCGTCCATTTACCCGATGCAACGCATCTTCCCCAATGGGCAATTGACATTCCGCCGTCTGCCTATCAACTCGCCCAAACTTGCTGGCCCGGGCCGCTCACCCTGATACTCAAACGTCATCCTGACGTACCGGATTTAATCACCGGCGGACAAGACACCATCGGCGTGCGCGTGCCCGATCACCCTATCGCCTTGGCCTTGCTGCGCGAATTTGGCAGCGGCATTGCCGCGCCCTCCGCCAACAAATTCGGTCATATCAGCCCCACCACCGCCGCACATGTAGAAGAAGAGCTCGGCCGCAACACGGAACATCCCGTCGCCATGATTCTTGACGGCGGCGCCTGCAGTGTCGGCATTGAATCCACCATTCTGGACCTCACCTCGGCAACCCCGCGCATTCTGCGCCCCGGCGCGTTAAGCGCTGCGACCTTAAGCACAATGCTGCACAGCCTCGTGGCAGATCAAAAAATCACGCTGACAGAGAAGGAAAAAACTACCCAGCTTAACCCGCCCGATGATGAGCAAACCCTGCCGCGCGTCTCGGGCAGTTTAGCGGCGCACTACGCGCCACGAACTCCGCTAAAACTTGTTCCTGTGGATCAGCTGAACGCAGCCGTCCATAACCATCTGCAACTCGGCCAGCGCATTGCCGTCCTCGCTCTCACACATGATTTACCCGCCCATCCCAGACTAATTCACCGTCTTGCCAGCGCCGACTTTTCTCAATTTGCGCAATCGCTCTATGCCAATTTGCGCGCACTCGATGCTGAACATTGTGACCTTATCCTCGTGGCCCAGCCCCCCAACGATAAAACCTGGCTGGCCGCCACAGATAGGCTAACGCGTGCTGCAGCAGGCAGCAAAAGCGAGTAGCGACAGGATTCCCCAGTCTGTTTGCCAAACGCTCACCCCACCCGCGCTTCGTTATAATCAAACCCACTCGGGGGTGTAGCTCAGTTGGGAGAGCGCGACGTTCGCAACGTCGAGGCCAGCGGTTCGATCCCGCTCACCTCCACCAGTATGTTTCTTCGTTGTCCACCCACCCCTGCTGCGCACCATGCGCATAAGTCCATTGCTAATAGCACTTGGCACTTGGCACTTATCAACAAAACGTAAAAGCCAGCATGGCCGGGGCGCCCATTAACGTGAGCATGAAGTAGATAGCCAGCGGATAAACCAGCGGCAGAGTCGCGGTTCAATTTAGCGGCTCAATTTAGCGATTGATTTTCACGCAGTGCTTGCTCATTTGCATAGCGTCTCGTCACCCCACGCTGGCCATGGCCAGCCCATGAATTCAGCCAGCCGCGTCACTACCCATTGCGCTTCTGGTGCATTGAAATTTTCCGCGTCCGCCAACAACCCGCGATAGCAGCGCAACAGCACATCCTGCGGTGCCAGATTTTCCTTATCCAGCAGGGTCTGCGCATGTTCAGTCAACAGGCTTGCCATGTCTTCGAATTGCTCGTAGCGCGCCAGCATGAGTGCTCTGGGCGTCGTCGTTACACTTCTGCCAGGCGCAATATGCAGCGCGATAAAAGACGGCGGAATTTCTATCTGGTTATCCACTGGCCTGTTGGCTGTCTAAACACTTGAGAAAGTTCAGCGCTGCCGCAAGGGCGCCAGCAGGTCGGACAAGCCATTGTGGTCAATCTCGTGCATCAACGCCAACAAGCGCCCAATCTCGCCGGGTGGAAAGCCTTCGCGGGCGAACCAGTTCAGACAATTACCCGGCAAATCGGCGATGAGACACCCTTTATGCTTGCCAAAGGGCATCTCGCGCGTAACCAGTAATTTCAGGTCTTCTGCCTGCACGTGAAACGGATGTTCTACTTTTTTAGATTCACTTTACTTCGCTGACAAACGCTGCACGCGGCTTTCTGACTTTTTTCAGATTCACCAGCCAGTCGTTGTCCGCATCCCGGTAACCCAATGGCATGATGACTACGCTCTTCAGCCCTTTGGCCGGGAGGTTAAGTATCTCGTCCAACGCGGGCGGACTAAAGCCTTCCATCGGCGTGCTATCCACGCCTTCGGCCGCAGCGGCAATGAGCGCTACGCCCAGGCCAATGTAGGCTTGGCGTGCGGCGTGCTGAAAGTTTTCTTCTGCGCTGCGTTGCGGGTATTCGGCCAGCAGTTGTTGGCGGTAATTCTCCCAGCCTTCATTGCTGCCGCCGCGCTCCTGGTTGGTAAAGTCGAACATGCCGTTGATGCGCTCTGCTGTGTAGTTATCCCAGGCGGCAAAAACCAGCAGGTGCGAGCAATCAACCACTTGCGGTTGATTCCATGCGATAGCGCGAATCTTCTCCCGCACCTGTGGGTTGGTGACGACGATGATCTCAAAAGGCTGCAGACCACTGGACGTAGGCGCCAGACGCGCGGCCTCCAAAATACGTTCCACTTTCTCTTCTGGCACGACTTTGCTCGGGTTCATTTTTTTGGTGGCATAGCGCCACTCAAGCATTTGTATCAGGTCCATGGTTTTTCCTAAAAGTTTTTGCGGTTTTCCTGCGCGTTTTATTAACAGGGATAAGGTCTCGCATGATACGGATGAAACTTATGCACCGCAAAAAAGTCGGCGTTGGCGACACGGCGCCTTTTGCGTGAAGCGCCTCCTAACGACGCATATCACCCCGCTCATACCAGCCCTTGCTGCGATTAACAAGATGAACGACCAGTAGCATCACGGGCACTTCAATCAACACGCCCACTACCGTTGCCAGGGCCGCGCCCGAGTGAAATCCGAACAGGCTGATGGCGGCAGCGACTGCCAATTCGAAGAAGTTGGAAGCGCCAATCAACGCCGACGGACAGGCGACGTTGTGCTTTTCGCCAACGACACGATTAAGCCAGTACGCGAGCGCGGAATTGAAGAACACCTGAATCAGGATGGGCACGGCCAGCAGCGCAATCACCAGGGGTTGCCGCAAAATGGCTTCGCCCTGAAAGGCAAAGAGCAAAACCAGCGTCGCCAAAAGTGCCGTGATCGACCACGGGCCAATCTTTGCCATAACGGCGTCGAACGTCTGCTGACCTTTAGCCAGCAAGATTTTACGCAGCCATTGGGCGAGCATCACGGGAATGACAATGTATAGAACAACGGACGTGAGCAACGTATCCCAGGGCACGCTAATCGCCGACATGCCGAGCAAAAAAGCCACCAGCGGCGCAAAGGCGAAGATCATGATGGTGTCATTCAACGCCACTTGCGACAAGGTAAACAACGGGTCGCCACCGGTGAGCCGGCTCCACACAAACACCATCGCAGTGCAGGGGGCTGCCGCGAGCAAAATCAGCCCGGCAATGTAGCTATCGAGTTGATCCGCAGGCAGCCAGGGCGCGAACCAGTGGCGAATGAACAGCCAGCCCAAAAATGCCATCGAAAACGGCTTGACCAGCCAATTAACGAACAGCGTGACGCCGATGCCTTTGACGTGCGTGCGAACTTCACCCAGGGCAGCAAAATCCACTTTCATCAGCATCGGTGTAATCATCACCCAGATCAGCAGGCCAACCGGCAAATTGACGTGCGCCACTTCCACATGGCCGATGGCCTGAAAAACTGCGGGGAATATTTGCCCAAGGCCAATACCTGCGACGATGCAAATAAAAACCCATACCGTGAGATAACGTTCAAATCGGCTCATATGCTTTACACCCATGATATTAAACCTGCGCCAGCGCGCGCGCCGAGGTTTGCAAGGTGAGCCTGGCCAGTTTTTCTTCCGGCAGATGGCATAACAATTCCAGCCTGCGCTTCATGGCATACAGGGTCTGCCGAAATTCTTCGAGCTTGACTTCATCCGGCGCGTCTCCCGCAGAAGGGTCTGGGTAGCCCCAGTGCGCAGTGGCCGGATGGCCTGGCCAGATGGGACAAACTTCACCGGCGGCGTTGTCACACACGGTGATAATCAAATCCATGTGGGGCGCACCGGGCGCGGCAAACTCGTCCCAGCTTTTGCTGCGCAAGTTGTCAGTCGATATGCCCGCCTGTTGCAAAACCTGCAATCCCAGTGGATGCGGCTGTTGATTTTCACGCGGGCTGCTGCCGGCAGAATAGGCTTTGAAACGCCCATTGCCAAAGGAATTCAATAAGGCCTCGGCCATAATGCTGCGGGCAGAATTATGGGTGCAGAGAAACAAAACGTTCATAGGTGCGGTCGGTGTCGTCATAGAAAACCTATTGTCTTATGTGATCAGCAGCAGGAAGATTTGGCTTTGTCCGGGGCACAGCAGGCGCCGCCTCCTGCGGCTTGCCCACTCTCATTAAAAACAGGAATGTTACCCAAGGTATGAAAGTGTTCCCACGGAATGCCTGGCGGGTCGATGATCCAATGCTTGTCGCTACGCGCATAGCAGCACGAGGTTTCACCTTCATCCAGCAACGCCATTTCCGCACCTTCAGCATGATTTTTTTAATTGCGCAAGTTCTTCGCCCGTATCCGTCTGAAAACCCAGATGATCCAGACCAGGCTTGGCGCTGCGGGTGGAAATCGCAAAATTCACGCGCGGATCATCCAGCATCCATTTGGCATAATCGGCTTCCACGCACGCAGGAACAGTCCTTTGCTTTCCAGATGGGCATTGATCGCATTGAAGATGGACTCGGTCAGGTGGTGCTCTTCCAATAAGCGACGGAATTTCAGCAGGGTGGTGGCATCCGGCGCTGCTTCGCGGTTGAGGTCAATGCCTACAAAGCGGCGTATGGCCTGGCTGTCGTACAGCGCGTCTTCTATTCCTTCTTCCGACAAGCCAAAGCATTGCTGGGCAACATACATGCGCAGCATGCGCTTCAATCCAATCGGGGGACGACCGCGTCCGCCACTGATCGGGTCATGCGGCGCGATGACTTGTGCCAACGCCTCCCACGGGGTGACCGCTTCGATTTGTGCCAGGAACCGGTCTCGCCTTGTCTGCTTCTGCTTCGCGGCGTACTCCAGTTCGGAAAAACTTGCTTGCATCGCGTTATCTTCGGGGGGCTGTCAATGGCGTAATTTTATCTGACGCTGTGGTGATTCTCTTGGGAATAAATCAGCGCTTCCTTAGCTCATCCCTGCGATCACATAGCGTAACGAGGGAAATTTTTGACGAGTTGGTCTAACCAGGCGCTGAGGTGAGGCGGCAGAATAGTTGCGGCATCGCGGTCGATTTGCTCGAACAGGAAGCCTGGATACAACACACGAATGCGGTCTGGACGGATACGCAGATTGGCCAGCAACTGGCGGCGCATTTCTGCGCTGGGCACGAAAGTCAGGTCAAAGAGCCGATTGTATGTCCAGGCATGCGGTATGCCCGGTTGATAGGTGCGCATGCGAATCAGGCACGAGCGCTGGCGTTTGCGGTGCATGCGTTTTACGATGCGCACGGCAAGCGCACAGGTGTTCGCGTCGTGGCCGCTATGGCAGATGACGGCATCTGGTTGCCACGCACTGACCACCCGCGCAACGGCGGCAATACTGGGCAGATGCAGGCTGTTGCGAAAGGGTATGGCGGTGGTTGGCAAGCCGCGCGTTCGCGCCAGTTCAGCGATGCGGCTGTTGCCGCGGCACAGCAGATGGACAGCTACGCCGCGCGCGGTGAGTTCGCTCATCTGCTGCAGGAGTTGCAACTCCTGCCCACCGAGATTGGGTGAGCTCTCGGTAAATAAAATGCGCTGGATCATGGCGTGATGGAAACGGGGTTTTGACGGAGCTTACAGCCAATCGGTATGCGCGCTGAGCGTGAAGTCTATGCCATCCAGATTTTCGTTTAATGGCAAGGTATCCGAGCCTGTGCGCCCCGCTGCCCGCCAGATGGGGAGCCGTCGGCCATGCAGGCGGACAACGCCTGCGTTGGGTTGCTCAGGCGTTGCGCCAGGTAGCGGCACAATGCAGGCGCTGGGATGCCCCAGCGCATTGGCAGCCCAGTGCGAATAGCCGGAAATCGGCGTGGCGAGGATGGTTGGGCAACAGGCCAGGGCAAATAAATCGGCCACGGGATTGACGCTGGAGCGGTGGTCGTCACCCTTGTAATCGTAGCTTGAGGGCACATTGAGCGTGAATACATTAAAGCGCTCATGAATTTTTCGAAAAGCGGCCGGGTCGCCCGTGCAAGAGAGGAAAAAGCACACATCGGGTTGCTTTTTGGCAATGGCATCCATGGTTTTTTCATACCACCAGACGGGCACGGCAGGCCACTCCTGGCTGATGTCATAGCGGGCTTCGCTGACCAACTGGTAATCACCTTGCCGGATATGCACGCCAACGACCGGACGGCCGTTCGTTTTATTGAACATGTCGTGCACGGCGGCCACCAAATGCGGTGCGAGATGCACTTTGGCGGCGGCTGCAAGATAGATTGGGTCAAGGATTTCACTGGGGCCATCGAGCGAGCGCAGAATGATTTTTTTATTGCCCAAGGCGGCAAACAAGGCGGCATCGCAGTCGCGCACCCGCAATGCGCCCATGCGTGCGAGGAGGCGCACTTTGCCGCGCGTGGTGTCGTCCACCGAAAAGGAATCCAGCTCATGCCAGTCGAGAATAATGTCATGTCCGTAAGCTGCGCGGATGGCAAAGGCTAAAGGTAAAACCTCCAGCCGGTTAGAAATGCCGACGAATTCGTCGATATAGAGTTTGGGCATGATGAAATGTATGGCAAGCGGGAAGCCGGAATTATAGTGAAGGCAACGTTGCTTTTAGGTGTGCATGCTCAGCATGACGGATGGTTAGCTTGCCTGCTCGTTCAGGAATGCTTGGGCAGCGGTGATAACCGTTGCGACGGGCAGGTGTTGCAGGCAGTCACTGGTGCTCTCCACCTGGCGCCCGCAGCCTTCCAGCAGGCAGGGCACGCAAGCCGCTTGTCCTTGAACCAGATGGACATTCCCCTGGCGCGCGCTGCCGACGCGTCGCCAAGGGCTGGCAAATTGCTTCCAGCCGTGTGGCAATGGCCCCCATTTGACTGGGTTGGATGGGCCGAACAGGGCGATGGTCGGCGTGCCGGTGGCCGCTGCAATATGCGTGACGGCGGTATCCGGGCCAACATAAAGTGTTGCGCCGCGAATGAGTTGTGCGGTTTGGGCGAGCGATAAAGTGCCTGCGAGATTTACGATATTGCTAACGGCATCACCCGCTAAGTTGGTCACTAGATTTGCCACGATCCCTTTCACATAGGTGCATTCGTCCGCATCCGGCCCACCCGTGAAGATGACGCGCAGACCTTGACCAACGCACCAGTGGGCAAGGGAAACCCACGCCGCGTGCGTCCACATTTTGTAGGCGAACTTGGGGTAGGGGTGAAGGACGACATAAGGCGTTGCTTTAGCGAAGACAACAGACAAGGAAGATTTTTCAGCCGCCTGTGTGGCCGGGACTGAAGGGGGGGTGACGGTAAAGCTGGGCGGTATGCCCAGCAACGCGGTGAGCTGCAAACCCATGGCTACGGTGTGCGTGTCGAGATTATCGAACACCAGGGTTTGATTCAGCAACAGCCTGGGCAATATCTGTTTGGCCAGGCCTTGTTCGCTTGTCGGCCGCATGCCGTAGCGGCGGTGCGCTGCTGCCCAGCAATACAGGCGTGCGCGATCGGTGGGGATGGGAGATAAGGCGATGTCATATTTGCGCCATAAGCGGCGCACTTGCATGAGCTGTTCCCGCCAGCTGGCACGGCGCGGGACGGGGATGATCGTAGTGATGTCGGCATTGCCTTCGATCACGCCTTGGGTGTCGGCAAACACCAGCATATCCACCTGGGCATCCGGCCAGGCAAGCTTTAATGAATGGGCAAGCGGTGTGGCCAGCAGCACATCACCAATGCGTTGCGGGCAGACCAGCAGGATGCGGCGGGGGGGCTTCATTGGATTGACGCGGGTTTCATGCCTGGCACAAGTTGGTTTAACAAGTCGCTCAATGTGCTTCATCCCAGTTGGTGCCTACGCCGACGTCGACGACGAGCGGCACGGCCAGGTCGGCGACATGGCCCATCAGGCGCGGCAGGGTTTCCTTCACCAAAGTGAGTTCTTCTTCCGGTACTTCCAGCACCAGTTCGTCATGCACTTGCAGGATTAGCAAGGTGCGCATTTTTTTTTCATCCAGCCAGTTTTGCACGGCCAGCATGGCGCGTTTGATCAAGTCAGCCGCTGTGCCTTGCATCGGTGCGTTGATGGCCGCGCGCTCTGCACCCTGGCGGCGGGCGGCGTTGGAGGCGTGAATTTCTGACAGCCACAAGCGCCGGCCAAAAACCGTTTCAACGTAACCTTGGCGGCGTGCGGTAGCGCGGGTTTCTTCCATGTAACGCGCTACGCCCGGATAGCGGGCGAAATAGCGGTCCATATAGGCTTGCGCGGCGCTACGGTCAATTTTGAGATCACGCGCGAGGCCAAAGGCGCTCATGCCGTAGATCAGGCCGAAATTAATGGCTTTGGCAGCGCGGCGTTGTTCGTTGCTTACTTCCAGCGGCGTGATGCCGAACACTTCGGCGGCGGTGGCGCGGTGCACGTCTTCGCCTTGGGCAAAGGCTTGCAATAACCGTTCGTCATGCGATAAATGCGCCATGATGCGCAGTTCGATCTGCGAATAGTCGGCGCTGACGATACGGCGGCCGGGTGCGGCAATGAAGGCCGAGCGGATGCGTCGCCCTTCTGCGGTGCGCACAGGGATGTTTTGCAAATTGGGTTCGGATGAAGCGAGCCTGCCAGTGACGGCGACCGCTTGCGAAAAACTGGTGTGCACACGGCCAGTCGTGTGTTCGACCATTTGGGGGAGCTTGTCGGTGTAGGTGTTTTTTAGCTTGGCCAGGCTGCG
>Ga0116141_10000907_pt1 | contig 24516 bp, 22 predicted proteins | sample AD_UKC097_MetaG_FD_89744 | JGI IMG/M metagenome (GOLD analysis project Ga0116141, IMG submission 89744) | Active sludge microbial communities of municipal wastewater-treating anaerobic digesters from USA - AD_UKC097_MetaG | ecosystem: Engineered > Bioreactor > Anaerobic > Digestate | place: USA...
CGCATCCGGCATCTACGAAGGTCAACCCCTGCCCGGAGGAGACAGTGTCAACCGTCTTGAATACAGACCTCTTGAAGGGTTCGTTTTTGCCGTGACACCTTTCAATTTCACGGCGATCGCACTCAACCTGAACGCCTCGGTAGTTCTGATGGGTAACACCACTGTCTGGAAGCCGGCAACTACGGCCGTCCTTTCGGGCTATTACCTGATGAAGATCTTCGAAGAGGCGGGCATGCCAGAGGGTGTGATCAATTTCGTTCCCGGTCCGAGCGGGTCCTTTGCCGACACGGTCCTTTCCCACCCCGACATGGCGGGGCTTCACTTCACAGGCTCAACGGGCACCTTCCAAACCCTTTGGAAGACCGTCGCTTCCAACATGGATAATTACAAGTGCTACCCCAGGCTGGTAGGGGAGACGGGGGGCAAGGATTTCGTTTTCGCCCACCCTTCGGCGGACCCGGAGGAGCTCGTCACCGCGCTCGTAAGGGGAGCCTTCGAATACCAGGGGCAGAAGTGTTCGGCCGCTTCCAGGGTCTACATCCCCCGCTCCCTCTGGGAAAAGACCCGTGAAATGCTTGTAGACTGGACGGAAGAGCTGAAGATGGGAGATGTCCAGGACTTCCGGAATTTCTCTAATGCCGTTATCGACGAGACGGCCTACGAAAAGATCATGGGCTACATAGAGAGGGCGAAAACCTCGCCTGATGCCACCATTCTTGCTGGAGGAGAGGGGGACCGTTCCAGGGGCTATTTCATCCGCCCCACCGTCATCGAGGTCAAGGATCCCTGCTACGTTACAATGCAGGAGGAGATCTTCGGGCCGGTGCTTTCGGTGTACGTCTATGAGGACAGTGCATATATCGAGACCCTCGAGCTTTGCGACAAGACATCGCCCTATGCACTGACCGGGGCGTTCTTCGGAAAGGACAGGTACTGCATGATGGAGGCATGTCGAAGGCTCAGGTACGCTGCGGGGAATTTCTACATCAACGACAAGCCCACAGGGGCGGTCGTGGGGCAGCAACCCTTCGGGGGGTCCAGGAGGTCGGGGACCAACGACAAGGCGGGAAGCCAGCTGAACCTTTTGCGATGGGTCAGCCCAAGGACGGTAAAGGAGAACCTGCTGCCGCCCAGGCATTACAGCTACCCCTTCATGGAAGAGGAGTAGAGAAGTTTTTTCTCTGTCCTCCGCCGGTACCCCCGGCGGAGGACATTTATTTGTGGGGACAGATTTTCCCTGGCTGGAAAGGGTTAAACCATGACTTCGTCCGGGGTGACCCAGCGAGGGGTTTCGTCTGCGGGACGATCTTTGGCCTTGGATGCTGTTTTTGCTTCTCCCGTTTACCGTTTATGCAGTTGATCCTGCCCTTCTTGTTGTCTTCCGCCTGCCTCCTCGAATCTCGGCCCTTTCGTCTCCCGTCTAACGTCTGACGTCTCACGGTTTTTCGCCCTTCCTGCCCCCTCTTCCCAGTCTTTGGACATCAATGGTAGTATTAACGTAGTTAAACTGGATGCCTGGAGGCAAAAAAGTGAATTTAAGCGAAGCCACAGTACAGGAAATAGTTGGGAGGATCCTTTCAGCTTCCGACCCGGAGAAGATAATTATCTTCGGTTCTGCTGCAACCGGAACGATGGATGCAGACAGCGACATAGATGTTCTCGTTGTGTCCAGATGTCTTTACGATGCAAGAAAACAGAGGAGGAAACTGGCTGAAGCATTGCTGGACATTGGATACCCGATAGACCTTGTTCTGATCTCCTCCGAATGGTTCGACGAAAGCAAGGATGTTATCGGCGGCATCGCCTATCCTGCTAACAAGTACGGGAAGGTGGTCTACGATGCAGCGTGATGGTGTCAAGGAAAGGATCATAAGCCAGTGGCTCGAAAAGGCAGAGCAGGACCTGAAGGCTGCAGAGGCACTGGCTTCCGGCGAAACCTTCCTTTATTTCCCCGCCTGTTTTCACGCCCAGCAGGCGGTAGAGAAGTTTTTGAAGGCTCTTCTCACAGATCTCCAGGTCGAATTTCCCAAGACTCATTCAATAGAATATCTTATACAGTTGCTCAAGCCTCATTTCCCTGCCCTTCCCCCGGTTCTTCTGGATGCCATGGATCTTTCCCATTTTGCAGTAGAGACAAGGTATCCCGGAGATCTGCCTGAACCGGGACGTGAAGAAACTTTGGAAGCTATACAGATAGCTATAAAGGTGAAAGAAAGGGTTCTTGAGATTCTGGGAAGGTAAAAGGGCCTCGTACTTCAGGCCAAGCTGTTTTTCTTTCCTCAGCGTCCCCTGCGGTGAAAAGATTTGAATTTTGCCCCTGCTTTGGCGATTCCGAGTCCCGTCTCCCGTCTCACGCCCTTGGTGTTTACCCCGTCACCATCTTCTCCGTCTCTTCCGTCTCTTCCTTTATCTGCTTCCGGATGCGCGTGATCATCCTGTTCATGTTCCTGAACCGAACTATACCGACTAGCCCGGCAAGGATCCCCACGGGGATGGAGACGAAACCGGCAAGCCAGAACCAGCTAACGTCAGTAGAGAAGTGGATCATGGTAAAGCCGGCCAGGATCAGCGCTACCGCTGAACGCAGGTACGCCAGGAGCGTCCTCTCGTTTGCCAGGAGGGTCCTGTCGATGGCCAGTTCGTCCCTCAGGATCAGCGCATCGGCGCTGAACCTTGAGTAGGGCGAATCCTGGGTTTCCTTTATTTCTTCGGCTGTCTTGTCAGGTTTTTCAGCCTTTTCGGCCTTCTCCTTTTTTGCCATGGTCTCCCCTTTCCTTGCCAGTTGTTATCGGGTCATATCGTCGCTCAATACTATACGCCTGCTTTGTGGACGTCAAAAGTGCTTCCAAAGAGAATCTGTCGATCGAGGATATGGGTAAGGGCTTTTCTACGGTGGACTTCGGCGTTATACTCTTTACGTTCTCATACCTCACATTAACGTCATCATGGGCGTAAATGTAAGATAAGGAGTGTCCGCGGTCATGCTTACTGATCTTCTTACTGCAATAGCGGTAGTCCTCAACGGGATCCCCCAGGGTATCCTGGCCCTGAGTTTCGGCTTCGCGGCCCTTCCCACCTCGATAGCCTTCCTCATAGGCATAGTAGGGTCACTGGCCTTCAACTCGGTGGCCACCATCTCCTTCCAGGCCGAGACCATCACCCTCGCCGGGACCATGGGCAACGACATACGGGAGCGCCTGAGCCTGGTCTTCTGGGGTGCGGTCTTCCTGCTGATCCCGTCGCTGATGGGCCTGAATGAAGCGATCGTGGAGTTCATAGGCCCGATCATCGTCACATCCATGATGGCCGGCGTCGGCATAATGCTGGCCTATGTCTCGGTGGAACTGCTCCGCTCTGAGAAGTACTCAGGTCTTGTATCCATGGCGTCGGCCCTGGCCGTCTGGTTCGTTACCAAGGACCTTGCCAAGACTATCATTATCTCCGTCATCCTCTCGACCATCGCCTACAACTTCCTGAAGCGCTATCCGGCCCTTGTCAAGGACGAACCCGTGGCGGACCTCGCGAACGAGCGGTTCCGTTTCGGCAACATAGAGTGGAAGTTCTGGACCAACAGGAGGGTATTCCTCGGGGCCCTCGCCCTGGCCTGCCTCAACATTGGCGCGAACATCAGCTTCGGCAAGATCACCGGCAGCATTGCCGGTGTGGACACCAACATCGACCACCTGGCCATCTACTCCAGCCTGGCCGACATAGGTTCCACCCTCTTCGGCGGCGGCCCCGTGGAGGCCATTATATCCGGTACCGCCACGGCGCCCCGGCCTCTCCTTTCCTCGGTCCTGATGATGAGCATCATGGCGGCCATCCTCCTTTTCAAACTGCTTCCCACGATAGGAAGGTTCGTCCACCGCTCGTCAATCGCGGGCTTTTTGTTCATACTTGGCACCTTCGTGACCTTTGCTACGAACATCCAGGGCGCTCTTGCCATGGCCCCGGAGTTCGCAGGTCCCTTCGGCTTTTCTCCATGGGGCATGGTCATAGGCAGCACGGTGCTTGTCTCGGCCAGGTGGAACCCCTTCTACGGCCTGGTGGCGGGACTGGCCATAAAGGTGGTGTTCGGGCTGTGAACAACGGTTTCTACGAGCTGAAGGTCGCAGGTCTTACAAGGGAACTGCCCAAGGTCAAGGTTTCAGAAAACCTTGTCATAGCATCCTTCGTGATGCTGGGCGACACCGAGCTGGTGGAGAAAACAGCCGAGGAGCTGGCCTCAAGGCTGCCTGCCGACAGGATCGATATGCTGGTCTGTCTTGAGGCCAAGGGGATACCCCTGACCCACTCGATCGCCCGGCGGCTTGGTGTCAACTACGTGACGGTCCGCAAATCAGTGAAAAGTTACATGGAGGATCCTTTGGTGGAGGAGGTCAGCTCCATCACGACCCAGGGCAAGCAGATACTTGTCCTGGATGGGGTCGACCGCAAGAAGATAGAAGGGAAAAGGGTGTGCGTGGTGGACGACGTTGTCTCCACTGGAGGGTCCCTCAGGGCGGTCCAGAGCCTTCTCGAGAAGGCGGGGGCCGATGTAGTGTGCAAGGCCGCTGTCCTCCTCGAAGAGGGGGGCTACGACGGGAGCGACCTGGTCTACCTTGAGCGCCTCCCGGTTTTCCCCTTGTGATCATACGGCAAGAGAGGGTCTCCCAGGCCGGGGGTTTCCAGTGCGAAAGATCATAGTTGTGAACGACCTCATGCAGCAGGGATATACCTATGAACTGACCGAGCCGGAGGGGGAGAACTTCCACCCCGGTTTCCGGCCCGACCTGACACCCCCGCAGATGCTGGAACTGGGGGTCTTCGGCGGCAAGTACATGACCGACTGCCGCGGCGAGTTCCCGGCGTCCTGGTTTGAGAAGGCCCAGCTATTCCACGAGCGTCACGACCCTGCCCTGGAGACGACGGGAAGGTGGACCAGTGCGCCGTTTGAGTCAATGGAGGCGTTCTCGAATATGTTGAGGGGATCCGGTATTCCGCTCCGTTCTATCCCCCATGGGGCAAGCACCTCCTCGAAGTTCGCGACGCAGCTTCTGTGGTCCTCGACACCGTAATCTACAAAGCACGAGCGTACCCCCCGGGGATCAGGATCTCCTTCTTTTCGTTCTTGCGCTCATGCATATCATTCCTCTCCTGTACATTCAAATGTATGCAGCAGCCTGTTCTCGCAGATATAATGTAGTGGTCGTCAATATTGGAAGGGGGGTATTAAGGTTGCCGCGGGACAAAAGGATCCCTGGAGGCGATCTCTCGAAGGGACGTATCGAGGCCCTGACCGACGGCATCTTCGCCGTGGCCATGACCATCCTTGTCCTGGACATAAGGGCCCCCTCATATTCCGTGAGGCTTGAAAGGAAGGCCTTCGATGCTTTTGTGGGGAGTCTTGGAGACCCTCTCATGAACTACCTCATCAGTTTCCTTCTCCTGTCGCTTTTCTGGATCTGGCATCACAGGCAGAGCAGCCAGATAAGAAGGACCGACCCCGTCCACCTGGCGATCAACCTCCTTTTCCTTGCGGCCGTATGCCTGGTCCCCTTCTCAACATCGACCTTGAGCAGGTTCATGGATATTATGGAGGCAGACCTGATATTCCACCTGAACATCTTTGTACTTGGGTCCCTGATGATGGCCAACTGGTGGTACGCCACATCAGGCAACAGGCTGGTCGACAGCGACATCGACCCCGAGAGGATCAGGGCTGGGAAGCGGAGGAGCATGGTCTCCCCGGGACTGGCTCTTTTGGGTATGGTGGCCTCCTTTTTCATAATGGGGAACAGCACGATGATATATATTCTGACTCCCTTCCTTACCTGGATGGCCAGCAAGGATCTCTTCCGGTCCAGACAGGAGGGGAATTGAGACTAGACAGGAAAGGGTGATATGCCACGATAACCATCTATGGATGTGGAGCCCTGGGGAGCCGCCTGGCGGTCCGGTTCCACGAGGCCGGAATGCCTGTCCGATGCCTTTCCCGCCCTGGGGCTCACGTTGAAAGTATCAGGTCCCGCGGACTGGTATTCGGAGAGTCCGACGGGAAGACCCGGACGGTGTGCCTGAAGATCCACGACGACCCCTCCAGCTGTCCCCCTGCCTACCTTGTGATAGTCCTTGTCAAGTCCTGGCAGAACCCAGAGGTGGCAGACAACCTTAAGGGCCTTCTCTCGGCCGATGGATGGGTCCTGACCTTGCAGAACGGACTCGGGAACGTGGAAGCACTCCAGGGGCATGTCCCCGAAGGGAGGCTTCTTGCCGGGGCTATCAGTTACGGTGCCTTCAGGCCTGAGCCGGGAGTGGTCTTCAGCGGGGGGGACGGCTTCATCCGTTTCGCACCGGTAACGCCAGGGGTTGACGCCAAAGGTGTTCTCGGCCTCTTCAGGACCGCAGGCTTCAACGCCGATCTTGAAGACGAACCCTGGAGAGCGATCTGGGCAAAGGTCATTGTCAACGCCGGTGTTAATCCCGTGGCGGCTCTGACCCGCTCTTCCAACGCAGATATCCTTGGTTCAGCCTTTGCCAGGAGGGTGATGGAGTCCCTCTGCCGGGAGGCAGTGTCAGTGGCCAACGTCGAAGGCATGTCATTTGACCCCGACGAGCAGTGGGCGGGTCTGTTGGAGATCCTCGAACTGACATCGGGTAACCGGCCATCGATGCTCCAGGATATCCTGTCGGGCAACAGGACCGAGATAGAGGCCATAAGCGGCGAGATCATGAGAAGAGGCATCCGGGCAGGCCTTGAAATGTCAGTTACGGAGACTGTCTATAACCTTGTTAAGGCCCTGGAGGTCAGCGTGAGCCGCGGGGCTTCCTGAGAAACCTGATCACCGGCACCGAGACGACAGCGGCCGAAAGGGCGTTGGCCAGTGCCCTGGGGCCCTGATGGCGGCGTAGACGGGGTCGGGAGAGGGTATCAACCATAGGACGTAAGCGGCGGTCGCCGTCTTACAGGTCAACAGTACAGTTTTAAAGAAGATCCGGGAGGATGGAATACAATGGATCTTTCCAGGGAAGAGACCGGATCGGGGTTGAAGGCTGCCATAGTAGAATATACGGCCTGGGGACTGCTCCCTGTCTACTGGAAACTGATGGGGAACGTCCCCTCCCTGGGCATTCTTTCCCACAGGATACTACATCAACCCACTGGTGACTGTCTTCTTCGGCTTCGTGGTTCGCATACGGCGCCAGGAGACTGAAGCTCACCACCCTTGGGTTCCTGCAGTACATTGCCCTCACCTTTTTCCTTGGGGTGTCTGTATTCCATGAGCCGCTGGATGTGCCGAAGGTGGTAACATTTCTGTGCATCTGGATCGCTCTGGGGCTCTACTCCCGGGGAAGCCCGGCAGCCTCCAGGAGAGATCAGGGAGCTTTGGCGTCGGGATCAGATCCAGGTGCCGAGATGAAAGATAATTCAAGGGACGATTTCCCTTACACGACAGGGAGGGCTTGAAATGGATACGACAGAACGCATGAGAAAGGTTCCTGAGAAGATCCTTCTGGGTCCCGGACCGACACCGGTTGAGGGGAGGGTCCTCAGGGCGATGGCCGAGCCGACCCTTGGCCACCTGGACAGGGATTTCGTCGCCATAATGGACGAGACCCGGGATCTGTTGAGGATGGTCTTCCAGACCGGTAACGACCTGACGGTGGCCATGTCAGGCACCGGGAGCGCGGGGATGGAGACGGCCTGCGTGAACATGATCGAGAGGGGCGACAAGGTCATAGTCTGCTCCCACGGAGTATTCGGGACAAGGATGCAGGACGTTGCTGGAAGGTGTGGCGCCGCGGTGGTGGAGGTCAACGCCCCGATGGGCAGGCCCGTGGATCCAGAAGAAGTCGAAAAGGCCATCAGGGCCAATCCCGACGCAAAACTTCTGGGAATAGTCCACGCCGAGACCTCCACCGGGGTCCTTCAGCCGCTGGAAGAGATCGTTCCCATGGTCCATGAGGCAGGTATGTTCATCGTAGTCGACGCGGTGACATCCCTGGGAGGAATTGAGGTACCAGTGGACCGCCTCGGCCTGGACATGGTCTACAGCGGAAGCCAGAAGTGCCTCGCCTGCCCTCCGGGACTCGCGCCCGTCACGGTAGGGCCGAAAGCGGTTGAACACATCAGGAGCCGGAAGACCAAGGTCCAGAGCTGGTATCTCGACCTGACCATGATCATGCGCTACTGGGGCAAGGAGAGGTTCTACCACCATACTGCCCCGGTGAACATGATATACGGGCTAAACGAGGGCTTGAGGATCATCGCAGAGGAGGGGCTCGAGAACAGGTTTGCCCGTCACCGGAAGAACGCGGAGGCCCTATGGGCAGGACTGGAGGCAATGGGCCTGGAACTTCTGGTCGAACCGGCCTTTAGGCTTCCGAGCCTTACGTCCGTGAAGATGCCCCAGGGGGTGGACGAGGCCATAGTAAGGAGAAGGCTAATGGATGAGTACTCCATAGAGGTCGGTTCCGGGCTTGGGGACCTCAAGGGTAGGATCATAAGGATCGGGCTTATGGGCAGCGGCTCAAACCGGAGGAACATAGTCCTCTTCCTCTCGGCGCTGGGCAAGATCCTGTCCGGTGAGGGCTTCTCCAACGATACCGGTGCAGCACTGGATGAGGCCCTGTCGGTAATGGAGGGGAAGTGAAGAGGACAATGAAGATGGGTCCAGGGACAGATACAGTAAGGGTAGCTGTAGTCCAGGCCGCCCCAGTGATCATGGACAGGGAAGGCACCCTTGAGAAGGCATTGGAGCTGATGGAGGCCTGTGGCCGGAAGAACGCCAGGATCGTGGTCTTCCCCGAGGCCTTCATCCCCGCCTACCCTCGGGGCTTGACCTTCGGGACGGTTGTGGGGAGCCGCTCCCCGGCGGGCAGGAAGGACTTCCGAAGATACTTCGAGAACAGCGTGGAGGTCCCCTCCGAGACCACCGCTATTTTGGGTGAGGCCGCCAAGAAATACGGGGCCTACCTCGTGATGGGCGTCATTGAACGGGATGGCGGGACCCTGTACTGCACGATCCTCTACTTCGGTCCCGACGGGAGACTTCTTGGTAAACACCGCAAGCTAAAACCCACGGGATCGGAGAGGATCCTGTGGGGCGAGGGGGACGGCAGCACCATTACCGTGATCGATACCCCCTACGGGAAGATGGGCGGACTTATCTGCTGGGAGAACTACATGCCACTCGCAAGGGCGGCGATCTACGGCAAGGGTACAACGATCTACCTTGCACCTACGGCGGACTCCCGCGAGGAGTGGCAGGCTACGATCCGTCACATTGCCCTTGAGGGCAGATGTTTCGTCCTCTCCGTGAACCAGTACGTTCACAAGTCCATGTACCCTGAGGACCTCGCCTGTTTCACCGACCTGAAGGACCAGCCGGACATCATGTGCCCCGGCGGGAGCGCGATCATCGGTCCCATGGGTCAATACCTTGCGGGACCGGTCCGGGACAGGGAGGAGATCCTCTTCGCGGACCTCGACCCTGGGGTCGTAGCGGAAAGCCGTTTCGATCTTGACGTGACCGGTCACTACGCTCGATCCGATGTACTCCGGCTTGTGGTTAACGAGAAACCCCTCGCGAGCGTATCCTACATTGACGGAGGCGATGCCTGCGGACCGGGGCTGGTGGGGTCATGATGGCCTGGTCGCGATCGCTCTCGATGACGGTGTTCAGGGTTTTGGCAGCTGTCGCAGCGCTCCTGCTTTTTGGGGCTGCGGCAGCCCATACCTCTACGTCGGTCAACGTGATGGCTCCCGTGGAGACCTCCATCGGAAGGCCCTTCCTTGTCTATGTTTCGTACATGGGACCGCTGGAGGAAGTGGTTGTCTCCTGGGAGGGGAAGGAGATACCCCTTGTGGTGGAGCGATCCGGAGAGATCAGTGAGGCCATGACCCTCCTCGGGACCGATGTGGGGAGCTCGAAGCCGGGGGCAAAGACACTGGAGGTAAGGTCCTCCTTTGAAGGCAAACCGCTGTCGGTCACCAGACAGGTTAACGTCCGCCAAGTGGAGTTCCCCGTTCAGAAGCTCTCCCTCCCCCAGGCCATGGTGGACCCCCCCAGGGAGGTCCTGGAGCGGATCGCCAGGGAGCGCAAGGAGACGGCCGGAGCCCTATCCACGTTCACCAAGCCAGGGATGTGGGCTATACCTTTTGTCCGTCCTGTTTCGGGTGTAATTACAAGTCCTTACGGTTTCCGGAGGGTCCTCAACGGTCAACCCCGTGCACCCCACAGGGGTGTGGACTACCGGGCTGCCGAGGGCGATCCCGTAAGGGCCGCCGCGGACGGTACGGTAGTCCTTTCGGCTGAACACTACTACGCCGGTCAGTGCATATATCTTGACCACGGAGGGGGTGTCATATCGGTCTACATGCACCTTTCCAGCAGACTTGCAGAGGAGGGTGAGACCCTGTCGGCCGGGGATGTTATCGGGCTTGCCGGCAGGAGTGGAAGGGTAACCGGACCTCACCTGCACTTCGGCCTAAGTCTCCAGGGTATGATGGTGGATCCCGAGCCCCTTCTTGAGCGCTAGCGCGGAGCCGGGATCAGTTAATATCCTGACTCGCATCCTCCAGGGATCTCATCAGCTCCTCCCATCTTTTCATCAGGGGAAGGAGCGCCCTTTCAAGGTCAGCTCTCTCCAGGAGCAGTTCCCTGATCCTTCCGGAGTCTGACAGGGTAGAGGGGTCGGATAGAGAACGGTCTATCTCACCGATCCTCTCTTCGGTCCTGTCTATCTTTGTTTCGATCGGTTTCAGCTCTTCGAGGTACTCCTTCCTGTTCCTGTAAAGCCGGTTCCTGCGTTCGGCCTCGGCCCTCTTCTCCTCCCTGAGGCTTGTCCGGGCCGGGTTGTCAGCGGAGGACCCCCCTGTTGTCTGCGGTTCACTTTGGGCCAGCTTTTCCGCTCTCTTTTCGATGAAGTAGGAGTAGTTCCCCGGGTAGTCGAAGATACTCCCCTCCCTGACCTCAATGACCCTGGTGACCAGGTCGTCCAGAAAGTCCCTGTCGTGGGAGACGATGACGATAGTCCCGCTGTAGCCGAGAAGGGCTTCCTGGAAGAGGTCCCTGGTGGCCATGTCCAGGTGGTTGGTTGGTTCGTCCAGGATGAGCAGGTTGGTCTCCCTGAGAAGGATCTTGAGCAGTGCCAGCCTGGACCTCTCTCCACCGGAAAGCACCCGGACCGGTTTTTCGATGTCGCTCCCGGAAAAGAGGAAGCAGCCGAGGAGATTCCTTCGTTGGGGTTCCGTGCAGGGGGAAGGGGCATTCCTTATCTCGTCCCATACCGAGTTACCGTAATTGAGGTTTTTCGAGCTCTCCTGGGAGAAGAAGGCGCTTTTTACGTTGTGCCCCAGGGCGATCCTTCCCCGGGTCGGTCTCTCCTCCCCGCTGAGGAGTCTTGTAAGGGTCGATTTTCCTGCGCCGTTCACCCCGACCAGGGCCACCCGTTCGCCCCGCCTGATGGAGAGGTTAACTCCGGAGAAAACCCTGTTCTCCCCGTAGGAGTGTTCTACTTCGACAGCGCTGATCACCTCAAGACCGCTCCTGGGGCATGGGGGGAACCTCATGGAAACCCTCCTCGAGGCTTCCGCGGTCTCGACCCTGTCGATCTTCTCCAGTGCCCTGATGCGGCTCTGTACCTGGGCCGCCTTTGATGCCTTGTATCGGAAGCGCTCGATGAAGCTTGCCGTTCTTGCGATCTCCTTCTCCTGCTTTTTTGCAAGCTTTTCGGCCTCTTCCAGCTCCTGGGACCTCTTTCTGACGTACTCCGAGAAGTTGCCGGGGTATGGGCGCGCCATGCCTCCGGAGATCTCCACGGTGACCCCGGTGAGTTTGTCCAGGAAGCGCCTGTCGTGGGATATGGCCAGCAGGGTGCCCTGGAAGGATGCCAGGTATCCCTCCAGCCACTCCATACTCTCCGTATCGAGGTGGTTGGTGGGTTCGTCGAGAAGGAGTACGTCAGGTCTTGAAAGCAAAAGTGACGCCAGGGATATGCGCATCTTCCACCCTCCGGAGAACTCTCCCGACGTTCTCTTCTCGTCACCGCTTCTGAATCCGAGCCCTTTCAGTATCTTCGCGGCCATGGCCTCGAAGCCGTACCCGTCAAGGGCTTCATAGGAGACGACCAGCCTGTCGTGACGGTCAAGGAGAGAGGTTCTCTCCCTGGAATGGGGTTTCAGTCCCGAAAGCCTGTTGCGGACCTCATTGAGATCTCTCTCGATGTGGGCCAATCCGGTCTTTTCCTTGAGGAGTTCCATAAGGGGTGCGTTGCCAACCTCTACAAGGTCCTGGGGCAGATAACCCAGGCGCCAGCGCGAGGGAAAGGAGACCTCCCCCCTGTCGGGGGAGATCTCCCCTGCGATCAAGCGGAAAAGAGTCGTCTTGCCGGCCCCGTTATCGCCTACTACCCCCATCCGGGAGGAGGTCGGGACCGCCAGATTCAGGTTGTCGAATATCCTCTTCCCCCCCAGGGTGAGGGAGATATTGCTGCAGCGGATCAAGCGATCACCGGGGCGGGTCCTAGAAAGGGTCGAAGTCGGGCCGGTAGATCAGTACCGAGCAGTGGGCGTACCTGGAGACGTTCGTAGTGGTACTCCCGACCATCATATGTTGGATGCCGCTTGACCCCTTGAATCCTATGACGATCAGGTTGAAGTCCAGTCTCCTGGCTTTATCTATGATCACTTCGGCCGAGTCGCCCTGTTCGATGATGATCTCGTGTTCGTGAGGGTGATCACGGGCATTTTCGTGATACGAGAACTCATGGTTTTTCTCTTCGGCGACCCTTATCAGATACTGGATCTTCTTGCGGGCGCTCTCTGCCGCCTCCCTGGTCACGTCGGGGTTGATCCATGTGCCGTAGCCCTTCCAGAGGTGCGGGCTTGGGAGGACGTTGATGAAGGCCACCTCCGCGTCCAGCCGGTGAGCAAGACTGTGTCCGAATTCAACAAGGTGGTCGGCCATCCTGCCCATATCGACACAGACAAGGATCTTCTTAGGCATGACGTCTCCTCCTGTCTCAGGTTTTTATACCATGGATTATACGATACAAATCCTCGGTAAAGTCCAGGCTGCTTTAGATACCTTATACTGTTGGATATTGGCAGGCAGGTTTTCGGATCATGAAGGGGGGTCTTCCATGAGTCCATCGAGCATATTCAACCACGTACTGGGTCCCGTTATGCACGGTCCTTCGAGTTCTCATACGGCCGCGTCCTTCCATATCGGAAGGATGGCCCGTTCCGCCCTTGGGGAGAAACCGGTGGATGTGGATATTGCCTTCGATCCGGGAGGGTCCTACGTTGAGGTGTACCGGCAGCAGGGGAGCGACAAGGCCTTCGCCATGGGTATCATGGGTTGGGAGATCACCGACCCGAGGTATTCGACAGCCCTGGAGTCTGCCAGAAAAGAGGGGGTCGGGCTCACATTCACCGTAAGACCCCTAAGGGAGAGGGATCATCCGAATATCGCCGAGGTGACCCTGACAGGTGGATCGGGGAGGAAGGTTTCGGTCTGCGCAAGATCCGTAGGCGGAGGTGCCGTGGAGTTGACATCTATTGAGAGTATCGGGCTGTCCAGCCACGGCGATGCCTGGGAACTGGTGGTCCTTGCCGGGGAGGATGCCCTGGGAATGATCAGGTCTGCAGCGGAAGGACTGCTCCTGGCCCCATCCTACCCCCGTGAGGGAACACATGAGGGTTTCTCCGTCTTTCACGCCCGGTGCCTTGAAAGGCCCCCGGAAGAGCTCCTTGAGAATATCCGTGCCCATCGTTCAGTAAAGGATCTCTGGCTCCTGGAGCCCGTCTTCTTCCCCGTTCGCGGGGAGCCCCTTTTCAGAAACGCATCGGAGATGGTCTTCTATGCAGAAAGGGAGGGGATCTCTCTCGGAGAGGCGGGGATGCGGTATGAGGCAGTCCTGCTGGGGCTGACCCTGGGTGAGGTCGAGGAGGAGATGACAAGGCGCTTCCGGGTCATGGACGATTCGGTAAAGGAGGGTCTCTCCGGGGAAGGGCTCTCCATGAGGTTGATGAGCCCGGTAGCAGGGGGGATCATGGAAGCCGAATCCAGTGGCAGGCTGGCCCTTGGCGGGCTTCACACCCGGGCCGCAGCAAGGTCCATGGCGGCCATGCACGTCAACGCATCAGGGGGGCTTGTCTGTGCCGCTCCGACGGGGGGCTCCGCCGGGACCATTCCGGGGGTGGCGGTGACGCTGAAGGAGGAGATGGGGCTCTCCGAGAGGGAGATAGCCAGGGCCCTCTTTGCCGCCTCGTCGGTAGGGCTGGTGGTATCGGAGAGGGCCACCTTCGCGGCCGAGGTCGCCGGGTGCCAGGTCGAGATAGGTTCCGCCGGGGCGATGGCGGCCGCCGCCGTGGTGGAGTACGCCGGTGGGAGCCCTGCCCAGGCCTGCGATGCTGCAGCCATATTCTTCCAGAACTGGATGGGTTCCGTCTGCGATCCAGTCCAGGGTTTCGTGGAGATCCCCTGCCACACAAGGAACGCCGTCGCTTCCTCGGAGGCTTTCGTCTGCGCTGACCTTGTGCTTGGGGGGTACGTCAATCCCGTACCGCTGGATGAGACCGTCGACGCCGTCCTGTCGGTGGGCAGGATGCTCCCGAGGGAGCTCCGTTGCACCGTTCTCGGCGGGCTTTCCCTATGTCCCTCGGCAAGGGGGCTGAAAGCAAGGAGAGGGTAGGGAGGTTCAAAGGTAGCTGCGGATCTCGTCCAGGGTCTTTCTGTGTTTCAGGGCGGGGCCTGGCGTCTGTGGGTAACCCATACATATCAGGAGATCGACCCTTGCGCTGCGGGGCAGCCCGAGTATCTTCCTTACGGATCTTTCGTCGAACCACCCGAGGATGCAGCTTCCTATCCCCTCTTCCGCCGCCTGGAGAACGAGGTGTTCGCAGGCTATGCCGATATCTATCAGGGTGAAGTCCACTCCCCTGACGAAACCGCCCAAACGGGCGGCCGTTCCGGCGTTCTCGCGAACGACGGCTATCTGGACGGGGGCTGTTCTGGCGAAGGCGTTCATGGTGTGGATCCCCGAGTAGGCGGCCTCGACGAACTTCTCCAGAAACTCCGGAGTGTCAACCACGACAAAGCGCCAGGGCTGTGAGTTGCAGGCCGACGGGGCCAGTCTGGCAGCCTCCAGACACCTGTCTATGGCATCCCTGGCGACCGGGTCGGTCCTGTAGGATCTGACGCTTCTTCGTTCCCTTACCAGATCAAGGAAAGACATGGCTCACCTCCACGCTCTGCCGGACGGTCCGTCTTCGCTCTTGTGCTCCTGCGGTTCCCTTGTATCATCCGACGCCACCTTTAGGCAAGGAGGTATTTGAACGATGCCCAAAGAGGCGTACCCCATGGTCCTGGTGATAATGGCAAGCGCGGCGGCGGTCCTCTTCCTTGTCAGGGGCCCCAGACAGATAGGCCGCAAAATGGTCAGGTTAATGGGCCTTGTCTTCCCCCTGCTGGTATTCCCGTTGTGGGGGATCGGCGTTTACAGGGCCTGTTTTATCCTTCCCGCAGTCATCCTGGCCCTCCTCGAAGCGGTCAGGCTCTCCGACCGACGTGACAGGTCGATGCTGGACCGGCTCCTGTCCCCAATAGCAAAGGAGGGGGAGGGGAGAGGGTTTTTCGGGTTCTCCACCTATTTCTGGGGAGCGGCGCTTGCATCCCTTGCACCGGGAGGAGCGGGTCCTGCCGTGACGGCCATGGCCACACTATGCGACCCCTGGGCATCGATGATCGGTACCGCATGGGGAGGGCATGGATCCTCTCTGGGTAAGACCTGGGTCGGCAGTTTGACCTGCCTCCTGGTATCTTCGATGACGGGTCTTTCCTTCTCTATCCTCTTCCCCCGGGCCGGCGTATCGTTGCTACAGACATTGCTGGCCTCGGTAGCGATGACAGCGGCCGAAAGGTACTCCTCGGGGGAGTTCGACAACCTCTCGATACAGGTCGTCGGGGCAGCGGTCATCACCCTTTCTTCCATGGGCTCTCTCTGAGGTCTAGAGGGCTTTTGCAAGGGATCCTTTCAGTGATCTCCTCATGATCAGGCACTGCTCCCGGAAGGCTGCCACTTCGGCCTCAAGGTTCGGGTTGGGGGACTCTCCGAAAGAGGCGTGCATGACCGGTGCCACAAGGCCAGGGTCGTATCTCCTTCTTGCCTTGAGCATCCCCCTTATCCTCGCAGTGGCAACCCCTTCCTGCATGCAGGTGAAGGGCCCCACGTGGAAGACCCCGCATACGGGGTTCTCCGGATCCTCTCTGAGCCTTCCTGAAAGGAAGGCGTTGAACAGGCCGATGGATATTGATGATTCCCCGGTTATGTCGGAGTGGTAGATACCCTCGCGCTCCACTTCCGGAAGGGTATCCTCGGGGTGGGGCAGCACCTTCCTGTCGCCGAGGATGTCGTTCATGCCCCTCTCTATCACCTTCTCGGCGAAGTTCATGTACAGGGCTGCGGCCTTGAACTCCAGTCCGGGGCTCTTCTTCGATGCTATATGGATGACATAGCGCAGCCACTCGGTGACCGGTCCGCGGACCAGCTCCAGGCCCTCCCTCTCGAGTAGCTCGGCTACGTGCCCAGTGTAGGGATCGTGCTGTCTCATGTAGATCTCTCCCAGGTAGAGGACGAGAGGGGATCTTTCATGGCTTTCCGGGCAGAGGGAGCTGAAGACCTCGGCTGTTCCCCTTCCCCACTCAACGATGTCCCTGAGGGATGATCCTTTCCGGCGGAAGGTCTCTTCAAGAAGGCCCAGACGTCCCCGGGCTGTCTTGTTGAATGATCCTCTATCGGCAGAGTAGGGGCGGAAGCGGAGTACCAGGTCGTCGAAGAGGTCCGCTGCCCTTATGGAGTTGTAGATATCGCGGGGAAAACCGGCCCTGGTCATCAGAGGCCACGTTATGCCGAGGGTCTTCGGGTCTAGATAGCCATTCTCTGTAGTGGGCGATACGATGGGGATCCTGCCGAATCCCAGGCTTTCGAGGCTCAGGGCCAGCACTTCCGCGTATTTCCCGAAACGGCAGGGTCCGCTCGTGGTGGGCATGAAGACGAGGTACTCGCTGCAAACCCTCTCCGCCCCTTTCTCTCTGGCCTCCCGCTCCAGGAAGGATATCAGATCACCTATAACACCCTTCAGGGGGAAACAGGTCTCGGTAGAGATGAGCCTTTCTGCGGTCTCCCTGGATTCGGGCGTATCGGTTGGGGCCACTACAGCATCGATCCCCCAGTATTTTGCTGCGGCCGCTCCGAGGGTGCTGGCGTTGCCCATCCAGGGGATCAGCCATCTTCTCCCCTCGACTCCGTCAGTCGATCTCCGGACGAAGGAGAACCTTTCAAGAGGTGTCTCCTTCGGTTGCCACCGGGAGGCCACTCTTTCAAAGGCCTCGGCCCTCGTCACAAAGGGTGCGTTGTTGGTCTGGGCATCGGTCAGCAAGTGCAGGAAAGGTTTCCCAGCCCTCCTGAAGATCGCGTCCTCCATGAGGAACTTGATAGAGTCCGGCCCGCAGGCGAAGTTCATCTGTCTGACCGGGAAAAGTCTTTCATGCCTTGCGGTGAAGATGGAGGCCTTGAGGATCTCGGCGCTGTGCTCCCAGTACTCGTTCTCCACCAGGTCGTCAATGGGGATACGCGAAAAGAGGTGCCTCAGGAAGACCTGCGGGATGTAGGGCATCCCCCTGACGGTGGCGAACATCCTCCCCGTAGAGGATGAGGCGGCCGGATCGAGGACGACGTAATCCCTGCCTATTCCAACGTACCCCCTTTCTCCGTTTCGGGAAAGGGTTTCCAGGAAGGCGTCCCCCAGCCGGGCGATATCCTTGTTGAAAGCCTCCTCGGAGGCGTCGGCTTTGCGAAATGCGTCCTGTATCTCCCGCATCGTGAAGTGGTAACCCACCCTGAAAAACTCCCTTTCCAGGGACCTTGCCATCTGTTTCCTGTTACCGAGGTGCCAGACGGGGCGAATGATCTTCCCATCCGGCAGCCCCAGGTCGTCTTCAGGGAGGAAGCCCTCGGCCTCGGTGTAGATGCAGAACATATGGGAGGGACCTGTCTCCCTTGTCCGCCTTATCAGGCTTGGGATGAAAATGTGGTCTATGCCCGGGTCGGCGGCCAGCAGCGCCGTGTGACCCGCAGAAAGCTTCATGGCTACGCAGAAGTCCGTGGGGGAGTTCCTTAATCCCAGTCTTGAGATCCTCTCATCGGAGACGGGCGAGAGCACCGGCAAAAATCCCAGGGACGAAAAGAGGGCTGAAGACCAGATCGCCCTCCCGCCTATGGTGGTCGTGCATCGCCGGATCCCGATCCGGGGCCTTCTGTCGCTTTCTTCTCTGTCCAGGGCGTCAAACTGCTCTCCCTGAAAGTGTTTTTCCAGGATGGAGTGAAAGATCCCCACGTGATCTGGTCTTGCAGAGCCTGATCCTTCGCTGTTCCCCAGTGGGCAGAAACCTCCCGTCACGACCTCCTCTCCGGCTATTGAATATATCCTCAGCTTGCACTCCCGCTTACCGCAGGACCTTGCTCCGAAGTGCTCCGGGCAGGTCGTATCCTGGTGGCTGAAACTATCGGAAGCGGCGCCCCACCCCCTGAAGGCGGAGGCGGTCTCTTGCCCATCCCTCCTGGCTGAGAGGATCCTTTCTCTTATGAAAAGGGCAGCCCCGAGGGCTCCCATGAGCTCCCTGCCGGGGTAGGCATGGATATCCCGGCCTGTTACGTCCGCCATGGCTGCCAGGAAGGCTTTCCCCAGCGATGGGCCGCCCTGGCAGGAGCATCTTTCGCCCACGTGACTTGTGCCCCCAACGAACTTGTTGAAATAGCTGGAGGCCGTCGCCCTCGTTATTGCGGCGGCTATCTCCCTGGCCGAGTGGTTCTCTGCGATCAGCCGCTGCTCCTCGAGTTCCATGAAGACGCCGCAAGTTGCGTCGATCACCGGGACGCGGTCCGCCTCCAGGGCCAGTTCCTGGAGCGAATCACGGACATCCAGCCCCAGGATAGTGGACATGTTCTCCAGCGTCTGGCCGGCCCCTGCCTGGCAGGAGTAGTTCATCCTGGCCTCGTCCACCTGATCGGTGACACGGTCTTCCTCACGCCTGAAGGTGGTGAATTTCATATCCTGTCCGCCGATCTCGAAGATGGTGTCGATCCTGTCATCCATGGACCTTATGCCCACAGCGTGGCACGTTATCTCGTCGACGGCTCCGTCGGGGACTGAACACCCCCTGTCTTCCAGGGTTCTTCGGAGGGAAGGGCTCGAAAGGACCCTCTCGTAGAGCTGCCTGGCCGAACCGGTGGTGCATACCCCAGCCACGGGCAAACCCCCCAGGGTCTTCGACAGGTGTCCCATGACATCGGCGAGGGCACCCAGAGGGTCTCCGTGAGTGGGTATATACCTGCTTCCGAGGATCCGGCGGTCTGCCAGCGAAAGGGCTACTGCCTTTGTGGTCGTGGAGCCGCCGTCGATCCCTATCACCACTTCGGGTCCGCCGGAAGCTCCTTCGCGATCGCACACGGCCGAAGGGGCGAAACCGTGGATATGAACCCTTTCCAGGGACGCTCTGAGAGGGGGGAGGTACTGTCTTTTGGAGCGGGCTATCCTTGCGGCCTCGTCGATCCTGTCCCCTTCTATCACAAAGCGGTTGTTTCTTTCGAGGGCCAGCAGCGCCGCCCCGATGGCCCCAACGTTGGCGAAATGATCGGGTCGCAACAGGTCCAGGGACGTCAGGTTTTTGATGTTGTCGAAAAGAGGCGCACAGCCTGCCGGCCAACCGGTCAGTACCGATCTTGTGCCCTGTCTGATATCCCGGTTGCCGATAACGTCCTGAACGATGTTCGACGCAATGGTCCTGAAGAGCCTCGCCATGATCAGTTCTCTGGGGAGACCTTCGTTCTGGTCGTGAATAAGGTCCGACTGGAGAACTACACCGCACCTGGCGTTGTAGGGAGGCGCTTCAGGGTGCCTCGAGGCTTCGGATGCTGCCATTTCCAGAGTTCCTTCCAGGGAACCGGGGCTCTCCCCGCAGGACGGGAAGAGCCTTCGGACCTGTTTTTCAAGTAGGGTCCCCGAACCGGCCCCGCACTTACTGCTGGTACTCCAGTCGAGGATCACGGGGTTGAACCTGTCTCCGGTAACGTGGAAGAAGCATGCGTCCCTGGCCCCCAGGTGCAGGATGGCTTCGCACTCAGGCTCCACGAACCTTGCCCCCCGGACTACGCAGACGCTGTCAAACTCCCTGAGGACCCCCGGGAAGGCTTCAGGAAAGTGCAGTGAGCCGATACCTGTGAAGGCCGTCGATACAAGAGAACCTCCCGGGAAGAGGTCAAGTATCTCCCTTAGGGATCTTCTGAGTGAGTCGAGGGGCCTGCCTTGGTGAAGGTTCGGAGGGGGCGAAAAGACGACAGAATTACAATCGTTCACCACTACACAGTGAACGGCTGCCGATCCTATATCGAAACCGGCGAAAAACGCCCTGTCTATGGCCGCCACCTCCCACAGAAGCGTCTCTAACCCCTGACGCAGGTCGAGGCCTGTCCGGTCAGACAATTATACCTTGAAAGGCTTTCGCGGACTTTTCGCTCAACAGGGCGAAAAATATGATATTGTTGTCCCGTCGACATGCAAAAATGCGGTGGAGGTGCAGCAATGCGTATAGTGGCGACTGACAGGGACCCCTCCCTGTGGAGCGGCGACGCAATGGTCCTTTTTATCATTGAAGGAAAGATGGACCCCTTGGACCAGCTTGGAGAAGAGATAGCCACCCTGGTCAAGCAGAAGGCCTCGAGGCTCGGATTTACAGGCAAGGAGGACGGTCTTCTTGTCGTGGACACTCCCGGAGGGACCGTCGGGAGTGTCTACCTTGCCGGGCTGGGAAGCGCTGACGGCGCAACTCCCGATCCCTGGAGAAGAGGGATCGCCCTTGCGGTAAGGCAGGCCGGCAAGGACCGGAACAAAAGAATAATGGCCCTGCCGGGTGGGGCGGCGACCCCGGAAGTACACTCGGCGCTGGCCGAAGGAGCTCTCCTTTCGGAGTACAGTTTTGAAAGGTACAAGTCAGGACCTGATCCGTCGGAAAAGCCTGAACCCATCGAGGAACTGCTGGTTCACGGGGGCGATGAGCGTTCCCTTGCAAGAGGTTCACTGAACGCCATCGCCCAGAACTTTGCCAGGGACCTGGTCAATGAGCCAGGCAACGTTATCAACCCGGCGGGATTGGCTGAAAGGGCCTCGGCAACGGCAAGGGAGTGCGGTATCGAGTGCAACATTTTTGAAGAAGAGAAGATGAGGGAGATGGGGATGAACGGCATCCTGAGCGTCGGTGCAGGGTCCCATAACACTCCCAGACTGATACACCTGGTCTACCACCCCGTAGGCCCATCCAGGGAGCGTATCGCTTTCGTCGGCAAGGGGCTCACCTTCGACAGCGGAGGGCTCAACATAAAACCCGGAGACTCCATGAGAAGCATGAAGGGCGACAAGACCGGGGCCTGCAACGTTATAGCCATTATGAAGGCTGTTTCTGAACTCAAGCCGGACCTCGAGGTCCACGGCTTCGCCGGTGTCGCCGAGAACATGCCCGGAGGAGGGGCGTACAGGCCCGACGACATCATCAGGATGTTCAACGGGAAGACCGTGGAGGTGGACAACACCGACGCCGAGGGGCGGATAGTCCTCGGGGACGTGCTGGCCTACGCTTCCAGGCAGGAGCCTGCTGTCATGATCGACATGGCCACTCTGACCGGAGCCTGCGCCGTGGCCCTGGGTCCTTACACGGCGGGGATCTTCGGGAACGACGCCGCTCTTGCCGCCTCCTTCCGGGATGCCTCAGGCAGGACCGGCGAGAGGGTGTGGGAGCTCCCCATGGACGACGAGCGTCTGAAGAAGAAGATACGCTCCGAAGTGGCCGATGTGGTCAACAGCGGGGGAAGGTACGGAGGGGCCATAACAGCGGCCATGTTCCTCCGGGAGTTCGTCGGCGAGGGGATCAAGTGGCTTCACGTTGACATTGCCGGGGTAGACTCCTCCGACGAAGAGTACGGCTACTACAGGAAGGGTGCCACCGGCTTCGGCGTCCGCACCTGCCTGGAGTGGATGGAAAAATACGATAAACATTAAATCCTGATCGTCCACTGTGGTGCAAAGGTTTGGCCTTGGTTCCTGTTTTCGCCTAACGGTTCACGGTTTTCAGTTCACGCTTCACGAGGCGGCTTTGCCGCCTACGACACCGCCTTGCGGACCTTCGAGAACTTCTCGTACTCGCGGTTTTCGATGATCTCCTTCAGATGCATGGCCACCTGCCATACCTCGGTGAAGGTGTTGTAGAGTGCCACCGGAGCGATCCTGATCACATGGGGAGGCCTGAAATCGGGTATAACCCCGCGGGCTATGAGTGCTTCGTTTATCCTGAGAGCCTCCGTGGGGTGCTCCAGGGCTACGTGGCCCCCCCTTCTTTCGGGCTCCCTCGGGGTTCCAATGCGGAAGTTGTAAGGCTCCCCCGAAAGGTATTCGTCAACAAGCCTCATGAAAAAGGATGTCATTTCAAGGGATTTTGCCCTGATCCTGTCGATACCGGCCTCGAGAGTGACCTTCAGGGCTCCTCCCACGGCCGCGGACCCGAGTATGGAAGGCGAAGATATCTGCCATGCCCCTGCTGTCCCTGCGGGAATGAACTCAAGGTTCATGTCGAACTGGCGGGCCTTGTCGTAACCGAACCAGCCTGCAAGGGCCGGCATCTTCCCGAAATGGCGACGGTTCACGTAGAGGAAGGCCGGGGACCCGGGTCCCGAGTTCATGTACTTGTAGCTGCACCAGAAGGCGAAGTCGACGCCCCATTCGCTCAGCCTGTGAGGGATCGCCCCGGCTGAATGGGCGCAGTCGAACCCTATCGGAATGTCCCTCTCACGGGCTGCCCTGGCAAGCCTCTCCATATCGAGGAGCTGCCCGCTTCTGTAGAGGACCGACGGCAGGAGTACCAGGCACACATCGGATGTCATCTCCCCGATGATCTTCTCCTCGTGCAGTGTCCTTGCATCGTCGGACACCGCAAGCTTCAGCGATTTACCCGGGTCGAAACCCCTCAGTGCCACCTGGCTTCCAAGGGCGTAGAGGTCAGAGGGGAAATTCAGTTCGTCGGCAAGGATAACGCTCCTCTCCGGTGTCGGTTCGTAGAAGGTGGATACCAGGGCGTGAAGGTTGACCGTGGTCGTTCCTGCCAGAACCACCTCGTCGGGATCGGCTCCAACGAGAGAGGCAGCATCACCTCCGACCCTCTCGGCCATCTCGAACCATGGAGGGTTGCCCCCATCCAGCCACGAATTCCAAGGCGTTTCCACTCTCCCATAGTCCCCGCAACGGCGTTCTCCGCATCCCTGGGGCATAGACCAAGGGAGTTGCCGTCCATGTATACGGCTCCCGGGATAAGGGAGAACCTCTCCCGGAAAGGGGCCAGGTCATCCTTCCTGTCCAGGTCTTCCGCGAAAAGTCTTTCCGATGCCAGAGATGAGCTCAGCTCCATGCGCCTCCGTAGGGGGGTAGGGATCCTTTCGGCACCCCGAAGATATTGTTCTGCAAAGAATATTCTCTCACATTAAACATGAAGAATATGCTATCATGTTAACGAGAAATGATATTCAAAATGTTTCCATTTTGAGGCATATGCCATCGGGGGGTGTGTTCATTGGAGGAGAAAGAGATCGGTTGTGCCCGTCCGACAGGAGCACTAGTCGGAGAACCGGAGCCGGCTCCGGAGGAGAAGTCTGCACCAGAAAAAAAGGAGGTCCAGGGAATGTCGATAATGGTAGGAAGAAAGGCCCCTGATTTTGAGGCACCTGCATATCACAAGGGCAAGTTCGGCAGCGTGAAGCTGTCTGATTCACTTGGGAAATGGGTCGTTCTCTGTTTCTATCCGGGTGATTTCACCTTCGTCTGAGCGACCGAAGTGTCGGCGGTCGCCGACAAATACCCCGTATTCCAGGAACTGGGAGTGGACGTTTACTCCATTAGCGTTGACAGTCAGTTCGTACACAAGGTATGGAACGACAACGAACTCTCCAAGATGGTAGAAGGTGGAGTACCCTTCCCGATGATCTCCGATGCAGGCGGTAACCTTGGAAAGATCTACGGCGTTTACGACGACAAGGCCGGAGTCGATGTCCGCGGCCGATTCATCATCGACCCCGACGGCGTGATACAGGGCATGGAGGTCCTGACGCCTCCCGTTGGAAGGAACGTGGCGGAGACCATCCGCCAGATAAAGGCATTCCAGCTTGTTCGTGAGACCAAGGGCAAAGAGGTTACACCCTCGGGGTGGCAGCCAGGCAAGGTTACCCTCAATCCCGGTCCGGACCTGGTCGGTAACGTCTGGAAGGTCTGGAACCCGAAGGACAACAAGTAATTGGGGTCAGACCTTGAATTGCAGCAATTGTGTACATAAAAGATAGGCGGCAGACCTCAAGCCGCGACAGGAAAGGCAAGATACAGTATCGTGGACAGGACCGGATCGCCCCCTTCCAGGGGGCGATCTTTTTTCGAACCCA
>Ga0116141_10000913_pt1 | contig 24479 bp, 22 predicted proteins | sample AD_UKC097_MetaG_FD_89744 | JGI IMG/M metagenome (GOLD analysis project Ga0116141, IMG submission 89744) | Active sludge microbial communities of municipal wastewater-treating anaerobic digesters from USA - AD_UKC097_MetaG | ecosystem: Engineered > Bioreactor > Anaerobic > Digestate | place: USA...
TATACTGAAAAATCACCGGATATGCTTTTAACTTTCAACCCATTGGATTGGATAGCCTTTAAATGCTCACCCCTGGCCAGAAAAGTCACATCAAATCCGGCATTGGCGATCTTTCCACCGAAATATCCCCCCACGCCTCCGGTTCCGATTATCGCTGTTTTCATATTACACATTTCCTTCATCGTTTTTTTATAATCCTGTGGATGATCATCAGCAGGGATTGTCGATGGCGTGCAGCGTCTTTAAAAACGGGGAAGATGATTCCGATCCTCCCAAACAATATCATTCCCATCCTCTTCTATCCGCCATGCTTTGCCCGTTGCGTAAAACCTATAATAAAAACTTGGGCCTTGACTAGTATCGGCCTCAATAAAGCCGGGACGAGTTTGATCCCACCGGTTGGAGGCGATGGGGATTTGGTTGCATGGAAGCGGAAATCCCCCTTCAGAGCCTCTTGACCCTCATGCGATAGAGGCTCAAGACTTCCTTTACTTACAAGAACAACTCAAATTTTTCCGCCTGTTAATTGATGTTGACATTCAGCAAAAAGCTTTGTTAAGGATATGCAGCACGTAGTAGGTAGCATGATTCCACTTCCCAAGCAATCAGATTGTCTCTGAATCAAATTTTTTGGAAGGGATGTGAAAAGACCCCATTTCGCTGCTGAACATCCCGCGTTATAATTTCCAAGCTTCACGAGTGCCTTGCATATTTACTGAAAAGGAGATGATCATTAAAAAACCAAATTATTATAGCCCTTCTGGCATCTCTGACGCTGCATCCGAATCTCCGATTATACAACCCGAACCCTGAAAAAATGGAACTCAATCCGGGCTGAGCGTGTTGTCTCTATAATACTCGACCACATGTTTTTTGCACTCTCATCGAACCAGAAGGGAGTTATCGGGTTTTTAAACCATTTACCGGATTGTTACAGGAGGAGAACTATGAACTCATTATGGGTATTGCTATGGTGGGCCGTCATTGTCGTCGTAGGGTATTGGGTTTATGCCCGGCAAGTCGCAAAAAACATATTCGGCGTCGATCCAAACCGGGCAACTCCGGCCAGGATGTACATGGACGGCGTTGACTTTATGCCGACCAACAAAAACGTTCTGTACGGCTTTCAATTAAACTCCATCGCGGGTGCGGCACCCATCATCGGGCCTATTGTGGCGCTGCAATGGGGCTGGTTGCCGGCGCTATTATGGCTGGGTCTCGGGGTCTTTTTCATCGGTTGGTTGCACGATTTTTCGAGCGCCATGGTTTCGATCAGAAGCGATGGCCAGACCTTTGGCGCCATCAGCTACAAATTAATATCCCCGCGTGCAAGAAAAATTTTACTGACTTTCGTCTACTTATACCTCCTTTTGATTGCCTGCGCCTTTGGAAACGTTTGCGCCGTCGGTATAAGCGGAAATGCAGCTCTGCCCCTTCCCATGCTGGTTATCATCGCAGTGGCATTTCTTGTGGGCCACTTGATTTATAAAACCAGATCCAACATTCTTTTGACAACCATCATCGCCATCGTCGCCATCTTTTTTTCGATTTACCTGGGTACCGTTGTGAATTGGAAGATTTCCTATGACATGATTCTCGTATGTGTTTTGATATTCGGTTATTTCAGCTCGATTCTACCGGTATGGCGTTTTATTCAGCCCTATAACTATGCATCGGTCTACGTGGTGTACTTCGGCATCATTGCCGGCGTTATCGGAATACTCATCGGTGCGAAGCCGATGACCCTGCCGGCCTTCACCAGCTGGAGCATCGGCATGGGACCGCTGTGGCCGCTGCTATTTGTGACGATTGCCTGCGGGGCCATATCCGGTTGGCACAGTCTGGTATCCAGCACGGCCACTTCGCGCCAGCTCGAAAACGAGCTGGATATCCGGCCGGTAACCGCGGGGTCCATGTTTGCCGAATTTACCATCGCCATCATTGCGGTAGTCGTCTGCGCCACGGCTTTTGCCGATAAAGCCGAATACGTCCAAAAAGTCGGCAACCCGGTCGCAATCTTTGTCGGCGGCCTCGGCACGGCAATGACCACCATCGGTCTTCCGGAAGCCTTTTCCAGAGCATTGGCCGGCGCCATGATCATCATCCTGGCCCTTACGGTGGTGAACCTGGTATTCCGCTTCATGAAAATCGCCAGTGCCGAACTTTTGGGTGAAGCCTTCCCGATTGCCAAAAACCCGCATGTGGCAACGATTTTTGCCCTGCTGCTTACCTGGGTACTGATTAAAACCGGCACCTGGCTGTACATCTGGGTGCTGTTCGGCGGTGCCAATCAACTCATGGCATCCCTGGCGCTGCTTTTGGTCACCCTCTATTTGGTTCAGGCATCGAAAAATTACAAGGTCGCCATCTACCCGATGTTCTTTATGTATATCACCACGGTGGGCGCCCTGTTCTACACCGCATTTTTCAAACTGATTCCCGGCGCATTCAGCGGACAACTGACGGGCGCCAAGATGTTCGGCAATCTGCTTGCCGCGGCAGTGTCTATCGTGCTCATCATCTGTGCGCTGATTCTGGCCTATGACGGCTGGAAGGCTTTCAAGAAATATAAGGCAAGGGAAGTCGAAGCACCGGCGGATGCGATAAAGGCAACCTGATTTGCCTTGACCGGAATGTAAGCCGAATTAAAAATCAGCGAGGATCAATTCGAATGTACGAACGCGGTGTAAATGAGAACTTATTCCCCCAATAGTACTTGTTCGGGAGAAACAAATTGCTTTCTTTCGGATTCAACACGATCAAAAGATGCGTGAAAGGCTTTTTACTTCACGGATTTCTGGAGGGCATCAGGAGCCAGAAATGCCGTCTGGAGGAAGCCATTGTTTTTTGCTTATTCGGAAAATTCATTGGTTTTCCGGGACTCTTTAATTATTATCACCTGCGACTGTTACCTTACTATGTCGGCCGACTCCAAAGATGGAAAAGAAGGGTTCTAAGAGAAAAAGATCTCTTTGACCACCTCAGCGATTAGATTGGACATGACATAATGTAGCCTTTTAAATCGAAATATGTTTTACAAGTCAAAATCCTGGTCAATCGGGTAACGTAGCAGGCCTAAATTCAGAAAAGGATCAATGATGGAAGAAAAAAAGGTTAAGAAAAAAAAGGGGAGCTTCATCGGTTTCATTAAAGATTTTACTTACGGCATGGCCACCCATGGCATGGCCAGGCATGCACTGAAAACACGTTCCAGCATGGAGCATCTGTTTATCCTGATTACCATGGGGGATATGCTCGGCATTCCAATACTGCCGCCGTACTATTCCCTGCGCCTGCTTCCCCATGTCGTACCTCAAATTACGACCTGGAAACGCAGAATGTTAAGGGAAAAAGATTTTGTGGATAGCATGTATTAAGGAGGATATATGTCTCTTGCCGATATTTTCGATAAGTATCCGGACCGCCGCTACATCATGTATGGGGGTAAAGGCGGTCTGGGCAAGACCACGTTTTCGGCGGCAACCGCTTATTATCTGGCCAAGAAAGGGAAAAAAGTGCTGGTCTTTTCGGTTGACCCCCAGGCATCGCTAAGTGATATCTTTGAAAGGGACATCTTCGGCAAAGGCAACATCGAGATAATGCCCAACCTTTTTGCCTGTGAGGTCGATGCGGATCGCCGCGTCCAGGATTATCAGGAAGAAATTCGCCGGAAAATTATCGACATGTATGGCATGAAGAAAATTCCTGAAGAAATCGAGAGCTATATTAAAGCGTCTTCGGCGGAACCAGCCATGGAAGAAAGCGCTATTTTTGATGCCGTTGTGGATATCGTGGTCAAAAGCGATTTCGACTATTATATTTACGATCTGGTGCCCCTGGGCCATGCCCTTTATTATCTGAGCATGGCATCCATTTATGACGCATGGCTGGATAAAATAACCGGTCTCCGAGAGCAGATGCGGGAGTATGATCAGGCGATTGCAACCATGCAACGAGAAGAGCAAACCTCAGAGGACCAGATCTACAACGAACTGGTGTATATTAAGGAACGCATCGGCCAATCTTCAAAGATAATGACCGACACCAAAAAAACCGCATTTTTCTTTGTACTGACACCCGAGGAAATGACGATTGTGGACACCGAAAAAGCGGCGGGACTCTTTGCCAAGTATAATGTCCCGCTGGCAGGTTATCTGGTTAACCGGGTGATCAGCCGGGATCTGTTAAATGAGAACATTCCGGAATATCTTAGAAATAGAATTCAGATGCAGGCCGGGGCTCTTGAAATGATAGATCAAAAGTTTGGATCGACGGTCCATGCCCGGGTTCCGGAATTCGATTCGGAGATCAAGGGGCTCGATACAATTAAGAAACTTGCTGAAGTCATGTTTGAGGAGAAGCTTTCATGAAAAGCACAATCGCTGGTTTTTTCGAGAAACACCCTCAAATACGCTATATTTATTTCGGGGGTAAAGGCGGGGTCGGCAAGACGGTGGTAGCCGCCGCGGTGGCCACTTGGATGGCCAAACAGGGCAAAAAAACACTCCTAGCGTCAACCAATCCCGTACACAGTTTATCAAACCTTTTCAAGCTGGACGTTTTCGGCAAACCAACGCCGATTCCGGGAACCGAAAACCTTTATGTCCAGGAGATCGACACCAGAGACACCATCGAAAAATCAAAGGTGGAAATCCGGGAGAAGATCAGCTGGTTTCTGAAATTTGCCGATATCCCCACCAAGGCTGAAGATTTCATCGAATCAGCCACCATGAACCCGGCATTCGAAGAATCGGCCATGTTTGAAAATATGATCAACATCATATTCCAGGACGCCTATGATTTCTACGTGTTTGATACCGCGCCTACCGCCAACGCACGCAGGCTTCTGGGTATGTCCAAGGTTTACACCCTGTGGGTGGACAAAATGATGAAAAGCCGGGATGAGGCCAAAACCATGCGGCTGAGCCTTTCTTTCCGCAAGAAAAAGGTCGAAGAGGAAGAAGATCCGCTGCTTGATTATCTGAAAACATTTCGGGACCGCATTGACAAAATGCGGGTTATTTTAACCGATGAAGAAAAAAGCGCTTTTTTCTTCGTCACCCTGCTTGAGTCGCTGCCCATTGCGGTGATTCGGCGCTTCATCGGCTGGTTCGAGGATTTCGGCATTCCCATCGGCGGTGTGGTCATCAACCAGGCAATCGACAAATCCCAGATCGGAGAGGATTCGGCTGAATTTATCAAAAACCGCCTCAAAATGCAGGATCATTACCGCGAGGAAGCCAATAATCTTTTCAAAAATATTTGCGGCGAAATCCCGCTTTTTGAAAAGGAAGTCAGAGGAATTGAGATGGTGAGCAAGGTAACCGACAGCCTTTTCCAGCCGGCTTGAATTACATTTTAATGAAATTTTTTAGGGCAATATATCCCCTTTCGTCACCCTATTGCCCCCCCAACCAAAAATGCCTTGGAGAAGATTTTCCAAGGCATTGTTTTTTCTGGTGCGCCCGGCAGGATTCGAACCTGCGACCTACGGATTCGTAGTCCGGCGCTCTATCCGGGCTGAGCTACGGGCGCATATAAAATTTGTTTGAAATCGGAATCGTTTTTAAGCTATATGGGGATTGATGTCAATGGCAACTTGATATATTTTGGCTAAAAATGGTCCATGTTCAATTCAAAATATGCAATGAGGTTGCCATTAAAATTATTGCGCGGAAGGCCCTTCCGCGATTCCCGAACTTTAAATCCAGCGTATTCTTTATTATTCATTTTGAAGCAATGAATGAACGCCACACTGAATTCATGAAACTGGCATTGGATGAGGCAGTCAAAGCCGGACGGAAGGAAGAGGTTCCGGTCGGAGCCGTGCTTGTTTCCGAAACAGGAGAGATCCTCTCCTCCGCGCACAACCAGACCATCGATCGGTGCGACCCGACGGCTCATGCCGAAATCCTGGCATTGCGCGAGGGAGCCGGAAAGATATCAAATTACCGGTTGTTAAATACAACCCTGTATGTTACGGTCGAACCGTGCCCGATGTGCATGGGGGCGATTATCCATGCCCGGGTATCAAGGGTTGTTTTTGGTATCCATGATGCCAAATGGGGTGCCGCCGGTTCGCTGTATAATTTTTCCGATAACGAACGACTCAATCACCGGCCGGAAATTATCCATGGGGTTTGCCATGAAGAGTGCAGAGCCCTGATTCAGGATTTTTTTTACACCCGACGAAACGCCGCTAGAAAAAACCGTTGATACCCAGAAAATTTTTTCATCCAGCAGATAAGGAGTGGAACAAATGGCAAATATTGTAATTGTCGGAACGCAATGGGGAGACGAGGGAAAGGGGAAAGTTGTGGATCTGCTGGCGGAATTTGCCGATATCGTTGTCCGTTTCCAGGGCGGAAACAACGCCGGCCATACACTGGTGGTCAAGGGCGAGAAGACGATCTGCCATTTGATTCCATCGGGAACGCTGCAGGGTAAAACCTGCTATATCGGAAACGGCGTCGTAGTAGATCCGGCCGTTATCATCCAAGAGCTTGACTATTTAAGCAACCGCGGGATTGATGTCGGACCCGACAAAGTGAAAATCAGTGATCGAGCCCACATCATCCTCCCCTATCACAAGGCGGTTGATCTTGCCCGGGAAAACAAAAAAGGCGACAAGAAAATCGGAACCACCGGGCGGGGAATCGGGCCCTGTTACGAGGACAAGGCAACCCGAAGAGGGATTCGATTCGTAGAGCTGCTGGATTCCGAGGTTTTCCGGGAACGGGTGAAAAGCGTTGTAGAGGAAAAAAATTTTTACTTGAAAAATTACCTTCATTCCGAACCACTCGATGCGGATCCCATCATCGATCAATACGCGCGATATGCAGAAAGACTGGCTCCGCATGTAACCAATATATCCGTTAAACTCGGCGAGGCGATCCGGGCGGGCAAACAAATCCTTTTCGAAGGGGCGCAGGGGACTCACCTGGATATCGATCACGGCACATACCCTTATGTGACATCGTCAAACACGGTTGCCGGAAACGCCTGTTGCGGATCCGGCATCGGCCCGAAACAGATCACCGGGGTCAAAGGCATTGTAAAGGCCTATACCACCCGGGTGGGAGGAGGTCCCTTCCCGACCGAACTGCTCGATGAAACCGGGGATACGATCCAGAAAAAAGGAGCCGAATTCGGCGCCACCACCGGCAGAAAACGTCGGGTCGGATGGCTGGACGCCGTTATCCTGCGAAACGCGGTGCGCCTCAACGGCCTGACAGGTCTTATCATAACAAAACTGGATGTGCTGTGCGGGCTGGCATCACTGCGGATTTGCACAGGTTATGAATACAACGGAACGGTTTTGCAGAATTTCCCGTCCGATCTTAAGGCCCTTGCCGCATGCAGGCCGGTATATGAAACGCTGCCCGGATGGTCGGAAGACATCTCCGCAATCCGAAATGTCGGAGACCTGCCGAAAAATGCGATCGAGTATCTCAACCGGATCGTGGAACTGACGCAGGTTCCGATCAACATCATATCCGTCGGTCCGGCCAGAGAAGAAACGATTATCGTTAAAAATCCCTTTTTATGATTCCGCGTCGACGCTCCTAAAAAGCGGAGGCTTTTCAAGGGCTTGATATTTTTCATTGACAATTTCGCCCTATTCACATAAAAGACCCACCAAGTCGGGACGTGGCTCAGTCTGGTAGAGCACAGCGTTCGGGACGCTGGGGTCGCTGGTTCAAATCCAGTCGTCCCGACCAACCAACTCGATCGATAGACATAGTCGCTCTGAAAGCGGCTTTTTTTATTTGCGTGAAAAATCCCATCAAAAACATTGTTTCGAATAGCGGTATCCCTGTTTTTTGTTCCTGGAGCGGGGGTAAGGATTCAAGCCTTGCCCTTTACCGAGCCATCGATGCCGGCGCCCTTCCCCGTTTTCTCCTCACCATCCTTCATGAAGAAGGAAAACGCTCGAGATCTCACGGCCTGTCTAAAGACGTTTTGCAGGCACAGGCATCCTGCCTGGGTATTCCCCTGATCACCCGATCGGCGACATGGTCTGAATACGAATCCGCATTTATCGAAGCCTTACAGGAACTGAAGCAATGCGGGGTAAAATCGGGTGTTTTCGGTGATATCGATCTCGAAGATCATCGTTTGTGGGAAGAACGGGTGTGTCGGACGGCCGGAATCGAAGCCAGTCTTCCTTTATGGAAATCTTCAAGAGACCGCCTTCTCCAGGAATTTTTCTCGCTGGGTTTTCAGGCGATGATTATCGCATCGGATGCCGAAAAAATGGGAAACGGTTATCTCGGTAAAATACTCGACGCGGAACTGGTCGAGGAATTCACCCGCAACGGAATCGATCCGTCCGGCGAAGCAGGCGAATACCACACGGTTGTTTTTGACGGCCCGATTTTTCGGAAGCCCGTGAAACTGCAAAAGGGAAAATCCGTTCTTCGCTCGGGGTTATGGTATCTGGATGTTTCCGTCCGTTGAACCGACACCCGCGACATCATGAAAGCGACCCCCCCGGCTATCTGTTTTCCTGCCCAAATAATTGACGTCGGATAAAGCAATCGCCGGTCTCAAAATGAATTTCCTTCACCCTCCATTCCGGCAGACGGAGGCTTTTTAAAAGAGATTCCGCTTATCAAAAAAATCTTCCAGAACAGTCAATGAACGTCTGAAATCCGTCTCGGAAAACACTTCGAGGGTCAGCACGCGTTCGCGGTGATCCTCGCAACAGAGCGCTTGTAAAAGCGCCGGAAGCAGGCCCGAGTCAATCCCCGCGATGTCGTGATGGTCTTCCCCCTTTCTTACCCCATGCAGGTGAACGACCCGGCATCTTTCGAAGTAACGCTTCAGGTAAGATTCAAGCGGATATCCGTAAAAGAGAATATGACCGGCATCCAGGCAAATGGAAAGATCATGATGAAATACAATCTTTTCAACCAGCTCAAAGGGATAATCCAGCGTTTCGACGCAGATCATCTCCGGCGGCAACCCGGCATCCGTAAGCCGCCTTACCGAATCATCCAAATATTTGAGCCAAAGAGGCACGTCAACGGATGGGGTTTTCCCACGCCGATTCCCATGAAAATGCAGGATATAGGCAAAAGGGGCCAGCGGCCGAGTCATTTCGAATACCTGTACACATCGTTGAATGGATCGGAGCCTTTCGGTCGGTTCGAAAGCTCCCAGAAAAACATCCGATGGAAAATGGACGGTATAGGAAAGCCCCTGGGAATTGGTGACATCCCGAAGGCTGCAAATCGTTTGATGGTCCGGAAAATTCGAAATGCCGTCGGCTTCAAATAGAACCAGCTCCATATCATCGACCACCGGTGCCAGCCACCGGGCATTTGCTGCAAGGTCCTCGGGAATGATATAAGAAGTGGTTCCCAGGCGGAAAGGACATCGGTTTTTCAGGCAGACGGACATTCGGCGTAAACCCCCCACATCTGCGTCGAGTCAATTATCGATAAAATCGATGTTTCTTCGGCTTTGCTTCCTTAGCGTTTTAAATGCTTTTTGTTTAACCGGCCAACAGTCATTTTGCATCCGGTTACAGAAAAAAACCGGCTTAATGGATACATTTACCACAAACGCTTCGGTATTCAAAGGAGGAATTTCCCGTCCCTGCGAAGGGTTTTTCGAAGTTTTCGGTCTGCGGGATATATCCTGTTTTTTTTGCATTACATCCTTTTGTTTCCGCATCGTCTTAACGGTCGGCAAGGCAGTACCCGGCAGTTTTTGTATTGCCGGACCTGCGGCCGATATCGGATACGACGGGTTTCGAGCCAATGCTTCGGAAGTAAAATAAGGGTAGACAAACCGCCTCCATGCGCATACATTAATCGTGCACTCTGTTAAACAGGTTTTTTCGCATTCGTCCGTTCATTCCCGAACCAAACGGACAATTACAATCGAATCGTTATTATGATTTTCTCATGCAGACACTGACGGAAAAATTCGATGAGACCTTCGGTCTTCACCCGGAGCGTGTCGCCATATTGGTCGGGGACGTCGATTCGGTTCAGTCCTACACCTATGATCAGATTTATCATTCGGCGTTGCGTGTTGCCGGATGGCTTTTCCGTCAAGGCGTACAAAAAGGAGACCGTATTGCAATCATTCTTGAAAACGGTCCGGAGTGGTGCCTGAGTTATTTCGGGTCGCTGTTTGCCGGTGCTGTTGCCGTGCCTCTGGACGTTCAACTCAGCAGCCTGGAAATCAAACATCTTCTGAAAGAAACGGAAGCTAAAATCGTATTCACATCCGAGCCCGCCGGCGCGGACAAATTTTCCGACCTGGATTCGTTAAAAAAGGCCGTTGTCACCGATGGAAAAGATAAAGCATCCGCAAAAACCATCGGTTTTACGGAGGTGCTGAAGTCCCCACCGATCAATAAAGCCGACCGGCCTCCTCTTGAACCCGGGGATCCTGCTTCCATTCTTTATACCTCTGGGACTACCGGACTTCCAAAAGGAGTCGTGCTTACCCACAAAAATTTTTACGCGAACTTTTCAAGCATTTCGAAACTCGGTTACGTGCAAATTACGGATAATTTTCTATCCATTCTCCCTTTGCACCACTCGTTTCCCTTCATGGCCAACCTGATTACGCCCCTTTTCACCGGAGCAACCATCACCTATTTAAAAACACTGAAACCGGAAATGATTCTAAAGTGCCTGAAAGAAGAAAAAGTAACGATTTTGACCGTCACCCCCCAGGTGCTTCAAGCCTTTTATCGCAGGGTGGAGAATCGAATCAAAAAGATTCCCTTCGGACTGGGTTCCGCGGTGAACCTTTTTCTTGAGTTTTCCCGGAATCTTTCCCGCTGCATCGGAATCAACCCGGCCGGACCCTTATTCCCCGCCTTCCGATCCATTATCGGATCACAATTCCGGTTTTTTGTCTGCGGAGGAGCCAAGCTGAACGAAAGCCTGGCAGAGAACTTTTTTAAATTAGGGTTTGTAATTATCGAAGGATACGGGCTTACCGAAACATCTCCGGTTGTCAGTTTCAACCCCCCGGAAAAGCCGAAAATCGGATCAGCCGGAAAAGCGCTCCCCGGTGTAGAGATGAGGATATCGAATCCGGATGAAAAAGGAATCGGCCAGATACTAATTCGGGGGGACAATGTAATGAAGGGCTATTACAGGAATGACGAAGCCACCCAAAACGCCATCAAAAACGGCTGGTTTTACAGCGGAGATCTCGGATACCTGGACGAAGAGGGTTATCTTTTTGTCAAGGAGAGATTGAAAGAAATCATCGTTCTGAGTTCCGGAAAGAATATCTCGCCGGAAGAAGTTGAAATTCACTATCGCAAGGCACGCTCGGTTAAAGACATCTGCGTGCTGGCCGACCCTGGGGAAGAAAAACTGGTCGCAGTTGTCATCCCCGATTTTAATTATTTCAAACAATCCGGCGAATCGAATATTCACCAAAAAATAAAATGGGACCTGGAGTATATTTCGCAAAGTCTGCCGCCCTATCGGAGAATCAAGGATTTTGTCCTGATCGATAAGGAATTTCCAAAGACGCGTCTGGACAAAATCAAAAGGCATGAAGTCAGGCAGATCTATCAGAGCATTTCAAAAACGGGAGCGGAGAGGAAAACACCCGTCGATGAAAAAGAAATATCCGGAACCGAAAAACAGATCATCGATATTTTAAAAAGAGAAACGGGGAAAAAAGAAATCTCTCTTGACGATCATTCCGAACTCGATCTCGGCATCGATTCGATGGGAGCCATCCAGTTGATGACGGCGCTGGAGGAAAAATTCGGCATCCTTTTAAAAGAAGACGAATTCCCAAAATTCTTTACAGTCGGCGAGCTTTCAAAATACATGGAAGAAGCTCTTTCAAAAAAAGAAAAGCGCTACCGCGAAACGGAACGTTCCTGGAAAGATATTTTCCGTTCCGCACCGCCGGACACCCTCCTCGATAAAATTGACACCCGCGCTGGAACCGGTGCAAGGTTTTTTACGTTTGTCGGATCTTTCATTTTGGATTCCGTTTTTAAGTTTTTTTTCAGGCTCAGGGTATATGGAAGAGAAAATATCGGCGCAGAGCCATATCTGCTGACTCCCAACCATTCAAGTTATTTGGATGCATTTATCATTTTCAGCGCGGTTCCCGGGATTTTGCGAAGCCGTCTTTTTTTTCTGGCATATCAGCTTTATTTCGATGTACCGGTGGTCCGAAATTTCATCAAGCTGATGAGGGTGATTCCGATTGATCCATCAAGAAACTTGATGGACGCGCTGCAGGCATCCGCCTTTGTATTGAAAAGCGGAAAAATCCTATGCATCTTTCCAGAAGGTGCCAGAAGCATCAACGGACGGATAAAAGACTTTAAAAAAGGTGTCGGAATCCTTTCAAAAGAGATTGAGGTAAAAGTGATTCCGGTTTATATCAGTGGAGCCCATCGCGCGTTGAAGACCGGAAAACGGCTTCCAAGACCTTCGCCAATCCGAGTCATTTTCGGGCGTCCGTATCCGGCTTCGGAACTTGAAGCGATCGGGCTGAAAATTGACACTCGCCTCGATGGATATGCGGCGGTCAGCGTGGGGTTGAGAAATGAAATCCTCAGGCTCAAAGAAAGCTTTCAGCAAAGTAACCGGATTTCAGTAAATGAAGATGACGCATAAAACAAGGAGAAAGACAGTGCTCACGGAGAAACATCTGGATAAATATGCCGATGTCCTGTTGTGGGGCCTCAAAAAAGCGAGAACCGGCAAATTCAAAAAAAACGATATCATCTTAATCCGTTACAGCATGCCCGCAAAACGGCTGGCTGAAATTCTATTTGCCAAAATCCTGGACATGGGCATGAATCCCGTCCAGCGGGTAGAGCCCACTTTTACGATGGAACAAAGGTTTTTTGAACGGTCGAATCCCAGGCAACTTGTGTTCCAGCCGCCGGGGGATAAGGAACTCTTCAGCAATCTGAATGGGAGTATTTTTTTACATGCCCCCGAGTCCATAACACATTTGAGTGGAATCGATCCCCAAAAAATCGCTCGGGCCGCAGTCGCCAGAAAATATTTGCGTGATATTCTCGAACAACGGGAAATGGCAGGCGCTTTTGGCTGGACCCTGTGTATTCTGCCGACGGAAGAACTCGCCGGACATGCCCGGCTTACCTTGGAGGAATATGCGGCTCAAATCGTAAACGCATGCTTTCTCGACAAGAAATCTCCAACCCTCGAGTGGATGCAAATTTTCAAGAACGCGGTATCCATTAAGAAATGGTTGAACGGCATGCGAGTTGAATATTACCATATCGAATCCCAAAATGTTGACTTAAAAATAGCTCCCGGAGAAAATCGCCGGTGGATCGGCCTTTCCGGCCACAACATACCAAGTTTTGAGATATTTCTGTCTCCGGACTGGAGAGGAACCGAGGGGATATATTATGCCGACCAGCCCTCTTACCGAAGCGGCAATTATGTGCAAGGCGTTCGGCTGGAATTTAAAAAAGGCTCGGCTGTGAAAATACAGGCGGAAATGGGGGAAGATTTTGCACGAAAACAGATCTCGATGGATAAGGGGGCAAATAAACTGGGTGAGTTTTCACTGACAGACAAAAGATTTTCGAAAATCGATAAATTTATGGCCAGCACCCTTTTCGACGAAAACTATGGGGGAAAATACGGAAACTGCCACATTGCGCTCGGTTCTTCCTATGCGGACACGTACAGCGGCGATCCCGGAAAACTGACAAAAGATCGGAAAGCAGAGCTGGGGTTCAACGATTCGGCCCTTCACTGGGATCTCGTCAACACGGAGAAAAAAAGGGTCGTGGCGCATCTTTCATCGGGCGAGAAAGTTACGATCTACGAAAACGGAAAATTTACTTATTGATCTCGAATCGTTGAAACATTCTCATTCAGCGGAGAAAGGGCTATGAAATTATTCGACCGAATCCCATAGCCCCTTAAAATACATTTTTCATGATCGACTTCTCAAGCGCATCTCGGGTCAATTATTCTTCTCTACCTTCCCTGTGATCATCGCAGGGTTGATCCGCATCCTGGAATCTTTCATGTTCCGCCCACTCTGGAGCCTTGGTGCAGATATCCATTTTCTTCACATTTTCTTTTTTCTGGGTTGCGCCGACCTTTAACTCTTTTTCTTTTTTCTTAGCCTCTTTTTTAACATCTTTTTTCTTTGCCATGGGAATCCCCCTCCTTTAAAAGGTTTCATTGCCCCTTCCTATCTGGAGCAAGGCAGCTAAAATGAAAGGCTCACTTTTTACTTATGATCGCTAATTATATATCATATTATTAAAGAAAAATGACCTTGTCAAGTTTTAGAAAATTATATTCATCTTATAAATATATATTCATTTTATAAATAATAATGGCCTTTTCTGAACACCAGCCTCCACGTCCCTCTTTAAAAATGAAACAATACAAACCGCATGTCAAATTGGTCATATGGACAATTGAGAGGTGGAAAACTTGAGTGAATAATTAAAAAGTGGAACCGCACGGAAGCTCTTAAAAAGGTTGACAGCAACCAAGCAGGCTCCCCGCTGTGAGATGAAGTTCAGGGTTTCAATTTAGGGGCTGTTTGAGGACGGCCGGCCGTATTCTTTAATAATACACAGACCACTCAAAGAAATATGGATGCATTTTTCTGCATCATCGAAAAATCTTTTTCAGTTAATCCGGCTCCACGGACGATGCGTTCCGCCATTTTTTTATCGATCAGGTCACCCGGATCATGCGCATCGGTATTAATCACCAGTTTTGCTCCGGTTTTCCCGGCAATCCGGGCAACGTGGCCGTTGGTCAGGGAGTGCCCCTTGCGTGCCGATATCTCCAAAAAAATGCCTCGCTCCTTGGCCCGGCAGGCTTCTTCTTCGGAAATCAGTCCGGGATGGGCAATAATGTCGATATCCGCTTCTAATGCGGCCCGGTTGGTACCCGGCGCAACCGGTTCCACCAGCGTTTCTCCATGGACGATAATGACTTTCGCACCCAGTGCGCGGGCCTTGTTGGCGGTATCTGCAATCAGAGTGGGGGGAACATGAGTGATCTCTATGCCCGGAATCACTTTTATATGCAAAACATGATTCAGATTTTCTGCAATCACACAATCCGTGGGATAATAAAATCGATATTGGATAAATCTCCGTGGTCCGTTATCCCGATTCCTTTCAGACCCGTGAATTCAGCGCGCCGTACCAGTTCGGATGGTATCAATGCTCCGTCACTGAAAATCGAATGTGTATGAAGATCAATCATTAAATGTAATTTCAAATGGTTATGAACAATTCAGGTTATACCTTGAACTTGCCGAAGTCTTCCGGAGAAAGGTTTTCAAGATATTCCGCCCACTTTTTTCCCTCTTCGCTTTTATCCACTGCTTCCGCATCTCTTTCCGTCATTTTGGACTTTTCGATAACCCTGTCGTCGACATAAATGGAAGCATTGAATCGAAGGGCGATGGCAATCGCGTCGCTGGGTCTGGCATCCATGCTGAAACTTTTTTCATCGGAATTAAAATATATTCTGGCAAAAAAGGTGTTATCCTTCAAATCGCAAACCTCGACTTTGGATACCTCAATATTCAGCAGATCCAGAAAATTTTTAAAGAGATCATGGGTCATCGGCCGCTCGAAATTGATATTTTGAAGCACGGATACGATGGAAGTGGCTTCGAGCAAACCGATCCAAATGGGAATCGTCTGACCATCCTCGACCGACTTCAGGATAATAATCGGGGTGTTTGACGCCGGATCCATGGTCATTCCTGCTATGCTTACCTTACGCAGCATAACTTTCTTCTCCTTTCGAGCCAAGAGATGAGGGTTCAATACCGACCGGTTTACCCCGCAGGGAATGGGGAAATGCGGTCTCAATTCGGACGGTGACTATCTTGCCGCTGCAGTTTTTTATTTCGGGGAGATCGTTTTTATTGAAATGAAAATTTACAATCTTATTACTTGATGTTCTCCCTTTCCATTGCAACTGCCGGCCCGCCCCTCCCTGCTTATTGCTTAAACCTTCAACAAGAACAGGGTAATCTGACCCAACCAGCGCTTCATTCTTTTTTATGGTAATAGCGGACTGAATGTCCAATATCCTTTTCAATCGGTCTTTCTTTTCATGATCTTCAACCTTGTCGGAAAATTCGGATGAGAGTGCGTTTGGACGATCCGAGTACATAAACGCATAAACACTATCATATTCCACGCTTTTAATCAAATCCAGCGTATCGTTGAAGTCTTTTCGCGTTTCCCCCGGAAAACCCACAATAATGTCGGAAGTAATCGCAATATCCGGGCAAAAATGTCGCAGTTTATCGATTTTTTCAAGGTAAAGCTGCCGGGTATATTTCCGATTCATGCGTTCCAGAATCCGATTCGATCCGGACTGGACCGGCAGATGGAGATGATTGCACAGTTTTTCAATGTTTTTAAATGAACGAATCAGATCATCTGAAAGGTCTTTGGGATGGGAGGTGATAAACCGGATTCTCAAGAGTTTCTCGATATCGTTAACAAGCGATAGTAGCTTCGGAAAGGAGAACAGCCCTTCCTTTTTCCCGTAACTGTTGACGTTCTGACCCAGAAGTGTGACTTCCCGCGCACCACGTTCAACGTATTCAGCGATTTCTTGAATGATATTTTCAGGTTTTCGGCTTGTCTCGCGGCCTCGCACATAAGGAACCACACAGTAGGTGCAAAAATTATCACAACCCTGCATGATGGTCACAAAACACGTGGGCTTGACCCCGTTCTCCGGCCCACCGGCGGTTTCAATCTCCTGAATGCTCTCCGACATTTCGATATCGACGATACGACGTCCTTTCTTCTCAATCTCTTCGATATGCCCCGGCAACCGACCAATTGCATGGGTGCCGAAGACAAGATCAATATAAGGCATCTTTCGCAGAATTTTCTCACCTTCCTGCTGCGCAATGCATCCACCCATCCCGATAATCAGATCCGGCTTTTCTCTTTTCAAATCCTCGAGACGCCCCAAGAAACTGTAGGCCTTCTGTTCGGCCTTTTCCCGGATCGCACACGTATTTAGGACAATGAGATCGGCAATTTTCAAAGAAGAAGTCATTTTGTATCCGGAGGATCTCAAAACCGATGCGATCTTTTCGGAATCATATACGTTCATCTGACATCCCATGGTGTTTATGTAAAGATATTTAAAATCCATGGATCCTTTTTCAGCCCCTTTCCATTCCATTGAATCTCTCTGCCCCCGACCCTTATCTTTTTTCCAAAGTCATCGGTTCAATCATGATATCGCGTGCAAGGTCCCGCAAAATTGTTTCCACATCCCCTTCGCATCCCGGTGAAATGTGAAGCGCCACGACACCCTGCTCAGGGTCAAGGGTTTTTAATACCGCAATGCCGTCATATGCCTCAAAAATAAAGCGCAGGAAACCGATTTCCCTGCGATCGGTGCGGTAATGTTTCTCAATGGTTTCCAACGTTGTCTACCGTTTTCCAGAAAGAATCAATCGGTTATTTTCGAAAATCGGCAATAATCTTTTTGCGTCCAAATGAAATTTAGAAAAGCACGGATGAAACCGTCAAAAAAATATCCGTCCATCTTTCCAGTGGTTAGATACCACCATATCCCGTTTTTTTTCAATACCAAATCCTTTCCAAAAGCAAAAGAGGCGTCAGTAACGTCTTGGCGAAGCGTGTTTTTTTGTTTCGCTTCGTTCCTTACCTCCGGATCGAAATCTGAGAGGATCACCCCGGACTTCAGCTGTAGCTGTTTTGTGCCTTGGGTATTGTCCAAATTTTTATTATGGAGTATACGGTGAATCGATGAAAAAACAATGGGAAATATTGAAACCGGATCCAACTTCGGTAGCCGAGATCAGCAGGCATTTAGGTTGCAGCCCGATCACGGCAAAAATCCTGATGAATCGAAAAATTGATTCCCTGAAGGATGCCGTACGTTTCCTTAATCCCTCCCTAAGCAATATCCGCCCTCCTTTTTCCATAAAAGATATGGATCTCGCCGTCAAACGGATCTTTTCCGCATTCATAAATAATGAAAAAATCTTAATTTTCGGCGATTATGATGTGGACGGAATCACTTCCACAGCCATTCTGTATGAATTTTTTCGTGAAGCGGGCGCAAACGTATCTTACTATATCCCGCATCGAACGAAAGAGGGATACGGCATGCAAATCAGTCATATTCTGGGCCACGCATTGCCTGATGGAATTAATCTCATCGTCACCGTCGACTGCGGATCCGGTTGCCACGAAGCCGTTAAAGCCGCTCAAGAAACCGGAATCGATGTGATCATAACGGACCACCATCGAATATCCGAAACCAGACCATCGGCTGTCGCCGTTGTCAACCCAAAGCGTTATGACTGCAAATCCGGTTTCGACGATCTCGCCGGGGTCGGTGTTGCATTCTGTCTCTTGGTCTGTCTGAGAAAACATATGCGTGATATGAATTTCTGGAAAAGCGGCCGGGAACCGAATCTGAAAAATTTCTGTGATCTGGTTGCGCTTGGAACTCTGGCCGATATTGTGCCTCTTGCAAATGAAAATCGAATCCTGGCAAAAACAGGGTTAGGTATTATCAGTTCCGGGAATCGACCCGGCCTGAGAGCTCTAATGGAACAATGCGGAATCACTAGGAATATGGCCGAAACGGAAGATATCGTCTTCAAGCTGGCCCCCCGGTTGAATGCGGCCGGGCGCATGGATCACGCGAAAACGGCTCTGGAACTGCTTATCTCGAATAACTTGGAGTCCGCGGAGCAAATCGCCCAGTCTCTCAATGAAATGAACAGCCTGCGACAGGCCACCGAAAAGAACATCCTGGATGACATCCATCAATATATAAACAGCCACCCGAACGAGCTCCAAAACAATGCTCTGATTTTATTCGATTAAAAATGGCATGAAGGGGTTCTTGGAATTGTTGCTTCCAAGCTGGCGGAAAAATACTTTCGTCCCGTGGTACTGATAACGATGAGGAACGGCGTCGGAAGGGGATCCGCTAGAAGCATACCGGGATTCGATCTGTATGAAGGTCTGCGAGCATGTTCAAGTGACCTGGAAGACTTTGGAGGGCATTCCATGGCTGCGGGTCTGAAAATGAACCTGAAATATCTGGAACGTTTTAAAGAAGACTTTGAGAGTACAATCCGAAAAACAACCCGGCCGAATGATTTCATCCCCAAAATCTGCATTGACTGCGAACTCGATTTCGAGGACATTTCTCCCCGTCTCATTGATGAAATGGATGCATTAAAGCCATTCGGTGCGGGAAACGAAGAACCGCTTTTTATGGCCAGAAACATAAAGGTTTCATCATCAAAAATCGTGGGCCGGCATCACCGGCGCATGCGATTGACCCAGGCTTCCGGCGACACCGGTCAGACCCTGAATGCCATTCATTTCAACATCGATCCCGTCGTTTCGCATAACGAACATTTCGATCGGATTGCATTCCGGTTGCGCTGGAATCGATGGAACGGGCGAAAAACGCCACAAATTGTTATCGAAGAAACGTAAACATTTTTCTTGCAAATCCTTGTGGTTGCCATTATGATGCACTTAATGGAATCAGGTTTTCCGGCATCTTTCGATAGAGAAGTGCCTTTATCGGTCCAATGGATGGCATTGTTAGGCATCGAAAAAAAATCGTAGATACTGCCGGGCTTTTTAAAAATATTCTTTTCAACGCAGTTGTTTTTCAAAAAAGTTTTTGGGCGTTGCAAGCGCCAATGGATATTCGAATTAAAAAGGTTACATTCCATGTCTAAAGTGTTCCGGCCGAGTACCCGCGAGTCAAGCATACTATCCAAGATCGAATCTTCCAAAGAACATGCACGACGGCAGGCGATAACCAGCGTGAGAGATTGCATCGACCCGCTTTCCAATGCCATCGCCATGAAGCTCGTCGAAGACAATCTGGTCGAAACCACCAGTAAAAACGTCGTCGAAGAACAGATCAAACTTTGCCTGGAAAAATTGGTACGTTCCGAAGATTTTGATATTGACTATCAGATTGCGCCCTTTAGGAATCTTGTCTCCCAACCGCATATCGTCAGCCTTTACGTGACAGCTTTTGTCATCGAAAAACTGATCAGCAATAAACATGTGATTGACGTTTACGGTTCAGACGAAGATATATACTTCTGTATCAACAAGCAAGTTGCAAAATTACTCCCATAGTCCATGCGACCCTCGTTCTATCCAAGGCTTATCAACGGGCCTTTCGATGATCCCGGTCTCTACATTTCCTTCCTTTTTGAAAAACGCGCTCTGATTTTTGATCTGGGAGATACCTGTTCACTTTCAGCTAAGGATGTTCTCAAGATAAGTGATGTTTTTATCACTCATACTCACATGGATCATTTCGCCGGGTTTGACAGTCTTCTCCGACTGTTTTTAGGGCGCGAGAAAAACCTCTGTATATTCGGCCCCCATGGTTTTTTGAAAAATATTGAAGGAAGGTTGGCTGGTTATTCGTGGAACCTTGTAAAGCACTACGATCATCGGTTTGTCATCCGTGCTGCCGAGATCCGCGCCGATTGCCTCATTGTGAAACAATACCGGTGTCAAAACGGATTTCTTCCGGACCCGGAAACGATCCGGCAGCCTTTCGACGGAATTTTACTGAAGGAACCGGCTTTTTGCGTTTCCGCAGTGATATTGGATCACAGCATCCCGTGTCTTGGATTCAGCATGGAAGAACGCTTCCATGTGAATATTATGAAAGACCGACTGCACAATCTCGGGCTTGAAATCGGCCCATGGCTTAAAGAATTCAAACAGGCCCTTTTCAGCCGTAAGGATCCGGATTCAGACTTTGAAATCAAGCCCGGTGGAAAAAATGAAAAGATAATAAAAATGAAGCTGGGTGATCTTTCAAGTCGGATCGCCTTGATAACGCCGGGGCAAAAAATTACATACCTTGCAGATATCGGTTACAATAAAGCCAACGTGGAAAAAGTTATTGAGCTTGCCAAAGATTCCGATCACCTGTTCATTGAATCCGCGTTTCTTGATAAACACCGGGAGATCGCCGAAAAAAAATTTCATCTCACCGCCCGTCAGGCCGGAACCCTCGCGGCAAAAGCCGGGGTAAAACAGTTTACCATTTTTCATTTTTCACCCCGCTACATGGGCCACGAGAATCTTTTGCAGAAAGAGGCAAAGGAAGCTTATGAAGAGACATACGGCAGGATGGACCGATCGGCCCCCTGAAGAATCCACCGCATGATAGTGAACCTCCCGTCCGATTCGCCGGGGTATCTACCTTCCGCCCCGGACGGATGACAATGGGCTTTGTTTTGCCTTCCAAGAACCGCAAATGAGTTGACGGCATGAAAGGATAATCCGAACCACTGCTCCCGTATCCCGAGGGGCTTTTCCATGCAATAGCCGCACAGCGCTGATACCGTCAATGGATTCCAAGCGTCGCAGTCGTTCAAAAGAAATTCCGGTGCGTGGCCTGGAAACAAACATCAGCTGCACTTGGACAAATTTTCATTTCTCGGAATAAAACGCTTTAATCTTTTCAACGACATATGCCTGCTGATCCGCCGAGAGTTCCGGATAAACAGGAAGAGCCAAGGTGTGCAATGCTGCATATTCTGAAGCGGGGAAAGCTCCTTTTTGATAATTCAGATACGAAAAGCACTCCTGAAGGTGCATGGGAACAGGGTAGTAAATTTCCGTTCCTATACCCGATTCCTTTAAAAACAGATGAAGTTCGTCCCTTCTTTCCGGAACGCCGATGACGAACTGATTGTATATGTGGCGCTGTTCAGTTTCTTTCGGAAGTTTGATAATCCGCTCTATCCCGGCTTTTTGAAAAAGTTTTCTGTATTCGGATGCATTCCGTTGTCGTGCTTTCGTCCATTCGTCAAGGTGCCTCAGTTTCACCGAAACAACGGCTGCCTGAAGAGCATCCAATCGGAAATTGCCCCCGATCACCAGATGATGATACTTGGGTTGCGATCCGTGAACCCGAAGGATCCGCAATCTTTCATAAAGATCCTTTGAATGAGTGGTAACGATCCCGCCGTCACCGAAAGCGCCCAGATTTTTCGATGGAAAAAATGAGAAACATCCCACATCGCCCATTGATCCGGCCCGCCTCCCCTTGTACTCCGAACCGATGGCCTGTGCCGCATCTTCAATGACAAAAAGATTGTATTTTCGAGCGATCTTCAAAATAGGATCCATGTCCGCGCATTGCCCGTAAAGATGAACCGGGATCACCGATTTAATCCTTGATTGTTCTTCGGAGGTCATACGCGTGATCAAACTTTCCAAACATTCGGGAGAGATATTATAGGTGTCCGGATCAATATCTGCGAAAGCAGGTCTTGCACCGATCCGGGCGATCGAACCGGCTGTCGCGAAAAAAGTATAGGGTGTCGTGATGACGATATCGCCAGGACCGATACCGGCAGCCATAAGGGAAACAAGAAGCGCATCGGAACCGGAGGAAACGCCGACGGCGTACCCCGAAAGGCAATAGGCGGCGATTTCCTTTTCCAGGGTCTCGACCCGGGGGCCGAGAATAAAACTCTGATTCTCGAAAATTTCTTCAACAACTTTCAATATCTCGTTCTTGATTGTTTGATACTGAATTTTAAGGTCAAGTAAAGGAACTTTCATCGTTTCTCACTTTCTTTTTCAGTTGATCTTTCCGTGAATCAAAAAAAGGAGGCAGGGATTCACCGGTTTATATCGTAATTTGCGCCTCTCTGCGCTCACATCGTAATTCCTGAAAAACAACCGGCTGTCTTTTGATATGTACCTGATCGATGAAAATACGGGCGTTACCCATCGGTTGGACGTATTTCCACCTGAACGATGTGAAGCGGTTTTTTTCCACTGTTTTCAAGCTCAACAAAAGTGTTCCCGCGAATAACCGTTGATTCGCCCTTCTGCAAAAGCCTGCTTTGATTATCCGTTGTTATCGTTAGCCGGCCATTGACTGCCAGCAGTTGCTTTTCGGAAGAGCCGTCACCCGTCACCCTCAGCCTGCAAGCCGGGTATATCATAAAACGGGTTACATTAAAATTTTCTTTCTCCTCCAATACGATTTCGCTTCCCCATTGATAATTCATTGTCGGATGTTTGTTACATTCGGCGCGCCCCTTTTCCTTGAGCTTTTCAACAATGCATTTTACCTCTCTGCTGGTATCCATGTCGGAAACAAATACGGAGTCCCCGGTTTCCACGATTACGATGCCATTTAGGTTGTTGGCTGCGATCAACCGCCGGCTTCCCAGTATCAAGCAGTTCCGGGTATTCCTGCTGATCACATCCCCATCAATCACACTGTTGTTTTCATCCTTCGGATGATAATCATAAAAAGACTTCCATGATCCGATGTCGCTCCACCCGAAATCCGAATCGATCACCACTCCTCTGCTCGTTTTTTCCATCACGGCATAATCGATGGATATGTTCGGCAGCTGTTCATATTCTCTCTTCGTCACCGGTTCATTTCTGCAGAAAAGTTCTTCCATTTTTTTGAAAAGTTCGGGCTGGAATACTTTGAACTCCTCCATGATGACGGATGCCTTGAAAGCAAACATGCCGCTGTTCCAGAAAAACCTACCGGATTGAATATATTTTTTCGCCGTTTTTACATCCGGTTTTTCAACAAATCTTTTTACCGTAAGAACATCTTCGGACACTTTTTTAAGACCTTCAATATACCCGTATCCCGTTTCCGGATAATGGGGTTTAATTCCAAAAGTCACCACAAACCCCATCTCAGCGAGCTTCAATGCGATTTTTAATTTTTGATGGAAACTGTCCGTGTCCCGGATGACGTGATCTGATGGAAAGACACAGATAATTGCATCATTTTCTTTTCCCAGGATATTAAACACGCTAAGGAGAATGGCGGGCCCCGTATTCCTGCCGCAGGGTTCGCAGATTATCTTATCGTGAGAAGGAATGCCGATTTCCTCCATGTGCCTTGCAACTTCACCGCAATGATCCTCTCCGCACACAACCCGGATTCTTTCAGAATTCAGCACCGGAATCATTCTTTTCATGGTGATTTGAATTAGGGAGTCTCCACCAAAGAAATTAACCAGCTGTTTGGGATAACGTTCTCTTGACAAAGGCCAGAGGCGTGTTCCCGAACCGCCTGCCAATATTACGGAATACGCCGGGCTCTTCCGTTCAGGCATATTCAAATCTTCCTTTCCTCTTATTTTCTCGAAGAGTATTTGAATTCGATGAAGATGTCGCTTCGCTACAGATCGTCTCCACCACCTTATATCCGAACAGCCCGTTCACTTCACGGATTAAGGATGAACCCGCCTGTAACTTCATGGTTTCCGGCAACGACACGATCGTTTCCGTTTTCTCGGGGTTTACCAGATGGATATATGCAGGGCACGAACCAGGATGCCTTCGGAGAATGTCATACAATTTTAAAATTAACGCTTTTTCCGTTCGGTTGATATCCAGGTTAAAATGAATGCTTGCGACCCATACCTCTTCCGCCTTTTCCAGA
>Ga0116141_10000914_pt1 | contig 24474 bp, 23 predicted proteins | sample AD_UKC097_MetaG_FD_89744 | JGI IMG/M metagenome (GOLD analysis project Ga0116141, IMG submission 89744) | Active sludge microbial communities of municipal wastewater-treating anaerobic digesters from USA - AD_UKC097_MetaG | ecosystem: Engineered > Bioreactor > Anaerobic > Digestate | place: USA...
CGCATCGCGAGGCCCGACAGCGGGATGTCGCCGGCCCGCGTCGACACCACCACCACCACCTTGTACAGGTACGAGCGGCTACCCCCGGGGGGCGCGCCGACGCGGTCGCCCGGTGCGCCGGCGCCGCCGTCCGGCGGCGGGTGCGTGCCGACCCCGCCGCGTCGGCGATTGCCGTCGCGCGCGTACGGACATTCTTCGCAGACCCCGTCGCGCGGCGTCGAGGGACCGGGCGGGTCGCTTCCGAACAGGTGGTCGAAGAAGCTAGGCATGACTGGCCGCCATCCGGGCGTAGGCCTGGGCCCGGTTCAGCAATGCCCGTGCGCGCTCGACACGCGTGCCGTCGGTGGGCAGGCGCGAAAAGAACCACGTGTACTGGGGATCCTGCAGGCAGTCGGTGCCGAGCATGAAGACGAGGCCGGCCGCCGCCGCGCGGCCGATGCCACCGTCGTCGGCGCCGAGCGCCCGTGCCACTTCGACGGATTGGAAGGCGATCATCGACAGTGCCGGCCCGCCGATCTGCTCGGCACGCTCGGGCCAGATGCGCTCGAGCAGGCCGGCGAGTCCGTAGGGATCGACGACCAGGTCCGCCGGGGGGCGGGCGGCGACCAGCCGGGCCAGCGCTGCCTTGAACGCGGCGCCGTCCGCACCGCAGGCCGCACGGCAGTAGGCGTTCGCGGCACGGTGCAGCATACGGATGCGCTGCAGTTCCGGCAGCACGGGATCGTCGAGCCAGCGGCGCACGAAGGCGTAGCCCGGGTCGTCGGCAAACCCGATGCCCCACAGCATCGACAGCTCGAGCCAGACGCGCGTGGTTTCACGCTCGATCACGCCGAACGCATCGGCCCGTTCGATCGCGGCCCGCACGAACGCGCGCAGCGCCTCCGGGCCCATGGCCTGCGCATGCCGCGGCGCGAGGGTGGCCAGGTGCGTCGCCATCTCGTCGGCGAACACCTGCGCCCGCCCCTCCCGGAGGTGGTCGATCTGACCGGTGGAAAAGCTCAGGTTCACGCGGCCAGTGTATCGACGCGCGGCGGGGCGGTCGATCCTACCGGGGTACTAGGGGCGGTTCAGCGCCGCGTCGGATCGGGTGTCCGTCGAGGCGGCACGTCGCCCGATGCGGCGGGGCAGAGCGCCTCGATGCGATCCTGCGCCAGGCCCGCTTCGCGGAGCACGTCGCAGGTATGCGCGCCGCGTTCGGGGACGCCGCCCGGCGGCGCCGACGGCGTCCCCGAGAACCGCGGGGCGGGCGCCGCCTGCAACACGCCGTCGACCCGGACGTATACGCCCCGGGCGGCCATGTGCGGATGTTCAGCCGACTCGGAGGGGTCGAGCACCGGCGCGAAACAGACGTCGGTTCCCTCGAGGCGTTCGCACCATTGGGCCCGCGTGCGCGTCGCGAAAAGCCGCTTGAGCTCCTCGGTCAGTTCAGGCCACAGCTTCGGGTCCCATTGCCCCTTCACGAACCGCTCGTCACCGTCGAGATCGAGCCGACGCAGCAGTTCCGCGTAGAACTGCGGTTCCAGCGATGCGATGTTGACCCAGCCGCCATCGGCGCACTGGTAGGAGCGCCCGGCCCAGTGCGCGGCATCGGAGGACTGGCCGCGCGCGAAGCTGCCGCCACGCGATGCGTACATGCTGAGCAGCAGGTTCATCATGTGCGCGACGCCATCGACGATCGCGGCGTCGACCACCTGTCCACGGCCATCGACGCGCGCACGCAGGATTCCGGAGACGATGCCCAGCGCGAGGTAGAGCGCGCCGCCGCCGATATCGCCGAGCATCGTCGTCGGGGCCTGCTGCGGCTGGCCGGGCGGACTGGCGAACCAGAGCGCGCCGGCCAATCCGGTGTAGTTGCTGTCGTGGCCGGCGGCGTGCGCGAGCGGGCCGTGCTGACCCCAGCCGGTCATGCGGCCATAGACGAGACGGGGGTTGCGCGCGAGGCAGACCTCCGGCCCGAGGCCCAGCCGCTCCATCACGCCGGGGCGCATGCCCTCGATCAGCGCGTCGGCGCCTTCCAGCAGCGCAAGGACCGCATCGATTGCGCCCGGCGCCTTCAGGTCGAGGACAACCGATCGCTTGCCCCGGTTGCAGATCGCCGCGCGCCGAGGCCGGCCCGATCCGATCTCGGGTCGCTCGACGGTGATGACGTCGGCACCGAGGTCGGCCAGCAGCATGCCGCAGAACGGACCGGGGCCGATCCCCGCGATCTCGATGATGCGTACGCCCTCGAGGACTCCCATCGCGTCTGTCTCCATGTTCGATCACGGCGCCGGAAAGCAAAAAGGCCAACCCCGGAGGGCTGGCCTTTTTGCCTGATTCGATTGGTGCTGATGAGAGGAGTCGAACCTCCGACCTACTGATTACGAATCAGTTGCTCTACCAACTGAGCTACATCAGCGAAGCCCAGCAGTTTATCACCGATTGCCGGGAATGTGTGAAGCCGTTGACAGGCAGTCCCGGAGGGTGGCCTCCACGTCCGGAAACCGCAGCCGCACGCCCAGCTCGTGCTTCAGCCGCCCGTTCTCCAGGCGACGAGACTCGCTCATGAACGACAGCATCATCGGCGTGACGAGGCCGGTCAGGGTCTGCCGGTCGACGCGGGGCGGCCGGGGCAGTCCGAACGCGTCGGCCACCCGGTCGAAGTAGTCTCCCATCCTGAGGTCGGTGTCGTCGACCGCATGCACCACGCGTCCCGCGCGGCCGCGCAGCACCGCGCGCCAGGCGATGCGGGCGAGGTCGTCCGCATGGATGTGGTTGGTGTACACGTCGTCGGCCGGCGCCAGCGCGGGCAGCCCCTTGTGCAGGCGCTCGATGGGCAGGCGGTCGTGCGCATAGATGCCGGGCACCCGCAGGAGGGCGGCGTCGGCGGTGCGCCATGCCGTGGGGCTGCGGAAGCGCCGTTCGGCGTCGACGCGGCGCACGGCGCGCGCATTGGCGGGCTGCACGGCGCGGGTCTCGTCGAATTGCGCGCCGCCACAGTCGCCGTAGACGCCGGTGGTGCTCACGTACACCCAGCGGGCCCGCCCGGCGACCGGCGCGCGCCGGGCGGCCGCCCCGAGGCCCCCCCGCCGGCCGACCTGCACGACCCGTGCACTGCCTGGCAGCAACCCGCGGCGCGCGGGCGGCACGCGGCCGCTGCCGGACGGGCCGGGCGCCGCCGGGCCGCCCGCCAGCGCCGCGACCAGCCGTGCGCTGCGCGGATCGGTGGCGCCGGCGTTGGGCGGGGGTGCCAGGTCGATCATGCGCTGCGCGAACGCGCGCAGCCGTGCCAGCGTGGCGGCGTCGTCGAGGTCGGCGCGCAGCGGCACGATCCCGAGCGCGCGCAGCCGGGCAGCGCCGTCGGTGCCGCGGGTCGTGCCGATCACGCGCAGACGGTCGTGACCGTGCCGGGCCAGCAGCGTTCCGATTCGTCCGCCGACGTCGCCGCAGCCGACCAGCAGCAGGGTCGGGCGCCGAAAGCGTCGCGGCAACGCGCGATAATGTGCGGTTTCCTTCATCTGGGTCCGGATTATGAGCTTTACCGTCACCGTTCAGCCCAGCGGCAAGCAATTCTCGGTCGAATCGGACGAGATGATCCTCGACGCCGCGTTGCGTCAGGGGGTGGTGCTGCCCTACGGCTGCAAGAACGGCGCCTGCGGGTCGTGCAAGGCGCGGGTCACCGACGGCCTGATCGAGCAGGGCGCCCACTCGGCCGGCGCCCTGCGCAGCGACGAGGCGGTGCAGGGCATGGCGCTGATCTGCTGCGCGCGCGCGCAGTCGGACCTGACGATCGAGGCCCGCGTGGTGTCCGCCGCCGGCGACATCCCGATCCGCAAGATGCCCGTGCGGGTGTCGTCGATCGAACGGGTGGCGGCCGACGTCGCGGTCATCCGCCTGCAGCTGCCCGCCAACGAGCGGCTGCAGTACCTGGCCGGCCAGTACGTGGAACTGATCCTGCGCGACGGTGCGCGCCGCAGCTATTCGATGGCCTGTGCACCGCATCTGGCCGAGCAGCTCGAGCTGCACATCCGCCACATGCCGGGCGGGCGCTTCACCGACATGGTGTTCGGCGCCGTGCAGCCGGCGCTCAAGGAGCGCGACATCCTGCGCATCGAAGGGCCGATGGGCACCTTCTTCCTGCGCGAGGACAGCACCAAGCCGATGGTGCTGCTGGCCAGCGGCACCGGGTTCGCCCCGATCAAGGCGCTGATCGAGCACGCGATCCACAAGGGCGTGCGGCGGCCGATGACGCTGTACTGGGGCGGGCGCCGCCCGGCCGACCTGTACATGAACGATCTGTGCGCACGGTGGGCGCGCGAGCTGCCGGACTTCCGCTACGTGCCGGTCGTGTCCGACGCGCTGCCCGACGACGGCTGGACCGGGCGCACGGGCTTCGTGCATCGCGCGGTGATGGCCGATTTCCCCGACCTGTCCGGCCATCAGGTGTACGCGTGTGGCGCACCGGTCGTGGTCGAGAGCGCGCGCACCGACTTCGTCGCGTCGTGCCGCCTGCCCGAGGACGAGTTCTTCGCCGATGCGTTCACGTCGGCGGCCGATGCCGCCGCCGGGAACTGAGCGGCCGCATGCGCAACCTCGAGTCGATGCCGGGAGTTCGGACATGAAGATTGCAGTGGTCGGCGCCGGTGCGATCGGCGGCTACCTGGGCGCGCGCCTCGCGCTCGCCGGCGAGGACGTCACCTTCATCGCGCGTGGTGCCAACCTGGCCGCGTTGCGCGCGTCGGGCATCCGCCTGATCGAGGAGGATGGCAGCGCGCACGCGGTGTCGTCGGTGCGCGCGGTGCAGTCGATGGCCGAGGCCGGGCCGCAGGACTACGTGCTGCTGACGCTGAAGGCCCATCAGGTGGGCGCGGTGGCGGCCGACCTGCCGGCGCTCTTCGGTGCCGAGACGGCGCTGGTGACGATGCAGAACGGCATCCCCTGGTGGTACTTCCATCGGCTGGTCGGGCCGTACGAGGGGCGGCGCGTCACTGCGGTCGACCCCGACGGTGCGATCGCCACGCACGTCGACAACGATCGCGTGATCGGCTCGGTCGTCTACCCCGCGTCCGAGCTGATCGAACCGGGCGTGGTCAAAGTCATCGAAGGCAACCGCTTCTCGCTCGGCGAGCCCGACAACGGCAAGTCGGCCCGTGCGCTGCGCCTGTCGGAGGCGCTGACCCGCGCGGGCTTCAAGGCGCCGGTGTCGACCGACCTGCGCAGCGAGATCTGGCTCAAGCTGTGGGGCAACCTCACGTTCAACCCGGTGAGCGCGCTCACCCACGCCACGCTGGCGCAGATCTGCCGCTTTCCGCAGACCCGCGCGCTGGCCGAAGGCATGATGCGCGAGGCGCAGACGGTGGCCGAGAAGCTGGGCGTGAGGTTCCGCATCTCGCTCGACAAGCGCATCGCCGGCGCCGAGGCGGTCGGCGAGCACAAGACCTCCATGCTGCAGGACGTGGAGCGTGGACGCGCGCTCGAGCTCGACGCGCTGCTCGGATCGGTGGTCGAACTGGCCCGCATGACCGGTACCGACACCCCGCGCATCGACGCGATCCACGCGTGCGCGGCGCTGCTGGCGCACACGCTCGACTCGCAGCAGGGCCGGCTGGAGATCCGGCCGCGCGACGCCTGACCCCGGACCGCCCGGTGCCTGGCCTCGAACGCCCGGTGCCTGACTTCAACCCCTTGGCGCAGGATTCACGATGACCCCCCAACGCACCCTGATCGACCTCCTGAGCACCGGCGCCGACGCGGCGCCGGCCCTGACCGCACCGGGTGGTGTGCCCCTCACGCATGGCGGGCTGCGCGCCCTGGTCGCCGACACCGGCCGCGCGTTGAACGCGATGGGCATCGGGCGGGGCGACCGGGTGGCCATCGTGCTGCCCAACGGGGCCGAGATGGCGACCGCCTTCATCGCCGTGGCCGCGTACGCCGGATCGGCGCCGCTGAACCCGGCCTATCGGGCCGACGAGTTCGAGTTCTACCTGTCCGATCTGAACGCGCGCGGCCTGGTCGTCGAGGCGGGCAGCACGTCGGCGGCGATCGAGGTCGCGCGGCGGCTGGGGGTGCGCATCATCGAGCTGCAGCCGCAGCCGGCGCGCGGCGCCGGTGCGTTCACGCTGCGCGACACCTCCGGCGCGCCGGCCGCGCCCGCCGCCCAGCCGGGTCCGGCGCAGCCCGACGACGTCGCGCTGGTGCTGCACACCTCCGGCACCACCTCGCGTCCGAAGATCGTGCCGCTGTCACAGGCGAACGTCTGCGCGTCGGCCCGCAACATCCGGGGGTTCCTGTCGCTGAGCGCGGCCGACCGCGGCCTGAACATCATGCCGCTGTTCCACATCCATGGCCTGATCGCGGGCATCCTCGCACCGCTGTCGGCGGGCGGTCAGGTGTGCTGCACGCCGGGGTTCAACGCGCTGAAGTTCTTCGCGTGGATGGAGGAGGCGCGTCCCACCTGGTACACGGCGGTGCCGACCATGCACCAGACGATCCTCGCGCGCGCGGCCAACAACCGCGCGGTCATCGAGGCGAACCCGCTGCGCTTCATCCGCTCTTCGTCGTCGGCGATGCCGACGCAGGTGATCCGCGAGATCGAGGAGACGTTCGGTGCGCCGCTGGTCGAGTCCTACGGCATGACCGAGGCGGCCCACCAGATGGCGGCCAACCCGCTGCCGCCAGCGGTGCGCAAACCCGGCACGGTGGGCATCGCCGCGGGTCCCGACGTCGCGATCATGGACATGCAGGGCGCGCTGCTGCCGGCGGGCGAGACGGGCGAGATCGTGATCCGCGGCGAGAACGTCACGCGCGGCTACGAGAACAACCCGAAGGCCAACGCCGAGGCGTTCACCAACGGCTGGTTCCGCACCGGCGACCAGGGCGTGATGGACGCCGACGGCTACCTGACGATCACCGGCCGGCTGAAGGAGATCATCAACCGCGGCGGCGAGAAGGTGTCGCCGCGCGAGGTCGACGAGGTGCTGATGGACCATCCGGCGGTCGCGCAGGTGGTCACGTTCGCCGTGCCCCACGACAAGCTGGGCGAGGACGTGGGCGCGGCGGTGGTGCTGCGCGAAGGCGCGTCGCTCACCGAGAAGGAACTGCGCGCGTTCGCCGCGGAGCGGCTCGCCGACTTCAAGGTGCCGCGCAAGGTGCTGTTCCTGGACGAGATCCCGAAAGGCGCCACCGGCAAGCTGCAGCGGATCGGGCTGGCAGCGAAACTGGGGCTCGCCTGAGCGCGCTCAGGTCTCCTCGCCCAGATAGGCGGCGCGCACCTTCGGATCGTCGAGCATGGCGTGCGCTTCGCCGGTCAGCGTGACGAGGCCCGACTCCATCACGTACGCGCGGTTGGCGGCCTGCAACGCCAGCCGGGCGTTCTGCTCCACGAGCAGGATGGTCGTGCCCTGCGCGGAGACCGTGCGCACCACCTCGAAGATCTTGTCGACCATGATCGGCGACAGGCCCATCGACGGTTCGTCGAGCAGCAGCAGCTTCGGCTGCGACATCAGCGCCCGCGCCATCGCGAGCATCTGCTGCTCGCCGCCCGACATCGTGCCGGCGAGCTGATCCGCGCGTTCCTTCAGGCGCGGGAACACCTCGAACATGTGCTCGATGTCGCGCTGGATGCCGGCCTTGTCGTTGCGCGTGAACGCGCCCATCAGCAGGTTCTCGGTGATCGTCATGCGCGCGAACACGCCGCGGCCTTCGGGCACCATCGCCAGGCCGCGGCCGACGAGCGCGTGCGAACCGATGCCGCGGATCGACGCGCCGCGGTAGCGCACCTCGCCCGCTGCCCAGGCCTGCATGCCGGTCACGGCCTTCAGCGTGGTCGTCTTGCCCGCACCGTTGGCGCCGATGAGCGCGACGAGTTCGCCTTCGTGCACGTCGAGGTCGACGCCCTTGACGGCCTGGATGCCGCCGTAGGCGACCTGCAGCCCGCGGATCTGCAGGATGGGCTCAGCCATGGCCGCCTCCGAGATAGGCTTCGATGACCGCCGGGTTGCGCTGCACCTCCTGCGGCACGCCCTGGGCGATCTGCCGGCCGTAGTCGAGCACGGTGACCTGGTTGCACAGGCCCATCACCAGCTTCACGTCGTGCTCGATCAGCAGGATCGTGCGCCCGTCGTCGCGGATGTGCTCCAGCAGCGCGCGCAGGCCGAGCTTCTCGGTCGCGTTCATGCCGGCGGCCGGTTCGTCGAGCGCCAGCAGCTTGGGCTCGGTGGCCAGCGCGCGGGCGATCTCGAGCCGGCGCTGGTCGCCGTAGGACAGGGTGCGCGCGGGGAAGTCCGCGTAGCGTGCGATGCCCACGTAGTCGAGCAGCTCGGCGGCGCGGCGCCGGATCGCGGCCTCCTCGTCGCGCTCGAAGCGGGTCTTGAACACCGCGCCCCAGACACCGCTGCGCGTGCGCACGTGGCGGCCGACCATCACGTTCTCGAGGGCCGTCATCTCCCCGAACAGGCGGATGTTCTGGAACGTGCGGGCGATGCCCGCCTCGGCGACCTTGTGGACCGCGGTGGGCTCATAGGGGCGCCCGTCGAGCATGAAGCTGCCGCTGTCGGGCGTGTACAGGCCGGTGATCACGTTGAAGAACGTCGTCTTGCCGGCGCCGTTGGGGCCGATCAGGCCGTAGATCTGGCCGCGGCCGATCTCCAGGCCGACGTCGGACAGCGCCTGCAGCCCGCCGAAGCGCTTGTTGACCCCCTTGACCGAAAGGATCGCGTCGCCGCTCACGCGCCACCTCCCGGGGCCCTGGCCGCGCGCGACGGCGTGTCGCCGTGCCGGGGCGCAGGCCACAGGCCGGACGGCCGGTACAGCATGATCACGACCATCGCCAGGCCGAAGAGCAGCATGCGCAGCGCCTCGGGCGCGATCAGCTCGGTGCCGAACAGCGCCTCCTGCACGGGCTTGGCGATGAAGCGCAGGGACTCGGGGATCGCGTACAGCAGGATCGCGCCGAGGATCACGCCCGGCACGTGGCCCATGCCGCCGAGCACGACCATCGCCACGATGACGATCGACTCCATCAGCACGAAGCTCTCCGGCGACACGAAGCCCTGGAACGACGCGAACATGGCGCCCGACACGCCGCCGAACGACGCGCCCATCGCGAAGGCCAGCAGCTTGACGTTGCGGGTGTTGATGCCCATCGCCTTGGCCGCGATCTCGTCCTCGCGGATGGCGACCCACGCACGGCCGATGCGGGAGTCCTGCAGGCGTACGCAGACGACGACCACGGCGATCGTCAGCACCAGGAACAGGTAGTAGTAGAAGTGGACGGCGCCGACCTCGTAGTCGCCGAACGCGATCGTCTGCGACAGGTCGAAGCCGGCGATGCGCACCGGGTCGATGTTGCTGATGCCCTGCGGCCCGTTGGTGATGTTCAGCGGGGCGTTCAGGTTGTTCATGAAGATGCGCACGATCTCGCCGAAGCCGAGCGTGACGATCGCCAGGTAATCGCCGCGCAGCCGCAGCGTGGGCGCGCCGAGCAGCGCGCCGAACGCCGCGGCCAGCGCGGCCGCGAGCGGGATCACGAGCCAGATCGGCAGGTGCAGCCCGTCGGGGAACAGGGCCGCGATCCACTCGAAGTTCTCCATGAGGTGCGGCGACGACAGCAGCGCGTACAGGTACGCGCCGACCGCATAGAACGCGACGTAGCCGAGGTCGAGCAGGCCCGCGTAGCCGACGACGATGTTCAGCCCGAGCGCCAGCATGATGTAGAGCAGCGCGAAGTCGAGCATGCGCACCCAGGCGTTTCCGGCCAGGCCGACGACGAGCGGCAGCACCGCCAGCACGATGCCGAGGCCGATCGCGCTCGCATAGGCGGCCCGGGGGTTGGAGGAGAGCTGCGGGAAGAGTGTCTTCATCGCCTGCCCTCCGCCGTCAGGCCCGGTCGGCCACGCGTTCGCCCATGATGCCGGACGGGCGGAACACCAGCACGACGATCAGCACCACGAACGCGAAGATGTCCTGGTTGTGACTGCCCAGGAAGCCGCCGGTGAGGTCGCCGATGTAGCCGGCGCCCAGGCTCTCGATGATGCCCAGCAGCAGGCCGCCCAGCACCGCGCCGGCCAGGTTGCCGATGCCCCCCAGCACGGCGGCCGTGAACGCCTTCAGGCCCGGGATGAATCCCATCGAGAACTGGGCGATGTTGTAGTTCATCGCGACCAGCACGCCCGCGACGGCGGCGAGCGCTGCGCCGATCGCGAAGGTGGCGGCGATCACCTGGTTGGCATTGACGCCCATCAGGCCGGCGATGCGGGGATTCTCGGCGGTGGCGCGCATCGCCCGTCCCAGCTTCGTCCGGTTCACCAGCAGCATCAGCCCGACCATCATCACGGCGGCGACCACCAGGATCAGGATCTGCTTGGGCGCGAGGATGGCGCCGAAGATGTGCACCGGATCGGTCGGCAGCAGGTCCGGAAACACGATCGGATTGGGCTTCCAGAGGATCATCGCGACGGTCTGGATCACGATCGACACGCCGATCGCGGTGATCAGCGGCGCCAGGCGCGGCGCGTTGCGCAGCGGCCGGTAGGCGACGCGCTCGATGAACAGCGACAGCAGCACGCAGACCGGGATCGCGGCCGCCAGCGCCGCCAGCAGCAGCATCGGGCCCGGCAGGCCCGAACCGGCCAGCAGCGTGACCACGGTCACCCCGACCATCGCCCCGATCATCAACACGTCACCATGCGCGAAATTGATGAGCTGCAGGATCCCGTACACCATCGTGTAGCCCAGCGCCACCAGGGCATAGACGCTGCCCAGGACCAGGCCGTTCAGGATCTGCTGCAGCAGGATCTCGAGGTTGATCACCGCGTCCCCGCTCCGGGCAAAAAGTGCGCCGGATTGTACGCGTGAACCTTCGGCGGCAGAAAAAAAGAGCCCCGCCGAAGCGGGGCAAACCAGCCAGGGAGGAAAAAACCGTTGCTCGGCTGGAGGAGGAGCGATCACGGGCCGGACCGTGCATGCAGCGCACGTTCTGCCGTCCCCGTCGATATCGGCGGGCGGCGCCGGTTCTTCGGGGATTGCGGACCGGCGGTCGTGCACCGGGGACGGATGGGGGATGGCGGGGCGCACCGGGCGCAGGGGCAAAGAAAAAGGGCGCCGAAGCGCCCTTGCGTGATCGCGGGGCGTCGCCCCGCAACTGGCCGCGAACGGCCGGGATCACTTCACGGTCATGATCCACTTGACCAGCGTGGCGGCCTCGGCGTCGGTCACCTGGGGATTGGCGGGCATCGGGATCTGGCCCCACACGCCCACGCCGCCGGCACGCACCTTGGTCGCCAGCTTGTCGGGCGCCGCCTTGTCGTTCGCGTACTTGGCGGCGATGTCCTTGAACGACGGGCCGACCAGCTTCTTGTCGGTGGCGTGGCAGGCCATGCAGTTCTTCGCCTTGGCGAGGTCGGCGCTGGCGAAGGCCGAGCCGGCACCCAGGGCGAGGGCCGAAGCCACGATCACGGACGAAACACGCTGCAGATTCATTCGGAACTCCTTGGAATTGGGATGGGGTGGTCGCTTGTGAGCCCGTCTCACCCACCGGGACTCCCTTCGACTCGGGCGCCCGGAGATGTTAACGCATGCGGAGGCACTGCCGTTGACGCGGCCGGGAGCACCGTCCGGCCGCCGTGCGCTTGGCGGCCCGACGGGATGCTCCTATCGTCGGGCTTCCGACGCCAACGCCACCCGCATCCGACCCATGATCCTGATCTGCCTGGGGATCGCCTTGATCGCGCTCAAGTATCTGGAGATCGGCATGTTCGCCGGGCTCTCCTGGTGGTGGACGCTGTCGCCCTTCGTGGCCGCGCTGATCTGGTTCGAGTTCCTGGAGAAGCTCTTCGGGCTCGACCGGCGCAACGTCGAGCACAAGGAGTGGGAGAAGCGTCGCAAGGAGCGGGTCGCCGAGCAGTTCGCCATCGACCCGCGCACCGGGCGGCCGGTCAAGCCGCGCCGGTAGGCGGCCGCCCCGCCTGGGGCGGCACGCGTCTCAGTCGTCGCTGGCGTCGAGCACCGCGCCCTTGCTGGCGCTGCTGCTCAGCCGCCGGAACTTGGCCAGCACGCCGCGGGTGTAGCGCGGCGCCGGCGCCTGCCACTGCGCCTTGCGCTGCGCCAGCTCGGCGTCCGGCACGTTCAGGTTCAGCAGCAGCTGGTGCGCATCGATCGTGACGCTGTCGCCTTCCCGGATGAGGCCGATCGGGCCGCCCACCGCTGCCTCGGGGGCCACGTGTCCGACGACCATGCCCCAGGTGCCCCCGGAGAAGCGTCCGTCCGTGATGAGACCGACCGATTCGCCGAGCCCCGCGCCGATCAGCGCCGACGTGGGGGCCAGCATCTCGGGCATCCCCGGCGCACCCTTCGGGCCGAGGTAGCGCAGCACCATCACGTCGCCCGCCTTGATGCGGCCGTCGAGGATCGCCTGCAGCGCGGACTGCTCGTCGTCGAAGACCCGCGCTGGCCCGGTGATCACGGGGTTCTTCAGCCCGGTGATCTTGGCCACGCAGCCTTCCGGCGAGAGGTTGCCCTTGAGGATCGCGAGATGGCCCTGCGCGTACATGGGCTTGTCGAACGGCCGGATCACGTCCTGGTCGGCGCGCGGTGCGTCCGGCACGTCGGCCAGTTCCTCGGCCATCGTGCGCCCGGTGATCGTCATGCAGTCGCCGTGCAGCAGGCCGGCCTTCAGCAGCATCTTGAGCACCTGCGGGATGCCGCCTGCCTGGTGCAGGTCGGTCGCCAGGTAGCGGCCCGAAGGCTTCAGGTCGCACAGCACGGGCACGCGCGTGCGCACGCGCTCGAAGTCGTCGATCGTCCACTCGACCCCGGCCGAATGCGCGATCGCCAGGAAGTGCAGCACCGCATTGGTGGAGCCGCCGGTGGCCATGATGAGGGCGACGGCGTTCTCGATCGACTTGCGGGTGACGATGTCGCGCGGCTTCAGGTCCTTTTTGACGGCCTCGAGCAGCACCTTCGCCGACGCGCCGGCCGAGGCGTGCTTCTCGCCGTCCGGATTGGCCATCGTCGACGAACCCAGCAGGCTCATCCCCAGCGCCTCGAACGCCGACGACATCGTGTTGGCCGTGTACATGCCGCCGCAGGAGCCCGTGCCGGGGATCGCATGGCGTTCGATGCCTTCGAAGTCCTCCTGGCTCATGCGCCCGTGCGAGAACTCGCCGACGGCCTCGAACACCGACACGATGTTCAGGTCCTGTCCCTTCCAGCTGCCGGGCTTGATCGTGCCGCCGTACACATAGATTGCGGGCACGTTGGCGCGCAGGATGCCCATCATGCCGCCGGGCATGTTCTTGTCGCAGCCGCCGATCACGAGGACGCCGTCCATCCACTGGCCCTGCACGGCGGTCTCGATGCAGTCGGCGATCACCTCGCGCGACACCAGCGAGTACTTCATCCCCTCGGTGCCCATCGACATGCCGTCCGAGATCGTCGGCGTGCCGAACACCTGCGGATTGCCGCCGTGCGCCTTGATCGCGGCGATGGCCTCGTCGGCCAGCACCTGCAGGCCGGAATTGCAGGGGGTGATCGTGCTGTGGCCGTTGGCGACGCCGATCATCGGCTTGTCGAAATCGCTCTTCACGTACCCCATCGCGTAGTACATCGAGCGGTTCGGGGCGCGGGCGACCCCTTCGGTGATGTTGCGGCTGCGGCGGTTCGAGCTCATCGCGGGACTCCGGTGCGGTGGGTGAATGGACGAGGGCGCAGCTTACGCAATCGGACGGTGCAACTGAAGCCCGTCCTGCGGCGATCCGGCCGCGGCGCCCGGTGCGCAACGTGCAAGAATGGCGGACTTCGGAAAGACCATGCTCACTCATCCGCAATTCGATCCGGTCGCACTGCAGATCGGTCCGCTGGCACTGCGCTGGTACGGGCTGATGTACCTGGCGGCGTTCACCCTGTTCTTCCTGCTGGGGCGCTGGCGCCTGTCGCAGCCGCGCTTCGCGCAGGCGTCGGGGCTGAGCGTGCGCGACCTGGAGGACGTGCTGTTCCATGGCGCGCTGGGCGTGGTGCTGGGCGGGCGCCTGGGCTACGTGCTGTTCTACAAGCCCGCGTACTACCTGGCGCATCCGCTGGAGATCCTCGCCGTCTGGCAGGGGGGCATGGCCTTCCACGGCGGCCTGATCGGCGTGATCGTCGCGGTCGCATGGTTCTGCCGGCGGCGCGGGCTCGACTTCTGGCGGGTGATCGATCTGGTCGCGCCGCTCGTGCCGCTGGGGCTGGCGGCCGGCCGCCTGGGCAACTTCATCAACGGCGAGCTGTGGGGGCGGGCCACCGACCTGTCCTGGGGCATGGTCTTCCCGCAGGCGGGCGACGGCGTGCCCCGTCATCCGTCGCAGCTGTACCAGTTCGCCGGCGAGGGCGTGCTGCTCTTCGTGGTGCTGTGGTGGTACTCGAGCCGTCCGCGCGCGCGCGGTGCCGTGTCGGGGCTGTTCCTGGCCGGATATGCGGTCGCACGCTTCGCCGCCGAGTTCGCCCGCGAGCCCGATGCCTTTCTCGGCGTGCTGTGGTTCGGCCTGTCGATGGGGCAGCTGCTGTGCCTGCCGATGTTCGCGGCCGGTCTGTTCCTGATGCTGCGCCGCCAGGAGGGCTGATGTTCGAGAAGCTCCAGAAGGCGCGCCAGCAGGCGCGCGAGCGCGGCGAACTGCGCCGCCTGCTGGACGACTGCCGCAAGCTGCTCACCGAGCGGGGCGAATCCAACAGCGTCGCGATCGCCACCCGGGTCATCGAGCGCTATCGCGCACTGCCCGCCGACGCCGTGCATGCGCTGTTCACGGTGCTCGCCGCCGAGTTCGATCCCGATCCGGGCGAGCTGCTGATGCTCGCCGAGCAGTATGCCGTCAGCCGCACGCCCGAGCACCTGATCCGGCTGTCGCGTGCCGCCGAGCCCCGCCGCCAGGAGCTGCTGCGCCGGCTCAACCGCGCGCCGCAGGGCACCGCGACCATCGTTGCGATGCGGGCGCAGCTGCTGGCCCGGTTGCGCACCGACCGCACGCTCGCCGCGGTCGACGCCGACTTCGAGCACCTGCTGTCGTCGTGGTTCAACCCGGGCTTCCTGAACCTCGTGCGCGTGGACTGGAATTCACCCGCGCACCTGCTCGAGCAGATCATCCGCCACGAAGCGGTGCACGCGATCGACGGCTGGGACGATCTGCGCCGGCGCCTCGAGCCCGACCGGCGCTGCTTCGCGTTCTTCCACCCGGCGCTCCCCGACGAACCGCTGATCTTCGTCGAAGTGGCACTGCTGCCCGACATGCCGGACGCGATCGGGCCGCTGCTCGCGCGCGACGGCGCCGGCGCCACGCCGCCGGGCCGGTTCAAGGTGGCGGCCTTCTACTCGATCTCCAACTGCCAGCCCGGACTGCGCGGCATCAACCTGGGCAACTTCCTGATCAAGCGGGTCGCCGAGCGGATCCGCGAAGAGCTTCCCAGCGTGCGCACCTTCTGCACCCTGTCGCCGATCCCGTCCTTCGCGCAGTGGCTCGCGGGTGTCGATGCGATCGCGTCGCCGCGGCTCAAGCCGGCGACGCTGCGCGCGCTCGACGAGGCGCTCGCGCGCTGGCGTGCGCGGGGCACCGGGCCGCGGGGTACCGGTCCGCGGGACGCCGTGGCACCGGACGCGGGCGACCCGGCGTCCGCGGTGGTCAGCGACGAGGACCGCGATCTGCGCGCGCTGTGCGCGTTCTACCTGCTGCACACGTCGCCGTCGGAGGCGCCGTCCGACCCCGTCGCGCGCTTCCATCTGAACAACGGCGCCCGCCTCGAGCGGATCAACCTGCGCGCGGACCTCTCGCGCAAGGGGCTGCGCGACTCCCACGGACTGATGGTCAACTATCTGTACGATCTGGACGAGATCGAGTCCAATCACGAGCGCTTCATCGACGGCGAGGTGACCGCCTCGCGCGTCGTGCGCGCGTCGATGTGAGCCGGGCCGGCATCCGATCCGAGGCCGCAACCGATGTCCCGAAGACACACAAGGAGACCGCAATGAACCGCAGGAGGTTCTCGTCGTATCTGGCCGTCGCGGCCGCGTTGTCCGTGACGGCTCCGCAGGCCGGCGCACAGGCGTGGCCGTCCAAGCCGATCCGCTTCGTCGTGCCCTTCGCGGCCGGCGGTGGCACCGACGCGTTCGCGCGTCCGCTGGCCAAGGTGTTGTCGGGGCAGCTCGGACAGCAGGTCGTCATCGACAACCGGGGCGGCGCGGGCGGAACGCTCGGCGCCGAGATCGCAGCCAAGTCGCCGGGCGACGGCTATACGTTCCTGGTGGGGGCCGTGCACCACACGATCGCCGTCACGATGTACCCGAAGCTGGGCTACGACCTGCAGAAGGACCTCGTGCCGGTGACGGTGCTGTCGTACGTGCCGAACGTGGTCGTGGTCAATCCGCGCAAGGTGCCGGTCAAGACCTTCGCCGAGTTCCAGGCGTACGTGAAGGCGAATCCCGGCAAGCTCAACTTCGGCTCGGCCGGCAACGGCACCACGCACCAGCTCGCCGTCGAGCTGTGGAAGACGCAGGCGCGCGTGTTCGCCACGCACATCCCCTACCGGGGCGCGGGGCCGGCGATGGCCGACCTGCTGGCCGGCCAGGTCGACTTCATGTTCGACGGCATGGGCACGGCGATGCCGCAGATCAAGACGGGCCGGATCGTGCCGCTCGCGGTGACCAGTGCCGAGCGCTCGTTCGCGCTGCCCGACGTGCCCACCCTGGGCGAGGTCGGGGTCAAGGGCTACGAGGCCCGCACCTGGTACGCGCTGTGGGCGCCGGCCGGCACCCCGCGCGACATCGTGGTGCGCATGCAGCAGGAGGTCGGGCGTGCACTGGGCACGCCCGAGCTGAAGGAGGTGTGGCGCAATCTCGGCGCCGAGGCGGGCGGCCAGTCGCCCGAGGAGATGGCGCGGTTCGTGGACGGGGAGATCGTCAAGTGGGGGCAGGTGGTGAAGGCTTCGGGGGCGAAGCTGGACTGATCATGAACGCGAATCTCTACGCACTCCTCGAAGCCGGATTCCCGGCAGACCGCAGCGCCTGCGCCCTCGAGACCATCGACGCGCAGGGGCGCCCGCTGTACTACAGCTGGGACGACATCGACCGCGCCAGCGCGCGCATCGCGAACCTGCTGGCCTCGCTGAAGCTGCCGGCCGGTGCGCGGGTGGCGGTGCAGGTCGAGAAGTCGCCCGAAGCGCTGCTGCTGTATCTCGCGACGCTGCGCGCCGGCTTCGTGTACCTGCCGCTCAACACCGCCTACCAGGCGGCGGAGATCGACTACTTCGTGGGCAATGCCGAGCCTGCGCTCGTCGTCTGCGCACCCGGCAGCGCCGAATGGATCACGCCGATCGCGAAGCAGCATCGGGTGAAGCACGTGCTGACGCTGGGCGACGACCGCACCGGCAGCCTGCTCGACGCCGCGGCTCGCCAGCCGGACCGATTCCGGACGGTGCGCCGCGCGCCGGACGACATGGCGGCCATCCTGTACACGTCGGGCACGACCGGCCGCAGCAAGGGGGCGATGCTGTCGCACGACAACCTCGCGTCCAATGCGCAGGTGCTCAAGCACTACTGGCGCTGGCGACGCGGCGACGTGCTGCTGCACGCGCTGCCGATCTTCCACGTGCACGGCCTGTTCGTCGCCAGTCACGGCGCGCTGCTGGCCGGCTGCAAGATGATCTGGATGGCGAAGTTCGATCCGCGCGAGGTCGTGCGCCAGCTGCCGCGTGCCACGGTGTTCATGGGCGTGCCGACGATGTACGTGCGCCTGCTCGACGAGCCGTCCTTCGACGCGCAGGCCTGCCGCACGATGCGCCTGTTCATCTCGGGGTCGGCCCCCCTGCTGCCCGACACCTTCCGGCAGTTCGAGCAGCGCACCGGCACGCGCATCCTCGAGCGTTACGGCATGAGCGAGACCGTGATGCTCACCTCCAACCCCTACGACGGCAACCGGGTCGCCGGCACGGTCGGGCTGCCGCTGCCGGGCGTGGAGGTGCGGGTCGTCGACGAACACGGCCGCCCGTGCGCGGAGGGCGAGATCGGTGCGATCCAGGTGCGCGGGCCCAACGTGTTCTCGGGGTACTGGCGCATGCCGGAGAAGACCCGCGAGGAGTTCACCGAGGACCGGTTCTTCCGCACCGGCGACATGGGCAAGTGGGACGCGAACGGCTATCTGTCGATCGTCGGCCGCGGCAAGGACCTGATCATCACCGGCGGCTACAACGTGTATCCGAAGGAGATCGAGTCCTACCTCGACGAACTGCCGGGCGTGTTCGAGTCGGCCGTGATCGGCGTGCCGCACCGCGACTTCGGCGAGGCGGTGACGGCCGTGGTCGTGCCCAAGCCGGGCGCGACCCTCGACGAGGCGCAGCTGATCGCCGCACTGAAGGGCCGCATCGCCAACTTCAAGGTGCCCAAGCGGGTGCACGTGGTGCCTGAGCTGCCGCGCAACCAGATGGGCAAGGTGCAGAAGAACCTGCTGCGCGAACGCTTCGGCGGCTGAACCGGTCAGGCGGTGGGTGCGCGCGCGATCGTGTCGCGCACCGCCTCGACGATCGTCGGCAGCAGCGGGTCGGGCAGGTCGTGCCCCATGCCGTCGACGATGCGCAGTTCGGCGCCCGGGATCTTGCGCGCCAGGTCGTGCGCGGCCGCCACGGGCACGAGCGGATCGGCCCGGCCGTGCAGGATCGTCGTCGGCGCCGTGATGTCGCGCAGCAGACGGCTGCGATCGCCGCTGGCGGCGATCGCGGCGAGCTGCCGCACGAACCCCAGCGGATGGACCGCACGGCGGATGCCGACGGCGATGTGTTCACGCAGCTGCGGCTCCGGGGTCGGGTATCCGGGGCTTCCGATCGCGCGGTACACCTGCACGAAATGGTCGACCAGCGCGTCGTGATCGTGCGGGTCGCGCGGCCGTGACAGCAGCGCGCGGCGTGCGCGGGCCGTCGGGCCCGGCAGGTAGCGCGCGCCGCTCGACGACATCACGCAGGTGAAGCTGGCCACGCGGTCGCCGTGACGGGCGGCCAGCAGCTGGCCGATCATGCCGCCCATCGACACGCCGAGCACGTGCGCGCGTGCGACCCCCAGCGCGTCCAGCAGGCCGACGGTGTCCGCGGCCATGTCGTCGAGCGTGTAGGTGGCGTGCACCGGCAGGCCGATCGCCTGGCGCAGCGCCATGGCCACGAGGTTCGGTCGTCCCCACTCGGCGCGGCGGGTCGACAGGCCGACGTCGCGGTTGTCGAAGCGGATCACCGCGTGGCCGAGCGCGTTCAGGCCCTCGACCAGCGGCGCCGGCCACGCCGTCAGCTGCATGCCCAGGCCCATGATCAGCAGGATCGGCAGCGGGTCGCCCGGCAGGATCGGCGACGCCCCGCTCGGCGCGACCGGCACCGGGCCTCTGCTGCCCGCCCGATCGTGCGCCGCGGGCGCCGCGAGGATCTCGGCTTCGAGTTCGATTCCGTTGCAGCGGTACAGCGGCATCAGCGGGCGCTCCGTGTGCGACGGGCGACGGCCGCGGCCCGTCGGCCCAGTGCGGTGAGTTCCGCCTCGGCGGCGGCGATCGCGTCGGCAACCGCCTGCAGGTCGGGGACCGCGTGGCGGCACGCGACCAGGCCGAAGAACAGGTCGTCGACGTAGCTCTCGACCGTGATGTTCAGCGCGAGCCCGTGCGTGACGATCGACGCCGGGTAGTAGCTGAGCATGCGCGCGCCCGCCAGGTACAGCGGCACGCGCGGCCCGGGCACGTTCGAGATCACCAGGTTGGCCAGCGGCGGGAGACGGTCGGCGAGGCGGGCGCGGCCGACCAGCGTGGCCATCGGCGGCAGCAGCCAGGGCATGCCGACGCTGGGGAAATCGGCGGGGATCACGTCACGGAAGCGGCCGACGCCGCGCTTCACCGATGCGCTCGCGGACCGGATCGCCGCGTACCGTTCGATCGGATCGGCGATGTCGGTGGCCAGCGGCATCCGCACCATCGTCGCCTGGGTGTTCTGGGCGGTGTCGCCGGCCGGGCGCAGGGACACCGGCACTGCGGCGAACAGGGTGGTCGCGGGCAGGGCGTTGCGCGCGGCGAGATGGTCGCGCAGCGCGCCGCTGCACAGCATCAGCACCACGTCGTTCACGGTGCCGCCCAGGTGCTCGGTGATCGCATGGACGCGCCGCAAGGGCACACGCACCCCCGCGAAGGCGCGTGCGCGCCCGATCGTGACGTTGAGCGGGGTGCGCGGGGCGAACAGCGGGGTGTCGCGTGTCCCGGTGGCGGCGGGCGCGCCGTGCGCGGGCGGCGCGGACGAGAAGCGCGCCCGCAGGCGCGCCGCGACCGATTCGGCGGCGAACCGGGCACCGGTCTTCGCCAGCGCGGGCAGCAGCGCGAACACCCGCCGCGTCTCGTGCAGCTGGTGCGCGGCGACGGCGCGCATCAGGGGGCCCGGGCCCGGGACGTGGTCCGGACCGGGCGGCGGCGGCGCGACCGCACGCGGCGTGGCATGCACGTCGAGGAAGGCCTGCACCATCGCGACGGCGGCCTGGCCGTCGAGCGCCGCGTGATGCACCTTGCCGTAGAAGCCGATGCAGCCCGGCAGGTCGAGCCCCTGGAGGACGTGGAACTGCCACAGCGGCCGGTCGCGGTCCATGGGCTCGGCGTGCAGCCGGGCGACGCAGTCCTGGAGCGCAGCGGCATCGCCCGGTGCAGGCAGCCGGATCTCCCGGACGTGGTAGGCGAGGTCGACACGGTCGGCGTCGATCCAGGCCGGGTTGCTCAGCCGCAGCGGCATCGGCGCGAGCCGGCGGGTGAACACCGGCGACAGGTGCAGCCGCTCGGCGAGGTGGTGCCGCAGCCGCGTGGCGAAGTCGCCCGAGAACCGCCTGGGCAGGCGGTACACGTGCATCGATCCGACGTGCATCGGCATCGTGCGGGTCTCGAGATGCAGGAAGAGTCCGTCGATTCCGCCCAGGGGGGTGATCATGCGCAAGCGCTCCCGTCCGCAGGGGCCGCCGCGTGCGCAGCAGGACGCGCCGTGCGTCGATGCCGCGTCAGGCGTGCAGGCCGTGCCACAGCATATAGCCGGCGAGGCTGTACAGCAGGATCGCGAAGATGCGGCGCAGCGTCGCGGTGGGCAGCGCGTGCGCCGAGCGCACGCCGAACTGCGCGGTGACCATGCTCGTGGCCGAGATCACCAGCAGGGCGGGCAGATGGACGTAGCCGGCCATGCCCGGGCCCAGGTCCAGGTGCCAGCCCGAGTACACATAGCCGAGCGCGCCCGCCAGTGCGATCGGAAAGCCGCAGGCCGCACTCGTGGCGACGGTCTGCTGCATGGTCAGGCCGCGCGAGGACAGGAACGGGACCGTGAGGAACCCGCCGCCGGCGCCGACCAGCGCCGAGATCGCGCCGATGAGTCCGCCCATGCCGATCATCGCCGGCGTGCCGGGCAGGCGCTCGGCCTCTTCGACCGGTGCCGACGCAGAGGTCGCGCCGCCGGAGGCCGGCGCACGCCGCGCGCGCAGCATCTGCGTGGCCATCAGCGAGACGAATCCGGCGAAGACCAGTGCCAGCATCGGCCCGGCGAGCAGACCGGCGATCTGCGCGCCGGCCGCCGAGCCGGCAACAATGCCCGGTGCGAGCCGGCGCACCGCGTCCCAGCGCACGGCGCCCCGGCGGTGGTGACCGCGCACGCTCGACAGCGACGTGAACAGGATGGTGGTCAGCGAGGTCGCGATCGCCACCTTCACCACGTGCGTGGCGGGCACGCCCTGAAGCGGGAGGAGCATGGACAGGAACGGCACCAGCAGCATGCCGCCGCCGATGCCCAGCAGGCCGGCGGCGAAGCCGGTGGCGGCCCCCACGGGCACGAGCCACAGCAGCGAGAGGGCCTCCACCGATCAGGTGTCCCGTGCGAGCCGGTCGACGATGAAGTGCCAGTGCCGCGGCTCGACCGGCGTGATCGACAGCCGGTTGCCCTTGCGCAGCACGAGCAGTCCGTCGAGCTCGGCGTGCGCGCGCAGCCGGGCCAGGTCGATCAGCGGGATGCGGCGCAGGGCCTGCACGTCCCGCAGCAGCCAGCGCGGCGCATCCGCGCGCGACGCGGCGTCGAAGTACTTCGACGCGGGGTCGAACTGCGTCGGGTCGGGGCGGGGCTCGGAGGCGATCCGTGCAATGCCGGCGATGCCGGGTTGCGGGCAGCTCGAGTGGTAGAACAGCACGCCGTCGCCGATCCGCATGGCGTCGCGGATGAAGTTGCGTGCCTGGTAGTTGCGCACGCCCGTCCAGGCGACGGTGCGGTCAGGTGCGGCGAGGGCGTCGTCGATCGAGCACTCGTCCGGTTCCGACTTCATCAGCCAGAACCCGGTCCGGTCGGGCATCAGAGCGGTTCCGGCCATGAGGATTGAATTCGAGGCCCCGCCTGTGCCGATAGGCCGGCATCCTGAACCGTGTGGTCCAGAGTGGCCGCAGCAGGCGTCACATCAGGTTCATCCGACGAGGGACGATCACAACAGCGACGCACGTTTGCCGCGACACGGATGCTCAAAGCATTGGTTCAAGGAATTTATGACCTTGTCGAACACCGCAGGGCACCCGGATTGTACCGCGGGTCCGGCCTCGCGCGGCCGGCCGCGGGCGCCGTCAGAACAGCTGCTCCTGCCGCTTGATCTCTTCGTCGAGCTCTTCGCTCATCTTGCGGATGCGCCGAAGCATCTCGGTCGACGGCACGGTGCCGTTGGCCTTGGAGGCGCCGAGCAGCTCGTTGGCCAGCTGCAGCGCCGCCATCACGGCGATGCGCTCGAGGCCGCCGATGCGCCCGGCGTCCCGGATGGAGCGCATCTTCTCGTCCACGATGGTGACGGCCTCCAGCAGCTGGGCCTTCTCCTCGGGACCGACGGCCAGCTTGTAGTCGCGATCGAGGATCCGAACGTCGATCTGTTCCATCGATTCAATCATCCGATTCGGCGGTTGCGGGCAGGCGCGCCAAGGCGGTCTCGACGCGGGTGCGGGCGTCGGACATGCGCTGTTCGAGTTCGGCGTGGCGACGGTCGGCGTCGGCAAGCGCCGCCCGCAGGCGTGCGTTTTCTTCGGCAAGGCGGCGGGAGATGCCGCTCATGTGCGCGATCTGTTCGGCGAGTCGGTCGAGATCCTGGTGCATTGGACGATGTTAGGGACCGCTCGATGCAGGGTCAAGTTGACAAGGCGGCATTTTCCCGGTTTGGGGTAGCATCGCGGCGTGAAGAAATTCGCATCTCTCGCGCTCGTCCTGATCCTGCTTGCGGTGACCTTGGCGGTGCGTGCGCAGCCCGTCCGCGTGGACGCCGTCGAGGTCGAACTCGTCGCCGACCGGACCGCGGCGCAGCCGGGCCAGCCGCTGATGCTGGGGCTGCGCATCCGTCACGATCCCAAGTGGCACACCTACTGGCGCAACCCGGGTGATTCGGGCCTGCCGACGACCCTCGCGCTGTCCCTGCCCGACGGCTGGACCTCCGGCGGATTCGTGTGGCCGGCGCCCACGCGTGTCTTCGTCGGGCCGCTCGCCAACTATGCGTACGAGGGCGAGGTGCTGCTGCCGGTGCCCGTCACGGTGCCTGCGTCCGCCCCGTCCGGCACGGTGCGCCTCTCGGGCACTGCGCAATGGCTGATGTGCCGCGACGTCTGCATTCCCGGCGAGGCCCGGCTCACGCTGGCGCTGCCGGTGGGCGGGGAGGCGCGCCCGTCGACCGACGCGCCGCTGTTCGCGGCGGCGCGGTCGGCGGCGCCCGCCCAGCACCTTGCCGTCGACGCCGGCCTGGCCGACGGGCGGATGTCGCTGACGTTCGAACTGCCGCAGGCCGCGGCGGCCGAGTTCTTCCCGTATGGCGAAGGACTGATCAGCGCGCCTGCCAGCCAGCGCCTGCACCGCCTCGACGGCAACGGCGACGGCAACGGTAACGGCCGGTGGCGCCTGGACCTGCGCGCCGCGGCCGACGCAACGCCCGAGGCCTTCGAGAAGGCCGGATTCCATGGCGCCTCCGCGGGCGTGCTGGTGGTCGACGGGCGACCCTACGAAGTGGCGGCGCGGCGCGTCGCCGCGGCGGGCGAGGGCGGCACGTTCGTGTCCGCCACACCGGAGGCCGCGGCTGCCGCTGCGCCGTCGGGCGGGAGCGGCGGCCGGCTGCTGCAGGCGGGGGGCGGTCTGGCAGGGGGCGGTCTGGCGGGCGGGCCGGCCGGCGGCGTGTCGGCCGAGGCGGGCGGCACGCCCGGGGCGGCGGGTTCGCTGCTGCTCGCGGTGGCGTTTGCGGTCGTCGGCGGGCTGATCCTCAATCTGATGCCCTGTGTCTTCCCGGTGCTGTCGATGAAGGCCGCCGCACTGGCCGGCCACGCTCACGAGGCGAAGGCGGCGCGGGCCCAAGGCGTCGCCTATCTGCTCGGCGTGGTGGCGACCTTCCTGACGCTGGCCGCCGTCCTGATCGCTCTGAAGGCCGCCGGCCAGGCGATCGGCTGGGGCTTCCAGCTGCAGTCGCCGGTCATGGTCGCGGGCCTGGCCGTGGTC
>Ga0116141_10000920_pt1 | contig 24423 bp, 12 predicted proteins | sample AD_UKC097_MetaG_FD_89744 | JGI IMG/M metagenome (GOLD analysis project Ga0116141, IMG submission 89744) | Active sludge microbial communities of municipal wastewater-treating anaerobic digesters from USA - AD_UKC097_MetaG | ecosystem: Engineered > Bioreactor > Anaerobic > Digestate | place: USA...
CGACGAGCGATCAGGGCTTCGCGGCAAGCGCTGTAGGCCTGTGACAGCTCCGGAACCTCGTCGCCACCGAGCAGGCGAAAACGCGCCCAGTCCACGAAGGCACCTTCATCCGACTGCCACGTCACTGCCGTCTGCAGTGGCGTGGCCGGCCGGGGCGCCGTCAGCAGCCAGCGCGACAGACGGCGGGCCATCTCGACGCGCTCCGCGCGCGGAGGCTGTGCCGTCATCAACGTGTGTCTGAGCGCGCGGTCAGCCTGAAGCTCCACCTGAGCTAGGTTCGCCTCCGTGGGTTCGGCCACGTGCGCCGACAAGGCGAGCGCCAAGTCCTGCAGCCGCTGGTCCAAGGCGGTCGGGAGCATGTCGCTCAAGTGCGCGAACTCCGCGACGCGCAGGTCACGTAACAGCGAATCGGCCCGATCGAGCACGGCGCGCGTGGCATCCAAACCCGCCGCTCGCGCGACCTGGTCTGCAGCACGCGCCCACGCGCGGCCTTCCGCAACGCCAATGTGCTTGTCGTTGACGAACCTTTCGAGTCGGATGGCCGCCTTGCCCAGCGCCGCTTGTCCTTCGCCTTCGGGCGCAAAGACCACCCCGCATACCAAACCAAGCGGAAGGGCGTCGGCCGTTCGTCCCGCCTCGATACAGCCGAGGACCATCTCGCCGGCACTGCCGGCCGCCTCGGTGAGCCAGCGCATGACGTCCGCGCGGGCTGCGGCCGGCAGCTGATCCAGTGTGGTCGCTGCACCGCTCGTCATCGACCAGGTGAGCAGAGAGACCGCGTCGGGGCGCGCCGCGGGGATCCGAAGGAACCGCTGCAGCACCTCCTGCCACGCCGTCTCCAGGCCGAGGAATCCATTCGCGACCGGCGGGTAGGGGCCCTGCGCAGCGCCGTCGATCAGGGTCTGCGGCATCCATGCGTAGCGGCCCAGCCGGGCGTCAGTCTCTTTGGCCTGGAACAGCTGGCGGACCATGTCCCAGCCCTCGGGCTGAAACACCCGCCCGCGCGCCAGGCGCGCTGCGATGTCCTCGGCGAGCTCATGCGTTGCCAGCGGCGTGATCACCACCAGTCCCGCGGCGGTCGGGTCGTGCCTCTCTACATCGCACAGCGCCTCCCGTATGGCCAAGGACGATTCGCACCAGCGCAGCGCGAACTGCCGGCCGCGCTGGTTCAGCGTCTCGGGCCAAGGCTGGCGGGCCCTGGCTCGAATCGCCAGTGCCACCGCCGACGGATCGCTGGCCAGAACGCGGTCGAGCTGCGCTGCGATCTGCGGAGTCGACAAGCTCATAGCTTGGTGCCCTTGCGCTCCAGCCGCCAGCTGAGGGTCAGCTCCAGGTCGCGCTCACGCGCGATACGGGCCTTCAACTCTTCCAGCTGGGCCACGGCTGCCGCACCGCTCAGATGCAGTGCCTGCTTCTCTTCCACCAGCTCCGGCCCGTTGAAGCCCGGCGCCGGCGGAAACACTGGCGGCAGAGGCGTTGTCGTTGCGCCTTGTGGGGCCGGTGCCGGTGCAGGCGGCGTTACTGGCGCTGGCGCGGCCGCCGCGAGTAACTGCATGGCATCCCGTTGGAGTTCGTCCAGCCGCGCCTTGAGCGGAACGACATGCTCGTCGGCAGTGAGCACCTCGACGAGCCGGTTCATGATCGCCGTTGCGGCGTCACGCCGATGGTCCTTGAGATCGCGGACCACGTCGAACAACTGCCAGTTGCCGTTCGTGAGGGCGTCGGCACAGGCCTGCGCCTGACCCAGCGAGCGGCTCACCGCGGCCTCGGAGGTGCTCAAGGTGGCCGCAGCCAGAGACGACACCACATCGCCTTCTGCGGCCTGCGTGAGCGTGGCCAGCAGTCCCTGTGCAGACTCCGCCGATTGCTGGCGTGCACCTGCAGTGTCGGCGCCGTAGCGGCTGGCGCGATCGCGCAGTTGCGCAACCAGCCTGCCCACGGCCTCGCGCTTGCCGCCCGCGGCCTGCTTTACCTCATCGACCAGGCGGCCCACGTTGGCGGCATTCAAGGTCTGCGCCAACGTCAGCCCGAACAGGCTGGAGGCGCGCTGAAACGCCGTCTCCCAGTCGCCGGCGTCGGGCAGCGCCTGTTCCCTCAGCTCCAGCTCATCGGACAGACTGTCGACAGCGGGCTCGATCGGGCCACCGCGCAGCGTGAAGCGCCGGTTGGTGGAAGCGGCATAGGCCAGGATGATCAGGTTCTGCAGTTCGGTTGGCAGGCCCATCGGCGCCGGCGTGTCGATCCAGCGGCGCAGCTTGCCCACCGTGATCGGCCCGCCACTTTCGCGCGCGTGGCTTTGCGCGAACCGGGATTGCCAGTGCGGCTCGATCAACAGGTGGGTTTCGCCCATCTGGCCCAGCTGGCAGGGGTTCACAACGGCACGCACCAGCTTGCGCGTCGAGGGGTCCTGCACGAAGCCTCGCTGCCCCGGCGATTCGATGGCTTTCTGCACTTCCGGCCAGACCTTCTTGATGACGCTGGCCTTGATCTCGGTGTCGAACTCGGGGTGCGCCGGGAACTGGTGGGCGAACAGTTGCCCCAGCAGGCTCTCGAATGCGCTGCGGAAGTCCGCGCCAACAGGCGGGCGTGGCGATAAGGTCGGGTCCAGCGACTGGAACTGCTGGTCGGCTGTGAGCGGGTTGCTCACCGCATCGCGCGGCTCGGTGCTGATGCCGTAGGCCACCTCAAGCTGCGAACGCAGCTTGATGCGCAGCTGGTCGAATTGATTGCGGGCCAGCGCCTTGGCCTGCACCCGGTCGACGTACGACAGGTGCGCCGCGTAGTTGTCGAAGCGCTCCCCTTGCAGCATGTAGTCGAGCACGACGAGGCGTCCGAGATCGGCAAGTGCCTTGTTGCTCAGGAAGGAAGGCAGCCACACCAGCGTTCGCGTGTCGCCGCCTCGGTAGGCGCCGAGGCGCGCCAGATCGTCGGCCGGCCCGAAATTGGCGTCGTCGAACGGAAAATCCAGCACGACCGTCCAGGCGCCCGAGCGCCCGTGCAGCCGGTCGTCGGTCATCTCGCGGACGTTCTCGTACAGCACCTCCACCTCGCGCCGCGTGCCGCGCCAAAGGAACCCGTAGGTGGTGAACAAGCCGCCAGCGTCCGAGATGCCGAACTGCTCGAACAGCGTTTCGCGGATCTTCTTGCGGCGGTTACCGCCGTTGTCGTTGGCCTCGGCCGCTCGCAGGATGGGCTCGATGTCGACGCCGGTGACCTGGATGGAGATCACCGGATTCTGGTCCTCGGTGATCTTGATTTCGCCGATCTCGCTCGCCCAGTCGCGGCACTTGCGCAGCACGTCCTGCGCCTCGCGCCCGGGGATGGGCGATCGGAACGTGCCGTGGTTCAACGCCGCCAGGCGCTGCGCGGTCAGGCCTTTGAGCGACTCCACCTCGGGCACCAGTGCGCCGAGCAGCAACGTCTTGAGCAGGCGCGCGTCGTTGCGCAGGTTCCGTGCCGCGGTCGGGTCGGCCTGACCGAGTTTGATGGCCTCCCACGTCACGCCGTGCTGGCGTTCAAGCGTCGGCAGCAGGCGCTGGTTGTACAGGCGTTTGGCGTTCTCAAAGTGCAGACGCATCCCTTCCGAGAACGGTTCGTCGCCCTCTGCAATGGCGTCGTACAGGTCGCCGACGGGGATAAGCTGCCCGAGTTCGAGGTCGGCACGGCGGTCCACCAGCAACTGCAGCATCAGCTTGAGCGCAGTGCGCTCACGTTGCAGCGCCGCCGAGACCGCGATCAGCGTCTGCACCAGTGCCGGGCTGAACGGATAGACCTTGCGGAACATCTCCCGGTCGGCCGTCGTGGTGAGCAAGGTGTCGAGCACATCCTTGCGCATCTTCATCACGTCGTCGAACGTCGTCTGCAGCGTCTGGCGTGCAGCCTCGTCCACCGGGCGCAGCACCCGCTTCTCGGCGATCGCGGGCAGGTTGCGGTCTTCGAGCGTGATGCGGTGGAAGCGCGCCTCCCAGTGCTTCAGCACGTCACTGAATTGCAGCTGCACCGAGCCGGCGAGGTTCTCGCCCACCAGGTCGCGCAGGTCACGCTGCCGCGCGACGAAACTGATCAGGGGCACCGGTCGTTCGGCGTTGGTGGCCTCCACCAGCTTCACCAGCTTCGTGCCCTCACGGCTGACGAAGTTGACGTCGGCCGCGTGGCTTGCGAGCCAGAGCACCAGCTCGTCCAGGAACAGGATGACCGCGTCGTAGCCCAGCGCCTGGGCGTGGCGGCTCATGATGCTCAGGCCATCGTCGAGCGAGACGAAGGACTCCCCACTGCCTGCCAGGCTGCGGTAAGCCGAGAAGAACTGCGTGATCAGGTCGCCGACGAGCCGGGAACGCTCCTCGCCGTGCGGCGGCTCGAGCATGGCCGCCTCGAAACTGGCGGCGTCCCAGCCGCTATCGAACTCGCCCCAGCCACCGCCACCACCGCCACCACCACCACCGACGCCCTTGTTCAACTGCGCGAAGAACGCCTCGTCGCCCATGCGCTCGCGCAGTTCGCGTGCGTCCTTGAACAGGCCCTCAGCCAGGTAGAAGCCGGGAACCGGCGCATCCGGATGCTTCCTGCGCACGTACTCGGCGTACTGGCCGAGGACGGCGGACTCCATGTCCCGCGCGCCGATCATGTGATACGGCACGAGCAGGAACTTGCGGCCATGGGTCCAGGCGTGGCGCGCAACCACGTCCGCCAGCTCAGGAATCGAGCGCGCCTGCGTGTTGCCGGCCAGCAGCAGGTTGAGCACGGCCATGAAGTGGCTCTTGCCGGAGCCGAAACTGCCGTGCAGGTAGGCCGCCTTGCTGGATCCGGTCTGCACCGCCTGCTGGATGAAGCCCAGGGCATTGCTGAACGCGTCGACCAACTGCGGCGTGACCACATAGTCGCGCAGTGTCTGCTCCGGCTCGGTGACGCCCTTGGATAGCTGCAGGACGAAATCGCCCTGATGCACGCGCTCGGGAATGGCGATCAGGTCGCGGATCAATGGCATGGGGTTCTCGTCAGTTCCTAGCCGTGTGGTCGCCGGGGAAGCAGCTCGCGACGATGGCCTCGATGCGTTCGATGTGCTGCGGTTTCAGCAGCAGCAGTTCGGGGGCGTTCCGGCGTCGTTCGGGCATCCGGCCGTTGTTCTGGCGGATCCACTGGATCAGCAGGTTGATCGTGCGGTTTGGCAGGTCGAACGCCCGGTCGATCTGCTCGAAGGCCCGGTCGTAGGCCTGCAGGAATGCGGTCTCGTCGAGCAGCGACTGCTCGAGCGCCTGCTCGGCGCAGCGCGTCACGAATTCGGCAGCAGCCTCGCCGTTCCAGTGCGCGTACACCTGGGGCGAGGATCGGAAGTCGAGCTGGAACTCGTTGTCGGCGATCCAGGTCACGTCCCAGAGCTGGCGCGCCGGTTTGCTGAACGACTCCAGCGCCGCCAGGTAGTCGGCCTCGTGGCGCTTCATCGCCACCGACAACGGGAGGATGGCCGGGTTGCCGCTGACCGTCGGCAGCGCCCCCTGCATGCTCAGGCTGTGGTGCGCCAGCAGGCGAGATAGGCGGCCATTGCCGTCCATGAAGGGGTGCACGAACACGAAGCCGAAGCTCACCAGGGCGGCCCTGATGAGCGGTGGTGTGTTCCCCTCGCCTGCGTTGGCCATGCGCATCAGACCGTCCATCAGCGAGGCGACTGCTGCGGGCGGCGGCGGCAGGTAGCGCACCGCCAGCGCGCCGTGGCCGCCGCGCTGCAGCCAGTTCTGCTCGTGGCGGAACGCGTACTCCTGCTTGACGGCGCTCGTGATCACCAGATTCTGGAGATCGACCAGGTATTCCTCGGTCAGCGGGCGCCGGTCGCGGAGCTGCTCCATCGCCTGCAGGAAGGCGCGCTCCTTGTCCGGCGCCGGGGTCTCGTTCTCGATGGAGTAGGAGTCGCGGGTCTCGCTCAGGTAGGCCCAGTTCATCACGCGGTCGAGCACGACCTGATTCTGCGGGTCGCTCACCCAGGTGCGCAGGCGCTGGAGCACCGCCCGGCCGCGCTGCTCCAGCGCCGGGTTGCGCGCCATCACTGGGCAGAACGCGTAGGGGCCGATGCCGTTGAAGTTCACCCGGTACTTCCGATCGCGCTCCCACTGTGGTCCGGTGTAGTAGGTGCCGGGCTCGAAGAAATCGACGTAGTTGCCGCCAGTGGACGCCCAGGGCAGCGGCAGGTCCTGTCCATTGGCCTTCTCCCAGACGAACGCGGCGCGCCGCAGGTAGGCGCCCTGGCGCTGCGCGATCAGGGCGCGCACCATGTCCTCGGCGGGCACCAGCTTCAGTGCCTCGTGCAGGATGGCAAGGCGCGTACCCTCGTGCTTCAGGGCGAACAGCACGTGCTCCAGCACCGAGGCGTCCGCCGCCGGCGCCACGTGTCGTGGCACGGCCAGCAGGTCGGGCATGCGCTCAACGCGCGTGACCGGCCGTACCTGGGCCGGCCGGTCCGGCGGCGGCATGCGTAGCGGGATGCGTGACAGCAGGTACTCGTAACCGATCACTGGTAGAACCGATTTTTCGTACAGGGCAGAAGATTTTTCATACAAAGCCGTCCGGGACTCAGTTTTTTGATTCTCACTTACGGAGAGCGTGCGGCCACGGATTTCCCGTACAGGCGCCAAGATTCTTCATGGAAACGTCGATCACGGCCGGTTTTCCCGTACTCGTAGCTGGCGTCCGCACACCCACCTCCGACGGCGCCGTGTCGCAGATCCCTGGCGGCAAGCGACTTGACAGCAGATTGCAGACCATCAAGGCCCGCAGAGAAACGCCAACGGGAAATGGATCGACTCATCAGACCTTTCCCTGGCGGGTGAGAAACTCCAGCGTCGAAGGCGGGATTCCCTCGTCCTTGACGATTCCGTCTGCCGCCGGGCGAAACAGAGCGTTCAGAATCAGTTGCCGATCCTCCTTGTCCGCCAACTGATCTCCCTCGAGCAGCGAAAGGTACGTCTTCACCATCACCACCCTCTCTGCAGCATCGGTGAGCAAGTGCAGGTGGCTCAGGAACATCCTTACGATCAACCGGGCGCCCCACAGCGCGAAGACACCGACCAGCACGACCATCGCAATTCGCCAAGCATCGGGTTGCTTGTCGGCCGGAGTCTTGTTGACCAAGTCGTGGATCAACCAGAGCAGACCAGCGGCTGAGCCGCCGATGGCGATGAACGACAGAATGCCGGTCGCCCAACTCATGGTCCGGTGGCCCTTGCGCTTCGTTTCCCAGTAATCCGCAGGCGCTCGCAGTGCGATCTCCTCGCGAAAGGTCTTCCGCAGGTTCTCCATGGCCTGTTTGTGCTCGTTGACCAGAGTCTCGAAGGCTCCGTCCCGCTTCTCCTGCGCATCACCAAATGCTTGCGTCTGCGAGTCCGCCGTGCCGCGGACAGAATCGGCCAGCGCGGCGTACTCCCGATGCAATGCGTCGTACGCAGTGGTCTTCTTCCCGAGTAGGGTTTCGACCTTGGTGCGAAGTTGTTCGAACGATTGCTCTGCCGCCTGTTTGCGACCCTTCTGGGGTGCGGACGCAAGCTGAAACCTGTCGATCAAGGCCTCGACAACGCCGCGCCAAGCACTCAAGTCCTGAGGCTGGAAGTGATGCCCTTGATCTGGCGGCACGAACACGGCGGCGAAGAAGCTCGCAGACTGGTCGCCTGCCTCCTGCCTGAAGGCTTCGATTCGCTTGGCCAGCGGCGTGGAGCTGTGCGGCAGCTTGCGCTGGATGTAGACCTCCTCCAATCGGCCTCGCATGCCGGCAATCGCTGCCGCGAACTGCTGCGCATTCGAATCCTTGTACTGCCTGGCATGGCTCGCGTGGTTCAACGCCTCGTTCAATTGTCCGATTGCATTGCGGAGGCGCTGATCGTGACTGCCGTATGAGCGACTGTTGAGCCACGACCAGAATGCTTGCTCCCGCTGGATCCACCTGATCGCCTCATCGACGGTAGTTGGCTGAAAGGCCCCGCCGTTTCTGAGCAGGTCCAACGTGAACAGTGGCTCCGCATTCGCGGCCGGTGACGATTCAGGCTCGCTCATCGACAAGTTCCTTCCGCTTCTCGTTTTTCTTGGTCAAGCCGTTCGCCGTCGTCCGCGGCGCGCTGGTGCTGCCACGGGTTTCCACCCGCGGAGATCGTTCAAGGTGAATCCGAGTGTCCGCGCCTCCTCGTTGACGAAGTCTCGGTAGTACGTGCCCATGCGCTCACCGTAGACCGGGTCATTCTCGTTGTGCCACTGCTCCAGCCAGGGCGCCAGCTCCAAGAGTCCAGCCAGTAGCGGCTGCAGCCGTGCTGGCTCCCAGCCTTCTTTCTCCTTCATCTCGAGGTAGTAGGCGGCCAGCGCCGTGGCCTGCTGCAGATGGTTCCAGCCCGCCCAGGCGATCGGCAGACTGGTGTCCGCACCGCGTTCGCAGCCGGGGTAGCTGACCCAGCGTTCCTTGGGCACGTCGAGGCCGCCGCGCAGGCGCCAGATATTGGTCTTCAGGAAGTCCTTGCTCTGGTATTTGGGCGGCACGGGGATCTTGCCGATGTTCTCGCCGGCGTCTTCGCGACGCTGCAGCGCCCAAGTGTCTTCCCACTGGGCCCGTTTACGCAGGCCGGTGTCGGTATAGCGGAGAGCGGGCAGGAGGGGCGCGGATTCGCAAGCGACCAGCTCGGCGACGATCTGCGTGATGTCGAACCCGGAGTGGCCGGCGTACAGCTCCGCGATCTGCATGAAGTCGGCGTTGGCGCGCACCGCGTCAGCCAAACGGTTGACAGTAGTGAGATTTGGCGGCTGGTCGGAACTTGCCGGCCAATGCTCTGGGGCCTCCAGCCGATCGAGCAGCCAGTCGCGCAGTGCGGCTCGCTCAAGATCATCCCAGGACGACGTGCTCCAGCGGCGCTTGTACTCGGGCCGCTCGATGATCCCGATGTTGCGGTCGCTCTCGATCAGATCGATGCGGCGCTGGACGACCTGGCGGTAGTTCTCAGGCCAATGCGAGGGAATATCCGTGACGGGTGTCGACCCGTGGCGCTCGAACCAGACGGTGCTCTCGCGGCCGGCGGCGACACGGCGGGCCAGCGCAATCTCGAAGGCACGCTCGCCGAGGCGCACTGCGGGTGGCTCGCCGACACACCGCACTGCATCAGCGTCGTCCGGCAGCAGGCTATAGAGGCCGTAGCACGCCCAGTCAAGTTCTTCCTGCAGTGCAATCGCCTGGCAGCGCAGTCCGAAGACGCGCTCACGAAGTTCGTCGAGGCTTTGCCGGGTTGGGAGCGGCGCCAAGCAATCGGCGGCGAGCCGAAGTCGGCCAGCCGGCAGGCAGGCCTCGATCTCGCGGGCAAGCGAGTCAAGGGCGCGCGCTAGTTCTACTGGACGCCGCTGGACAATCGGAAACTCGGAGACCTTTCTTGAATCGTGCTCGTAACGATCCGCCCATGGTTGCTCGCCCATGCCCTTGTTGAAGCAAACCTGCTTCAACCAGAAGCACGCCACGGACGAATTGAGCAGCCCGACCAGCCCAAGGTGCTCATCCTCGCTGCTCCCGGCGGGCAATTTGACAACCGGCGCTGTCTGCTTGAAGACTTGACCCCCACGGTCCAAGACGAAGTGGTTGTGAGTCGCGACGAAGGCGAACGTGATGGATAACGGCACTCGCAGCTTTTTTGAGGTCAATCTGCCGTACTCCCACCACTTCAGGCCTGCCTCCACCTTGGTCTGCTTGCCGAACATCATGCTGCGTGCCAAGTTCGTCCGATATGGCCACATGAAACGATGTTCCTTTCCCAGCGCAGGCAGGTTGATAGTCCTGAACTCGGCGTCGTAAGGAAAGATTCCTACATCGCCTGCCGCTGCAGCCCAGTCGCGGAGTTGGTCGCCTTCTATCATCCGGCGCAGTAGATTGCTCGACAGCCCTTTGCGCTCAAGTGCCGCTCTCCCATTAATGAACACGTCATCTTCGAGCGTGAAGCACGTAATTCCGATTGAATCAGCCATGGTGTCAAGAATCGGCCGGTCGCGTTCTATTCGTTCCTTCAAGCCGGAGGCCCCTCCGCCTCCAATACTCCAAGGATGTCTGGCGAACGTGTTTCGCGGAGTGTCGCCGACGCTGACGAACATGTTTTCTGATCCCGCCCGGTCGATCTGACTGACGATGGAGGTCCACACAAGTCCTTGCGCCGGGTCGTCTGGAGTACTGGGCTCACCCTTGATTCCCATCACCGTACGCACTACCTCAGCCACCGGCGTGCGGTGGCGGCCGAACAAGATCACGGTGGGCGTGCCGTGCCCCGGGACATAGGCGCCCGAGGTGTCGACGACGTGCGTCAGGTCTAGCCGAGGAAGCAACTGCTCGACGAGCTTGGCGCCGAATTCGCGCTTCATGAAGCTGTTGGACGTAATGAACCCCACGAAGCCAGCCGGCAGGCCATCGCCGGTGATCGCCAATTCGAAAAAGCGCTGGGTGAACGGAGCCCCTAACGAATACTTCATGTGGCAACTGGCCGGGTAGGCCTTTCGGTAGGCCGCATTCAGCGCGGAGTCCTTGACCGCGATGTAAGGCGGATTGCCCACGACCGCGTGGTACTGCCGCCCCAGGATGCGCTGCACCTCGGGCAGATCCTCGCTGGCATAGGCATGCGCGAGCCCAGTTCCAGCGAAGTGCTCAGCCCCCTCAAACATACCCTCGGTAGCAGTCATACCGAAGCGCTTGCCATGCAGCAGGCTGTCGCCGATGGCGACGTGCAGCTTGAAGTCGGGCGCTTCGGTCAGGCGACGGACTCCGCTGACCTTGAGCGCGGCCACCAGCAGCCGAAAGCGCGAGATCGCAACGGCGAACGGATTCAGGTCAACGCCTGCCACAGCGTCCAGCGCGCGCTGCGCGATATCGCGCGGGTTGCGTGCAGGTTCGTGGCGGCGCCATTCATCGACCAGGCGATGAAAGCCGCCCAGCAGGAAGTGCCCGGAGCCGCAGGTGGGGTCGATCATCCGCACCTCGCGGAAGCCGAACTCGCGAATCGCCGGCGTCAGCGTGCGGTCGAGGATGAACTCCTCGACGAACTCCGGCGTCTGCAGCAACGCGTAGCGCTTGCGGGTGGCTTCCGAGAGATCCTGGTACAGGTCGCCGAGGAATCGGGTGTTCCAGTCGGGGTCGGTGAAGTCGTGCACCAGCGTGCCGGTGTTGGGGTCCACCTGCTGCCAGAACTGGCGCAGCGCCATGGCCGCGTCGCCGCTGATGCCGAGCCGGAAGACCGGGTTGTGCGCCTCGTCGAAGAAGGTATGCAGCCCCGGCAAGGCACCGGCTTCTCGGGAGGACGCGAGCAGGTAGTCCCGGTCGCTCTCCAGCGGCCGGTCGCGGAAGTAGGCCTCGTGCCGGTCGCGCGCCAGAGCCAGGCGGCCAGACTCTGGCGTGCCACCCAGCCAGGGTCGCTCGACAAGCTCGTTGTCCTCGATAAATCGCAGGAACACGCACGACAGCAGCCAGTGCACGCCGGCCTGCGTGATCACCTGGTCCGCCCAGCTCTCGAAGGTCTCGGCTATGCGGTCGGCGTCGCGCGCCGCCTGCCATTCGGCCTGCAGGCTGGCCTTCAGCTCGGCCACGTCCGCAATGCGATGGCGAAGGTCATCTTCCAGGCGCTTGAGCAGCCGGGTCAGATCCGCAAGGAGTCGAGGGGCGTTGATCACTGAATGGGTTCTTCCTGTTGTGCTGCTCGGTCGCCCAGGCTTCAGGTGGCGGCGCTCGCGCGGTGCCTGTTCTCCACCCACGCCTGCGGCAGCGTCAGGGTGCGGGTGTTCTGCATGTTGTTGACGATCGGCACCGCCACCCCGTCGATCAACGGCAGGCCTTGATTGGCCGTGGGCAGCATCAGCCAGACGCTGGGCGTGTGACCGGGGCGGCCTGCGTGTTCCTCAACCTCGGTGATCAGAGTCATGAGCTCGTAGCGCGCGAGCAGCCCGGCGCTCACCAGCAGGATTGGCGCCGTGCTCTGCAGCAGCGCCGTCCGCAGCGTCGGCAGCGTGCGCTGAACCAGGCGCTGCAGGTTGATCCAGTGCCGGCTGCCGCGATCGGCTGCGTCGGCCTCGATGACTACATTCCAGTCGACGCGCGCGGCGGCCGCCTGCTCGTGCAAGGCCTTGAGCATGAGCGCATCGAAGTTCACGCGCTGCAGCGGTGCCGGCTGAGCATCCGGCACACCGAAGCGATGGAGCAGCTCGGCCTCGGCCCGGCGTGCAATGCGTGGGTGCACCGTCAGCACGAGCAGGCCGCCTTGCTGCAAGCCGCGCTTGAGCCGCTCTTCGACCGCAACCGCATCGGCCACTTCGGCGTCGCCGGCGGGGCCCGCACTGAACTCGGTGGCGTGGCGTGAGAACACGGTGGTCGTGCCGGCGGTCTGCGCACCGCCCAGGGTCGCGAGGCGGTACGCGCCGGCACCGCTTGCGGCGGACGGGTCCCAACTCAGCGGGGCCCCGGCCTCTTCGAGCAGGCGGTCCAACGCCGGCCGCCCGGGCAGCGCCGCGGCTTCGGGATAGCGGCCGCGCACGCGGTCCTGGATGTCGCGCACGCGCAGCTGCGGTGCGCCGACCAGCGCGCCCAGGGACTGGCGCAGGGCCTGGAGTGGCGCCATACCGCGCGGGTAAATCTCTTGCCGGCTGGACAGCGCCGCCTTGCGCGACGCCGAGGCGGCCAGGCGCAACAGCCGGGAAGGGGCCATTGCGGCTGCGATCGTGGCCGATGCGGTGGTCTCGGCGGCGACGGCCTGAGGTACAGGCACGCCCTCCAGTGTTTCGAGGACGCGGGGCGGCGGGAGCAGCGGATCTGCAAGCGCGCAGGCATCTGCAGCGGCACCGAGCTGGCGGGCGTAGTCGGCCCACGCCGAGGCGGTGGCGATCAGGGCGCAGGGCTGGTGGTCGAAGGCCTCGAAGCGCGGCTGGTCGAGGTGCGCCTCGGCTTCCACGGCGGCCCGCAGCACGGCGCTGGCCTGGCGCAGGCGCTCGGCATCGTCCTGTGCCGCGCAGCCGCGCAAGGCAAGCAACGCCATCGCGCTCTCGGCGGCGCTCATCACCTGGCCTTGGCTGCGCAACAAGGTGTCGAGCTGCTGGCGCAATTCGGTGAAGGCCGGGTTCTTCAGCCACCGTTCACGCGCCTTGATGAGCGCGGCGGTCAGCGTGCCGCGATCCACCTGTTTCGCCTGAGCGGACTCGCCCAGGCTGGGCCAGGTGCCGGCCTGCACGCTGTCGTCCAGGCCGAGGTAGTGGGCGAGGGCGGCTTCTTCCGGGCGGTCATCACCGGCAGGGCGGCGCGGCAGCAGTTGGGCGGCGAGTTCGTTGACGCTGACGGCACCGCCAACTTCCTCGTCGGCATCGTGAACGGTGCTGCGGCCCTGCGTGAGGTCCGGCCGCAGGCGCGCCAGTTCCTTGGCGGTGAGGCGGATCTCCTTGCGGATCTTGTCGCCCACGCCGCGCAGGTAGCGGAAGCGGATGCGATCGACCGCCAGCAGTTCGCGGGCGTTGTGGATGCCCATGCGCTCTAGCACGTCCTGCGCTTCGAGGCTGTAGCCCAGCTCGGCCATCGTGGTGAGCGGCGTGGCCGTCATGGCGATGGCGGCCAGGCCCTCGGCCGCGCCCTTTTCGGTGGTCTGCGCCGTCTGGCGGCCGGCGAAGATTGCGCGCCAGGCACGCAGCATGTCTTCGGCGTTGTCGAAACGCTCCCGGTAGTCGCGCTTCAACGCCTTGGCGAAGAACGTGGTGAAGCCTTCGCGTGTGACCGGGTCGAAGACATCGCTCTCGATGGTGGCCTCGACGTCCAGCATGGCCGGCGAGGTTTGCCCGTCACCCCAGACCGGCGGTTGCCCGACCGCCATCTCGTAGAGCGTGACGGCCAGAGCGAAGCGCTCGGCATACAGGTCCCATCGCGGCGGACGGCGCAGCGACAGGAACGGGTCCAGGTAGGGATGCGTGCCGGCGGTGATGTTGTCGGCCGGCGTGCGACACAGCGAGAAGTCGAACAGCACGAGCTGCAACTTGCCGGTGCGGTTCTCGGCGATGCCGATGTTCTCGGGCTTGATGTCGCGGTGGGCGACGCCCTCGGCTTCGAGGTGGTTCACCGCTTCGATCAGCTCTTCGCCGAAGCGTTGCAGCATGTCGAGCGACAGGCGCCCCTCTTCCTTGAGCTTCTCGGCCAGCGTGCGAGAGCCGGCGCTCTTGAGCAGCAGGGCGGTGCGCCCAGCCACCGTGAGCGTCTCGCGGTGGGCGACGATGTTCTGGTGATGCAGCCGCGCGAGCACCTCGCCCTCGGCGGCCAGGTGGTCGTTGTGCGCAACGTCGCACGCGACCTTGAGGACGAGTTCTTCGTCGGTTCCGTCCTTGCGCACCAGCAAGGCGTCGCTCGACGAGCCACGCCCCATGCGTTTGATGACGGTGAAACCGCCGTCGAGACGATCATCCTTGCCTGCGACGCTGGGGTCGACCGTGGCCTCGGGGTCGGGCGTGGTGAGTTCGTCCTCGACGCGATCCAGATCGTCCAGAAACTGCTGCACGGTCTCGTAGCGTGCGAGCACGTCGGGGCAGGTGGCGAACTGGATGAGTTCCTGCTGACGTGCGCCACAGCCGTCCATCACGTCGGACAGGCGCAGTCCCTGGCCGACACGGAGCTGCTCGGCAAGGTCCAGCACCGATTCGGCCGGCGGCTGGCCGCTGAAGAGGTGGTACGCAATGCAGCCGAGGGAGAACACATCCAGGCTTGGACCATGGGCCGGGTCGGCGCGGGTCGTCTCGGGTGCGAGGTAGATCATCCCCGGGTCTTCGACGTAGTCCTCGACGTGCTGGGTGCCGGTCGTGTGGTGGACCGTGTACGGGGAGGCAGAGTCACCGACGTTGCGCGATGCCGTCTGCCAGTTCATCAGGCGTAGGTGCAGTGCACCGCTGCCAACGCCATGGACGAGGATGCTCTGCGGTCCCAGCGCGCGGTGATACAGGCGCTTGGAGTGGGCGTACTTCAGTGTCTCCGCGATGTCGCGGATCAGTTGCAGGCGCTGCGTGATCGACAGATCCTTGCCGTTGTCGCGAAGCAGGTGATCCAGTCGTACGGCCTTGGGATCGTGATCGAAGATCAGGGCCGGGCCGAGTTCGGTCTCCTTGTAGTCCTTGACCTTCAGGATGCCGGGGTGGTCGATGCCTTCCAGGATCTCGAACTCGCGGCGCGCCTGGCGGACGCGCGTGGCGCGGATCTCCGGGCTCGACGCGGTGGCCACCGGGTAGATGCGCACCCGGCGGTGCACCGTGTCGATGCTGACGTGCCGGGCCTCCCAGTCCTGGAAACCGTCTCCCTCCGACAGCAGCTTGCCGAGGCGATAGTCGCCCACCTGACGGTGCTTGTTCGAGGGGCGGATGCCGGCCTCGGTGAGCCCGCGTGCGATGGCCCGCGCCTGCTGCGTGTCGACGGAACTCAACGCGCGGTTGGTGATGCCGTTGGCCAGCGCACCCACGATGCCGGGATCGTCCAGGGTGCCGGGACGGCCGCGCTGGAAAGTGGCCGACTTTGCGCGCCCCTCGAGCTTGCAGGAGAGACTGGTCGACGAAAGGAAGATCGCCGGCTCGACGAAGGGCAGGCGGATCTTGGCCTTGGTGATTGCCGGCTGGCGCTTCAGCAGACTGGCCAGGCGCTTGGCTTTGCGGTTCGCGAGGATGACCGGGTTGTCGACCGTGGTGGACCGGCCATCGGTGGTCCAGGTCCAGCTGTGCACGTCGCCGGTCAGCACCCCCGGGCGGCTCTTGATCTCTACGAGGAAGAGGCCGGCCGGCGACAGCACCAGTGCGTCGACCTCGCTGACCTTGCCTTCGTCGTCGATGAATTCGAAGTTCGTCCAGACGTGCCACGGATCACGGTCGGGCAGCTGGCTGCGAAGCCACTCCAGCGCCTCTCGCTCCCAGGCGAAATTGGACTCGGCTATGACGTGCCAACGGGCGGCACCGAGCGTCACGGGGTCACCTTATGGCCATCGTCGACGAACTCGAACAGGTCGCCGACCTGGCAGTTGAAGAGCCGGCAGAGCTGCTCAATCGCCGGTAGATCGACCCGGGTGGTGGTCTCCTTGTAGAGCGCGGTGATCGTGCTGCGATTCAGCCCCGTGCGCCGAGAAACGTCCGCGATGCGAAGCTTGTCTCGGCCCATGAGGGTGGATAGGTGGCAGCAGATCATGTTTGCACCCGGGGTGATGCGCAGGATCGCAAAATATCATGAAATGCGTGATTCCGACTGCGTTTAGTCGCGACGAGCGTTCCTTCGAGCAGAATCTGTATGTGTTCGTGCGCCCGGATAGATGAGGTCGCACTTCGCTTGCGCCGCGCAGCATCTCCGCCGAATGGAGGCCGCGCGGCGCACTGGTCACCCCGGCCGTGCACCGTTATGCGGTTGGACTCCGGTCGAATGATGGCTCGATGCCCTGTCTGGGGGCGCAGAAGCCGACAGTCGAGCGGAAATATTTCGCCAAACGGCGCCGCCGATAAATCCCTTCCCTACTCAGTACAGCGAGGCCAAGACGTGGCCCCGCACGCGCCATGGCCGGACCGAGGCAACTCGCTGACGGCGACCACGGCGCTGCTTCTGATAGGAGAAAGTGATGTTGCATCGTGCATTGGGGGCTGGAAGCCCGTGCGTCGAACCGAACGGAAGTGCTGTCGGGCAACAAGAGGCCATTGCTCGCCGTCGCAGGTTGAGTGCGGGCGAGTTGGACCGAATGGGGCCCAGTCGCTTGCATGAACTCGAGTCTGTATCCGACGAAGACCGTCTTGTTCTTGCATCGACGCCGACGCTCCTGCTGATCCGTGGTTTGCCCGGCAGCGGAAAGTCGACGATTGCCAGAGCCCTCAAGCCGCTGGGCTATGCGCACTTCGAGGCGGATCAGTACTTCTGCAGGGACGGGCGGTACCGATACGACGCGTCGAAGATTCGAGACGCCCATGCGTGGTGTCGGCAGCGGACGCGCGACGCGCTGCAGCGCGGCCGTCGTGTGGTGGTGGCGAACACGTTCACACGCATCGCCGAGATTCAGCCGTATCTGTCGATGTGCGATTTTGTTCGTGTGATAGAGGCGCGGGGGCGGTGGCCGAACGTGCACGGTGTTCCGGCAGAGACCATCGAACGGATGACGGCAAGATGGGAGCCGGCGCCGGTCGATTGGTCGTGTCTGCATCCGGTGCCCTGAACCGCGATCGCCTCAAGCGACGGAGCCGGCGGCGCGCCGGAAACGTTGTACGCATGGATTCCCATGCGCGTATTCCGGCGATGGTGGCCGGGCCGTCTGGATCGGCACCGCGCAGCACCGGATTGTAGGGTGAGCGGTCAGGACACGATTGCGGGGCCTCATCCGGTCGGCTTGCGGGCCTTTGACGCAGCGGGCCGGCTCATCGACTCGCCGGTCAGGTCGATCCGCTGCATGCGCCGCATCTGACGATCCAGGATCGCACCGGCGTCGCCGATCCATCTGTGCCAGCGGTCGATCGGCAACTGCGCGGTGATGATCGTCGCCTATTGGGCGACACGATTTTCCACGATCTCCAGCAGGTCACCAGAACTCCACGAGCTGCACCGCCGGTTCGACCTTGGACTGATCCTGCTGCTTGAGCTGACGCGCCGGCCGCACCGAGACGCAGTGCCAGGAGAATCCGAGCACGGTTCCGCTGGCCCTCTCGGCTCGTACCGGTCCGGGTCGGCGACCAGCTCCTGCGTGTTGGGGAGCGCCACAATGTAGCTACATCGTGGTGCTGCGCTGCCTACTGAACGAGTTTCCCCATGCTGTCCGTTGATGTTCGTCCCCGCGTCGAGCCCGAGCGATAGGCAGCAGCCGTCTTGAAGGCCGCTGGCCTGGACGCGAGCACCGCGATCCGCCTGCTCCTTCGCAATGTTGAACCGCGCTGGAGAACTCGGAGGCAGGGAAGTTCGGTGCCCTGGGTCGACAAGTACGCGGTGCCGTCCGGGATCGTGACCGGCAAATCCGGCATCGTGACTACCGAATCCGGAAGCCACCCGAGATCGGTCTCGATCGACTAGACCCGGCGGTCACGTTCATCCGGATTCAGCGGTGGCGTTGCACCGGAACACCCACCCGTACCCCGGGCGATCGGTGTGCGATGTCGGCTGGGACTGGGACAGGCCGTCCAGGGATCGAGACCGCCGGCGCCGGACCCACCCGAAATCGGTCGAATTCGACCAGGATGACCGCACGAGCTCGGCCAGATTCTGAGGTTGCGTTGGTCCCGAAGCTTGAAGTCGGCGTGTGAATGCCCGGACGTGGACCGTTTATCTGCCATTCGTCGGTTCAATACGGCCGCCAGTCGTCCGCATCCCGATTTTCGCCGCTCCTGATGCCGATTTTCGCCGCTCCTGATGCCGCTTTGCGGTGTTGCCGATAAGTCCCATGCCTATTCAAGGGGAGGTGATTGACCTCGCGCGCTCGGCAGTCGGTCCGCGGCAATTCGTCGTCGGCGACCGCCCTGCGCTAGAAACGGAGACTTGAAATGCACACAAATGGCAACCATGACGCCGGCGAGAACCGCGAATCCGCGGCTGCTTCCGAGGTGGAGCTCGTTGATCGTCTGACCGGACTTCTCTTTGAAGACTGCCCGTGGCTCTGCGGTGACGAAGAGTTCATGGCAGAGACGCTCAAGCACGAGATCTCTCGACGCGAACGTGAGGGCGACATTTCTGCGGGGGTGGTCGCCGCCGATGCGCTATCTCGTTACTTCCAAGCGATTCAAGCCGCCAAGGAATCGTTGTCCGGGTACTTCACAAAAGACGAATTTCTCCCCCTCCTGAACATTGTTCCCGCGACTCGTTGGGATCGCGTTGAGGCTCAGTGCCCTGCGACGGCGGTCTACCTTGATGCGGGGCTTGATGAGCTCGAACCGGAAGATGTAGCCGATAGCCCGCAATTCGCCTTCCTGAACAAACTCGCTGCGCTCTCGACGATTCAGCGTTTCGCGCTTGCCGACTCGCTCGAGTTGATGTGGCGTCGTGGGCCGCGATCGGGGGGGCTAGAGGAGATGATGGCCACCTTCGAGATTCGACTGAGTAACTAGGTGACGCCCGGCGCAGCCCAGCCTCCCCCCTCTCAACGCGCTGGCCCCTTTGGATTGCAGGTGCGAATGAGATAGGACTCGTACTTGCCAAAGCTGTCGTCCTTGCGCAGATGGGCGTAAGCCTTCAGGACGGTCTCGAGCTTGTCGTTCAGGAGCTCCGAGACCGTCAGGAAATCCTCGGGGTGGCACTTGAGCCAAGCGGTTGCAACCAGGTGACGGAATCCGTGCATGCCGAAGCCGGCACAGCCGGGAATCATCTTGCTTGTGATTTCTCGCACACGATCCGAGATTCCGTTCCAGCGCTCGCCGGGCGAAGCAGGATTCACAAAGAGGGTGTTGACCTTGCGTCCTTGTAGCAGGATCGGTCGCCATGTCTGAAGGAATTCCTCCAGTCGGGCTGTCAGCATAGCGGGCAGAGGGGCGTCGTAGACATCCCCCTGTTTCGCTTTCCAGTTCTTCAGCGCCTCGTTGTCCAGTCGAATTCGGTACGAGCCCGAAGACGAACGGTACAGATTCCCGGATCCGGATGGATCGACGCTCAGATGCATGTAGTTCTTCTTTCGCAAGGGGTTGGACACCAGCATCGTCAGCAGTAGCGCCTCTTGCTTTCGTTTCGCAGCCTCCAGCGTGCCGCCGAGTTCCGCGCGAGCAGCTTCGTCGAGTCGCTCGACGGCGGAAAAGACCGGCGCGAGGGGGGCGGGCAGATCAAGCAGCGGCCGGATCGGTTCGCTCGGATCCCTCGAGCGGCCAGAGAAGCCTGTGGTCCAGTTGTTCGCCTTCTTCTGCACCAGCCGTAGTGCGTCGTTCCAGTTCAGTCCGTCCAGTGCAGCGGGGGGAAGCGTGTCCAAGAGCTCGGGATGCTGCGTAAGCCACCCTGTCTTCGGGTGCGTCAGTGACAGAACGAACGAAGCGAAGCCCACAATGCTCGTGTTGATCGCTCCTTCCGATCGTTGCTCGCGAAAGCGGAAGTAGGCCTCGATTGCGCGCGGTACGGCGAGCCAGGCGAGCGTTTGAACGGCGGCTGTCGGCAAAGCGAGCCCTCCGCTGGACGTGTCGAGCCGCAGCATCCCCAGGAACGACGCGACCTTGGACCAGTAGATGTCAGCCGATGCGCTGAGGCTTGCCCCGATCGTGTTCATCGCATGCGACTTCACGGAGGTCTGAGCCGATGGCACCAGGCGCCACTTGCCGCGGGTCGAACGTTCGAGTTCGGGATCGTGCGAGGTCTTGTAATCGAACAGCGCAGCCCATTGCCCCCGCAGTTGCGGGCCGACGTCGGACAGGGGCAACCGATATTTCAGACGCACTTGTTCGCCGTGCCTTACGCGCGAGGCGATCACTGGTCTTGGTGCTGAGTGGCTGCCAGGCCTTGCCAGCGTCGCCGGGCGGACCAGATCGTCTCGCGCCAGGCCCAGCACGGTCTCAATGCGGCGAAGTGCCGAGAAGTTCTTCTCAAACGGCTTGCGCTTCTGTCGATACCAGCCGATCAGCGTCGCGATCGGTACGTTCGACTCGGCAGACAGCCGCGACAGCGAAATCCGACTGGCATCCACGGCCGCTCGCAGTCGCACGTGAAATTCGAGCTCGACGCGCTCACGGGGTGTCGGAGAGCCGGCTGTGACCCGGGCATTCGTCAGCGCAGTTTTCCAGCTTGCAAGCAGGTACCGCTTGTCCGCGGCCGCCTTGCCCGAGAGGCCGGCTGATTGAAGGAACTCGTTGCATGCGCTGTCGAATTCGCGATCGAGCTCCGGGCCGATCGGCGTGTCGATCGTTCTGCCGCGGTGCTGCAGAAACCGCATCAATGTGGAGCGTCGATTCCGGTACGTCTGCGGAAGGATCGCGTGTTGAGAAATTAGCGTGGCTTCTTCCTGTTCGATCAGCCAGCGGTACGTCGTGGTCATTTCGGGCTCGGCGTATGGGTTGCCGGGCTGCACCCGCCACCAAGCCTCTGGGCTGTCGTTAAACCTCACTGTTATCGGATAACGATCTTTCTGTAAGTCATTGAAAGATTTGGAGAGTTGCACTTCTCGCTCCTGGTTGGTCACTTCCTCCAACTGGAGCGCGATCGTTATGCCGGCGAAGTCGACGGTGGCGAGCCCAGGCAATGGTCAGGCTCACGACGTATAGCGAGGCGTGTTCGGTCTGCAGGCGGCGTTGGCGCTTGGACTTCGTGCTCAAAAGAATTCGCTGCGAACGCGTGCTCTACGTCGCTATACGGAAGGCCTCAACCCATCTTTTCGGAGCGCCTCGAGATGCCCAACATCCTGCCCTTTCGTCCTCACCCCATCGAGCAGAAGATGTTCTCGTACTACCTTTCCGCCATTGCCGCAGAGACCGGCGTGGCGACGGCGACATTAGCCATCAGCGGCGTACCACCGCGCTTGTTCAGCACCGCCGTGACGCTCAGACTGCGGGGCGGCGAGAAATTGGAGTTTCCCTGGGCGTTTGTACTGACCAAGATGCGACGCGAGATTCTGATCATCACGCCCTGGTCGGGGCTGTGGCGTATCAAGCGCTCGGACATCGCCAGCTACAGCATCCGCGCCGAGACACCAGGCGGTTACCCGCCGCGGAGCACCGAGAGAATCGTCGGAATCGCGCCAGATCGCATAAGGAAGGTTCCTGGGAAGAACAAGGTCGTGAAGTTGAATGCCCGAAGTCGACCGGTTGCTGAGTCCGCCCCGGAATCACAGTCAAGTGGAAGCAGCCCCTCCTCACCCAATGCATCTGCGTCCACCGCATCGTCTGGGTCGGATGGACGGGAATGACTCGGCCCTCGAGTGCCGATCAGGTGGTCATTGCGAACCATCGGTCGGCCCTTCGATAGGCCTCGTTCCGAGCGAGATGTCCCGGTGTTAGCGTCAAAGGCTACGTCGTTCTCGCTCGCAGAAGAGACCGCGTCGCGGCATCTTCTGACACCGATGCGTCGACACGCTTGGATCGTCGACACGTGTATCGAGCACGACCACCAGCGCTTCGGCGGTTTCCTCAAGATCTCGGTCGAAGAACTGCTCATCGCCCTACGCGACGATCGCCATCTGCTGAACGATCCAGAAGGGCTCCTTGCCGGCCGATGCCCCGTCTTGTCTGCGCTTGAAACGGACCGAATCCCGCGACGCTGGAGCTTGTACCCCGAAGGATTCAGCGCTGAACGATTAGTCCAAGTAATCGAGACCGAGGCGGTATGGGATGTCTTGGAGCAGACGGTGGAGCCGTCATCCTGATGACGAAAGATGTGCTTCACATGAGGGATTTCTCATTGCATTGCTTCTGGGTGCGTGGCAGCTTTCGTGTGCCTGTCGTCGAAAGGCGACGTTACCAGGAGGGCGAATCGTGAGAGATCTGCTGCTTGCCGCAGGGTTGTGCGCCGTATGTTCTGTGTCGAGTGCACGAGACTCCGTGGATTTAGTGTGCGCCTACGCACCCAGCAAGAGTTCGGCCACCTTGGCGGGCGGTGCCGCCGCTGCTGGTGCTGGCGCCGGTGTCGCGAGCGTACTGTCATCGCTGGGACTCTCCGTGGTCACGCACAGCTCTGGCGCACTAATCCTGTCCGGCGGGAGTGGTTACGTTGCAGGCACTCTCGGTGTGGCTGCTGCGGCGCCCGCTGTTGTCACCGTTGCGGCGGTCGTCGCCGGTACGGCGGTCACCTTCGAACTCGCGTGCGCACCCCGAAATCACCCTCAGCACTTCGCGCGCGTGACTCAGGCCGCAAAGGCCCTCTCGGTCGATGCGCGGCGAAAAATCGACTCAGTGCAAACGCAGGCAGCCCCCGTAATCGAGAAGGCGACGGTGGCCGTCAAGAAAGGGGTCAGTGACGTGTACCGCTACGCCTTTCCCCGGATGGCGCAGCCGAAACTTGGTAATTGCGCAGACGCGAAATCGGCACACTCCAGCAGCCCGAGGTCCGCAGCGACTCAGAGTGCCACGATCAACGGAGCGGCGATCGCAGCCCCATGTCAGTACTGAACGACCTGAGGCGAAGCGTCCCTACCTCTGGTTTACGTCGAGCCGCATCCGCCAGGTGCCTGTTGCTGATCGTTCTCGTCCTCGAACAATTTGTCTGAGAACTTCTCGCTGACATCGATCCAGTCCGATTCGTTCGTGTGCTCGAACCGTTCGATGATCAGCTCGAATTCCGTCGCGCCCATCATCTCCAGCCCTGCGAACCGGTACGCGCCCTCTGCGGTGCCGACGCACCATGCCTTGGGGTCGAACGACGTGACCGGTCCCGCCGCCACCGGCTCTCCGGTCCCGCTGCGGTAGCCAACCAGGAACCGGGTCCCCTGCGACACGCTTTCCATGATCGCCCAGCTGCAGATCAAGGTCGGAATGACCGTACCCGCGAATGCAGTTTCCTGGATCGCCTCGGCAGTGACATCACGCCACGAGTCCTCGCACCGGGTCCGGAATACCCGGGCATTCCACTCGAGCTCGGCCTCTGGATCGAATCCAGGCGGACCGATCAGCGTGTAGGTCAGTCCGCTCAGGGTGCGGCCTTGCATCATGCTGGGGTCCCAAGAAATGATCGCGCTGGAGACTTTTCCGATCCCGGTCTCAGGCGCGCAGCCAACGAAATGCCGTGTGCGCGTCTGGAGCGTTTCGCGGATGCTCCACGCTGTCAGGGCAATGGGCTCGATCGGTCGGCGATTGGGCAATTCGAGCATGGAATAAATGTGCGTGTTCGTTCGGACGCGCACGACAATGCTCCCCGACCCACCGAGCGTCCACGACGAATTCCGTCATTGACGCTGCCTTGGGAAGCGTGAAGCGTCGCGGGTCGGATCGCGTACACGTCGCCAGGCGCGGATCCGGTCCCTGTTCGAAAGCCGCTCGAACGTGTCGAGTGTGCGGCGCGAGAGTTCGGTCTCAGCGACGAGCGCCGGCAGGGTAGTGCCGAACAGTCGTGCGAGGCTGTTCGCCAGTGCCAGGTCCGGGCGCTTGCCCTGTTCCAGGCGCTGAATTCTTCGCGCCAGCGCGTTGGAATCGATTTCAGGCGCAAGTCGATGCGCGGTCGCGGTCTCGCTGACAGACTCACGGAGACGACGCTCGATCCGTAACCGTCCGCTCATCACCATCTTGAATCGCCCAGCCGCGACGCCTAAGGTGGCGTCCACCACTTCGATGGCGGACACCAATCTTGGCAAGAGACGGCAATTCAGGGCATGCGGGCGTGGCGAAGATCGATGCGGCGGGCCGGCGCTGGTACACGAGCCAGTTCAAAGGCGAGATCGTCGCACGCTGTTTGCAGCCGAGCGCGTCGGTTTCGGGCATCGCGGTCGAGCACGGCCTGAACCCGAACATGGTGCGCAAGTGGATTGAGCGCACGCACAAGGAGTCGCGCAGGCTCGCGCCGCTGCTGCCCGTGGTGCTGAG
>Ga0116141_10000922_pt1 | contig 24413 bp, 23 predicted proteins | sample AD_UKC097_MetaG_FD_89744 | JGI IMG/M metagenome (GOLD analysis project Ga0116141, IMG submission 89744) | Active sludge microbial communities of municipal wastewater-treating anaerobic digesters from USA - AD_UKC097_MetaG | ecosystem: Engineered > Bioreactor > Anaerobic > Digestate | place: USA...
CCCAGCCCAGTCCGGCCAGCAGATCGACCAGCTCCTTTTCCTTCTTTCGGTTACGCGTGGCGAGAACCAGTGTTTTCATGGGAGTGCCTTGTCCTTTGTGTGCCAGGAGAAGTGAGTTGACAGTCTCACGATTTGCTGAGATTCCTCACATTCGTTCGGAATGACAGCTTCCTTGTTCGGAATGACAGAGAATTCTCCTTTCCATGTTCGTTCTGTCATTTCGACCGAAGGGAGAAATCTCACCGCAAAGCCTGTCCTGCCGAGATTGCAGAGAAAACGAACAATTTACAAGGATTTCCCCCAAAAAGCCTCCTATTCATTCTTGCCTGGAACGCCATGCTGCTGATATCCTATTAAGCTTAACACAGGAGATATCATCACGGGATGACCGAGCCATTCTTTTGTGAGGAACGCGAATCATGTTGAACAAAGATTTTGAGATTGTGGAAATCCTGGAACGCGATGCACGAACTTCGCCCGATGATATTGCGGCCATGCTCGGTGCCGATGCTGCCGAGGTGCGCAAACGAATTGCCGATTTGGAGGAAGACGGAACCATCCTGGGATACAAAGCCATTGTCAACCAGGAAAAGGTTCATACGGACAGGATTTCCTGCGTGATCGAGGTCTCCGTCAATCCCGAGCGAGACCATGGATTCGACCGGATTGCCGAGCGGATTTACCGTTTTCCCGAAGTCCGAGCGGTTTACCTGATGTCCGGCAGTTACGATCTCCTGGTGATTATCGAAGGGAAAACCATGAAGGAAATCGCCCAGTTTGTCATAGACAAGCTGGCGACCCTGGAGAATGTCCGAGCCACCGCCACCCGGTTTATGCTGAAGAAATACAAGGAGTTGGGAGTTTTGCTGGTGGGGGAAGAACATGTCCATAGAATGGCGGTAACTCCATGAGTACACAACCGATTCCTTATCCTGAAAAGGTCGGAAAGCGGCGGATTGCTCAGAAAGTGCAGGACCTGCCGCCTTCGGGAATCCGGAGATTTTTCGATATTGTCGCCGAAACACCCGGCGTGATCTCCCTGGGCGTTGGCGAACCGGATTTTGTCACGCCGTGGCATATCTGTGAGGCAGGCATCCATGCCCTGGAAACCGGACGGACTGCTTATACTCCCAACCAGGGGATGACCCCTCTGCGAAAAGCGATCGGCAAATTCATCCAACAGCAATTCCAGGTCGAGTATAGCCCGCAGAGCGAAGTCCTGGTGACCGTTGGCGGCAGTGAGGCCATTGACCTGGCCTGCCGTGCCGTGCTGGAACCGGGCGATGAGGCAATTGTTCTGCAGCCGTCTTTTGTTTCCTACGCGCCGATGGTAACCATGGCGGGCGGCGTACCGGTCCCGGTTTATTGCTACGCGGCGAACCGGTTTCTTCCCACTCAATCGGCCATCGAATCTGCCATCACTCCCCGCACCAAAATGTTGATGGTCAATTTCCCCAACAATCCGACCGGTGCGGCTCTGGATCGATCGACATTCGACAAAATTGTGAATGTCGTGCTTGAATACGATCTTCTGTTGGTTTCGGATGAGGTCTATGTTCCTCTGAGTTACGATGAGGAACCGTTTTCCTTCTGTACGGTTCCTGAAATCCGGGATCGCCTGATTCTGCTCCATGGATTCTCGAAAGCCTGGGCGATGACCGGTTGGCGGCTGGGGTTTGCCCTTGCCCCGGCGGATATCATCGCGGCTATGAATAAGATCCATCAGTACACCGTCATGTGTACATCCACCATGGCCCAGCTGGCCGCCATTGAGGCGTTGGAACATGGCGAGGAAGCCACCCTTGCCATGAAACGGGAATACGACCGGCGTCGAAGATATGTGACTCATGCGCTCAACGAAATGGGCCTTCCCACCGTGGAACCGAAAGGCGCATTCTATGTCTTCCCGAATATTCGCGGGACAGGCCTTTCCTCGGAGGATTTCGCTCTGGGCCTGCTCAAAGAGGAAAAAGTGGCCGTCGTACCTGGACCGGCTTTCGGAGAGTGCGGCGAGGGGCATATTCGATGCTCCTATGCCAGTTCCATGGAGGCCCTGCGTAAGGCAATGGAAAGGATGAAATCTTTCGTGGGACGCCATGCCTGATTCGAATAGGGGGCCGATCCGGTTTTTTTCCGGCTTTTTTGCGAGACGAGAGGATTCCAATATCACAGGCTTCAGCGGATCTCAAGTCCAGGTTTAAATATCGCCTCAAATCATTGAGACAGGATGTTGACAGAAGTCTGTTAATTCGTTATTCTATCGGAAGTTATGTTCACTCCCGTGAAATTGGTTCGGTTTAAGACACGGGGTGTAATGAAAGGAAACACTGATGTCCGATTATTTCATTATTACCATGGTTCATGCGCGTGAGGTTTTGGATTCCCGTGGAAATCCCACAATCGAGGTGGATGTTCATTTGGACAACGGGATCATGGGGCGGGCGATTGTGCCCTCCGGCGCTTCCACCGGCGAGCATGAAGCCCTGGAATTGCGGGATGGCGACAAGAAACGCTATGCTGGGAAAGGGGTTCTCAAGGCGGTCAAGAATGTCAACGAGACCATTGCATCCGAGGTACTCGGATGGGATATCAGTGACCAGCGCGGTCTGGACCTGATGATGATCGAGTTGGATGGCACTTCAACCAAGAAAAAACTGGGCGCCAATGCCATTTTGGGCGTTTCCCTCGCGGCAGCGCGAGCGGCATCCGAGGCTTTTTGCCAGCCTCTGTATCGTTATGTCGGCGGAACCAACGCTTGCGTTTTGCCGGTTCCTATGATGAACGTTGTCAACGGTGGCGCTCACGCCGATAACAATCTGGATATCCAGGAGTGCATGATTGTGCCCCATGGCGCACCCTGCTTCTCCGAAGCGTTACGTTGGGGAGCCGAAGTATTTCATACACTCAAGAAGGTTTTGTCTTCTCAGGGCAAGAATACCGCAGTCGGCGACGAGGGCGGATTTGCACCGGAAGTCAAAGACAACACCGAGGCTCTGAGCCTGATTTTGAAAGCCATTGAAAGTGCAGGATATAAGCCGGGCGAGCAGGTTGCGATCGCCTTGGATTGCGCCGCCTCCGAGTTCTATAACAAACAGAAGAAAAAGTACATCCTGAAGGCGGAAAAGGACTCAGAGAAAACCGCCGAGGAATTGACCGAGTTCTATGCCGGGCTGTGCAAGAAATATCCCATTGTTTCCATTGAAGATGGGATGGACGAAAATGACTGGAAAGGCTGGCAAATGCTCACCGAGAAGCTTGGCGGAAGCATCCAGTTGGTGGGGGATGACTTGTTTGTTACCAACCCGGTCCGCCTCCAGCAGGGATTCGACAAAGGAGTTGCGAACTCGATTCTCATTAAGTTGAACCAAATCGGTAGCTTAACAGAGACTTTGGATGTGATCGAGATGGCGAAACGGCATTCTTACACCAATGTCATTTCGCATCGTAGCGGCGAGACCGAGGACTCGACCATTGCGGATCTGGCCGTGGCAACCAACGCCGGGCAGATCAAAACCGGGTCCCTGTCGCGTACGGATCGGTTGGCGAAATATAACCAGCTTCTGCGCATCGAGGAGCAGTTGGGCAGCACGGCCCGGTTCATGGGAATCAAGGCCTTTGCGCGTTCAAGTTCCTGATTTTACGGTGCTTAGATGATTCTGAAGAGCAGCATCATACACGACTTGTTCACGCTGACCCTGATGATTTTGCTGGTTACAGCGGTGCTTGTCGGTGGATGGTGTGTTGCCGAGCGGCATCAACGGCTGGCGATCTTTGAGAAGCAGGTGGACCGTGTTCAAACCGAGATTTCAGAACTCACGGGGGAACTGGACCGGTTGAAAGCGGAGGCGAAAGCGCTGGAAACCGACCCCCTGGCTTGGGAGGCTGCTGTTCGGGAACGGTTAGGCTATACTCGAAAAGGAGAAGTGGTCGTCAAGTCGGAGACAGAATGTCCGTCCTGAAGGCGGAATCGATAACCGACCCACGCCCTGACCGGATTCATCTGAACTGCCCGCTTGGGGTGCGGAATGGGAATAATACTGTCTGAGGGCGCTTTTCTGTGTCAACGAAGGCAAAATCCACCTTGACACGGGAAGGGCATCGCTATAGTGTACAGTTACCTTAATTGTCAGAAATTAGGTGCGTTGAGGACGATAGGGAAATCCACCCATTTTGGGACTCTTTGACAAAGAATGACGCGGGGTGGAGCAGTGGTAGCTCGTCGGGCTCATAACCCGGAGGTCATGGGTTCAAATCCCATCCCCGCAATTTATTGTGTGCAGGCAATTGTGCTGTGCCGCCATGTTGAAGGCAGAGGTGGTGTCTACGGAAGAAGAAGGATTCTTTTTCGAGCAACTGGGCAGACAGAGAAATCGCCGTGATCAAAAAAGAAATTATTGAAATTGTCGCGCAACGGACGCGCCAGAAAAAGAATCACACAAAGACCATTGTGGAATGTGTATTCGATTCGTTTATTGAAACACTGGCACGCGACCGGCGCATCGAAGTCCGCAACTTTGGCGTATTTCGGGTGAAACGGACACCAGCACGAGTGGGAAGGAATCCGGTGACGAAAGAATCTGCTGACGTTCCGGCCAGAAATATTATACAATTTAAGGCCGGGAAATATATGAGAGATCGAGTGGGCAAAGGGGCCAAAGCGGTGGAGAAATTGCCAAGAGAAAATGAATGAGATCACCACGACGAATTTGAGCGATCCGAGTGTCGCGGATGATGTTTTCGCCACAGTTGCAGCCCTGTGCGCCTGTCGGGTGCCTGGCGTGGCCGCCGTCGGCGGTTTGGATGTCAATCGAGCCGAGGCATTTCTGCGGAATGGAGATGTGGTTCGCGGGGTGAAAGTTGCTGTCAGCGCTGGGGATGTCGCCGTGGATTTGAATGTCAGCCTGTGGGATGAAATCCCCATCCCGCAAGTCGCCGCGACTCTTCAGAGCGAAGTGAAGCATTGGATCGAAGAGATGATCGGACATTCGGTTTCCGCCGTGAATGTCACGGTGGAGGACATCCGGACTCAAGAGATGCAGGACATTGAGATCGACAGCCCGGTGGCTCTTTCCCAGGCTGTTGGGGTATAGCAAGGTCGAAGACGGATCGTTGTCAAACGAAACCGGTTCGATGCGACTAACACTGGGTAGATTCAACTCAGGAACCTGAGGAGGAATGATAATGAAAAAGGCCGATAGGCTTTTCACCACGGTTGCCCTTGTGAGCGGGTTGTTGATAGTAAGCAGCCTCATGTCTGCCCCGGTGTGGGCACAGAACGCGACGGTTTCTCGTGTGCACTTGCAGACGGTGAATCCGGCGGACAGTTCGCGGGTGGGCGATGTCCTGCTCGTGAGCGATGGGGGAACGATCACGATTTATGGACTGACCGGTTCTGTCCCCGGATGGAGCGCTGTCGTTGTCCGATATTCGACCCTCATCGAAGTCGGCCGTGGAACCGCCGGTGCGCTGGGATCGTTCCCCGCGCCTTCGGAAAACCCCATTCGTGTCTCCTCAGGCGCTCAGGGCCAGACGCTTCGGTTGGAGATCACGGATCCGACAACCCCCACCGTGCCTTTCACCGCAACACTCGCGGTTGATTTCGCCACGGCGAGCGGCGATCCCCACAAGCTGGTCGACATTGTGTCGGATACTCCCGATATCACGTTCGGCAGGGTGTTGCTGACTCAGCGGTCGAATTTCACCGATGAATTCGAAGGCATTCCCGGCGCAGTCCCGCAGAAAGCCAAGATAGAGGTGTTCAGCGTTCCGCGCAGCGCGGTCGGTAGTGATGCCGAATGGCTGAATTATCGTATTTTCAACACGCAAAGTCTGAAGAATGTCAACAACACGTATGTCAGTGACGGCAATATCAATCCGTGGTCTATTCCGGATTTGAGTTCTTCCCGTCCGACGATTGCGGATGCGGCGCCTTCAACACGTACTCTGTATCCATCGAGCAAGCTTTATTTGCGGATTACGACGCAGGCAGGACAGGTTTACACGGCTACCATCCAGGACGATGTCACCGCGGACCTCAATTCCGCCGCCTTGAGTTTCACAACGAATAACAGTCGGAATCCGGACGGTACTTTCCCGCTGCCCGCGGCTGTGGTGGCGCAGGCCAACGGTCCGGCAAACACCGCAGAGGCTTTTTCCAGCCTCCATGCGATTCAGACAGTCGGAGGAAATCCGGTTGTTGTGGGGTCCGGCAATTTCGATTACCAGGGGGCGTTGTCCGCATTTCAGATCCGCCAGGCGGTCAACGACACTGAGGACATGTATGTTCCTTTGGGGCAGGCCACATTCCAGATTCAGGATCGTTTCGGAAATGTGGCGCAGGGTGTCACTTTCGCAAATCCCGATGCAGTCGCAACGGTCTTTGAAGGGCCCACAGTCACGAAAGCTGAAAATGATGCCGCTCTTGCAGCCGCCGGTCTTATCGGGCGAGTCCAGGGAGTGGTCGAGCCGGGTTCGATACTGGTGTTTCATGCAGAGAAGGTGGATGCCACAACAGAAGGCGGACCCTTCTGGCTTGGTACCATCTGGGCGGATGCAGCCGATGGTTCCTTTGTGTTCGATATCCCTCGTTCGCCTTCCGTGGATATCACCCTGATTGACCCGGCAGGAAATGTGAATATATTTCGCACGATGGTCATTGATGACGTGGCTCAGGCTGCGGTTGTCAATCAAACCGGCGTGACGATCGGATTTCCCACAACGACTATTATCGGTACAGCCGAACCGAATTCCGGAATCACGGTGATCGGCCTGGATTCGGTCAGCGCGGATGTTCTCAACGCAGCGCAGACCGGGCAGGTGGTGGCCAGTCTGCCAACCGGAGTCTTGTCCGGTGTCATTGCCCAGACAACCTCCAATGCGGCTGGTGCGTTCACAGTCAGTGTTCAAGGCATTGCCAGCCAGATCGTCTATATTCAGGTGCTTGACCGAGCCGGGAATTTCAGTCAGTACACGCAGGTTGTTCTGAGCAAAGCGGCCGCGGGTGTTTCCCTGGTGAATTTCACTAATCTGAACTTCACACTGAATGGCCCGACGGTTCCGGCCCAGCTGGAGGTCGTCGTGGAAGATTCCCAGAATCCGGGTACGCCCATGCCGGGTGTGGCGGTTGTTGCCTTCGCCGAAAAAACCAACGGGCTGCTGTTCCGGCTTCCCATTACGGATATCGACTTTCCGCCGGTCTCCCAGGCCGACGGGACCCTGGATTATCCTCTCCAGATCCCGGCCTATTTGCCGGATGCCACGGTGTTCAACTCAACAACCTTGATTGATGAGTTCTATCTGGTGGCACGGGATCCGTTCACCGGCGGATTTATCGGCTCTTTGAAGATCTCCACAGGCGATGGGTCCGGATTCGACCGGAGTGGACCTGAGATTGCTACGACTATCCCGTTGATTTTCACGGATGATGATGTCCAGTTGATTGAGAATGGCTCAGAAGCCCCGGATATTATGAATGTACTGAACATCTTTCCGAACTTTGCAGCGGTCGGTCCCAGACTGCCGGTGGATGCGTTGAATTTTGTCTTTGTTCTGGCGAACAAGGATGACAGCGAAGAGATCGACGTTTGGGATATTCACAATATTCAGTTGCTGGATGTGAAACCGATGAATGCTCTGCTGGGTGCTCCATACGGCAACCTGGTTGGAATCGGATTGCCGCCGGGATATTTCATTCCGATTCCGGGAGCGAGCAACCTGAACTTGGGATATAACTTCTGGAGCGCAAGTACTCAGACCTATTCGGGCCACAAGAGGGTGTTCGTTGCGTTGATGGACCAGTTCGGCAACTACAGTCCCGATCCGATTCCGGTTTCGCTGGATGTCGAGGCGGTCGATCCCAATCCGGATCTCATTTCAGTCACAGCGAATGCGGTTACGGGCCAGGACGGGGCTGTGGAGCAAGGCTGCAAAGTGGCGGTTTATGGCGATGCCAGCCTTCTGGAACTTCTGGCTGTGACAACGGCCAACAGTGCCGGTGGATTCTATGTCTCCGTGAATACCGAAAGCCGTGACACCATCGTGGTGATCACCCGCGATGCAGCCGGGAACATGAGCAATCCCGTCAATGTTATGCCGCACAAAACAGCGGTTCCGTATCTGGTCATGGACGGATTCGGCTCGATTCATACGCCGGGTGGTACCATTGGTGGCGGCCTCTTCTACTTATCTGACAGAATGCGTTCGTTAGCCGAGGCACCGGACAGAGCGGGAGTTTATTATCAGCTTTATGCGGATTGCTGGGTGCTGGGGCCGATCGGTTCATCCGGCGCACCTACACCGTCGGAAGACTTCTATTTGGATAACTATCTTGGGCGTGATTTGGAAGTCACCTCGACGGCGAACGACAAGGTATCCGCCTATGTCCTGGCAGGCAATGGATTTGTCGGGACACTTGGAGATGCGCCGTTCTTCGGCGACCTGGTTCGTGACCGGATCATCGCTGGCGGGAACACACGAGTCACGGCGGATACTCCCCGCGTCCACCTGGATGGTTCCATTTTCCTGGAAGACAGCAACGGCAATGGAGAATACGACATCTTTGCGTTCAGCACGGAAGATGTGAACGGGAACGGAATCCTTGACCCGGAAACGGTTGAGTTTGTGTGGATCGATCCCAATGACCCCAGCAAGGGGATGCAAGAGGTGATTATTCCCGCGGAAGATGTCAACGGGAACGGCAAGCTCGATACGGTGTTCGATGCCGAAGGGCTGTTCGATGCAAGCGCCATTGGAATCGGATTCGGCGCAGATCTCGCGCGCGATCTGGAGGTGGTTTACAGCGGAGATCAACCTGTCGGTTATATGATTATGGACGGTTGGGGAGTGATTCATCACTACGGCACAACCATGACTCCGCCGTTGCAGAATCCCCACGTGCTTGTGAATGCCGATCTCTTCCGGGCGTTCGATATTGTTACGGATGCCCAGGGTGAGGTCCGCGATCTGGTGATGTTGAATGGTTTGGGTCAGGTCTATGCCACGGCGGGCGGGTTTTTGGGTGCGCCGCCTCTGGATACGGAGATTCCCGGAACTGCGGGCGATCTTGCTCTGATAACCAATCCGGCGCCTGTCTATTTCGGATTCGATATCGCTCGCGACATTCTGGTCAATCCGCTTGATTCGAACGGAGACGGTGTGGTCGGTGATGGCAGCGATGGATTCTACGTCCTGGACGGTTACGGTGGAATTCATGCAATCGGTGCGGCAACTCCGGTTAAGAATTCTCCGTTCCTGGGATTCGATATTGCTCGGGATTTGGAAATCTCCCGCATTTCCGGTGGCGGAATTATCCTGCCATCTCAGTAAGAAAATGCCGGATGTCGATTGCTTCCTTGTCATCCGGTGATCGGCATTGCTGTTCATGACTGTAGAGCGAGGGGCATACTCCGATAACGAGTCATGCCCCTCTTTTTCATTTCACGCGGGATGTGAAGGTCGCGCGCAATTCGGAATGGTCCGTACCAGGCAATGAATCAGGGACTCCGCTTCTCGGTTCAGTTGGGATTGGCGGCAGCGTTGGCTGTGACGCTGACAGGGGTAATTCTTTCCTGGAGAATTCACCAGGAAGAGTTGAAGACGTTCCGCGAAGAGGTTCTCCTGCTGGCGGAATCGACGGCGAACCAACTCACCCTCTCGCAGGACCCAGTCGATCCCTCAATCCAGCAATCCAATGAACGGGTTTTATGTGAAGTCGCAGACATTCATGCGTACGTACGCGAAATTTCCCTGATCGACAAGTATGGCAAAGTGGATGCTTCAAGTCTTCCGGCGGAGGGCGGCGAGGATCAGGGAACCATCGGTCCCTGGCGGGAAGATCTTTCTTCCCAGGAGATTCTGGCGAGCGAGGAGCCGTTTGTTTTTCCCTCCCGGTGGGAAGCGTTTTATTCGGTTCGAACGCCGGATGGAACCTATTGGGGCAAATTGCGGATTCTCTGGGACAATCGTCGGATTCATGAGATTGTAAACCGGCTCTTGTTTCTGACCGCGTTTATGGCGGCGTCCGTGGGCTTCCTGGGAGTTCTCCTGGGGGTGTTGATGTATCGGACTACTCTATCCGCCCGAGTTGCGGAGATGGCGGATCGTCTTCGTTATATCATCAACAGCGGATTCCGGGGGCGAATCAATACGGCCGCTCTGCCGAACGAGTTGGCCGATTTGGGCGATCAGCTCAACCGTGTCCTTGATGGGCTGGCGCAGCAGCAAAAGCGCGTGGTGATTCTTGAGGACAGCCTGAGACAAACCGAATCCAGTTACCACGAACTTCAAACCCATTCCACCCAGGAGTCTGAGAATTCCGAGCGGGAGCATGAAATGGCCATGTATGCATTTCAGCAGCTGTTCGAGGGGATCTCCGATGGTGCGGTATTGACCGATGGGAAGGGGAATGTCCTGGCACGGAATTCGGTGGCGGAGCGATGGATGCATTTGCTGGGGCAGGAAGGGGGAGTGCTGACGGAGGAGACACTGCTTCGCCTGGTAAAACGAGTGGCGGGACAATCGGCTCCGGACCGCGATGCAAGTGCGTGGGAAGTCCCGGACCCGCTTCGGGGCGGACGTTCCATGGGTCGGGCAACCGCCATTGTTCTCCGCCGCGAAGAGGATGGTCTTGTCTATGTCCTCCTGCTTTTGCGCACGGAGGATGTTCAGGGCAGTCGCGATTGGCTTGCGCCTCTCTCGGAGCGGTTTCTGTTCCACGAGCTATTGCCATGGTTGTCCAAGATCCTGGGGGAACGCAAGAACCTGCCGGAGGTCCCCGTGATTTGGGAGTTGCTCGACAGCCATGTGGATGTGCTGGCACGGCTTTCGGCCCTGAGGCAGGTTGGACGTCTTGAACCTGACGATTTCGGTCTGCTGACGATTGGTCCCTGGCTTGGACGGCATCTGCAGGCGGCAGACCTCTTTTCTCGCATGATCTCCATCCGGTTCCATTCCTCTCGAAACGAGTCGTCGGTTTGGACCGCCGATGCCATTCTCGGGCAGGTGTTGGATCTCCTGATTGAAATTCTGCTGGACTTGGCGGAGGAGGAAGGCTCCACGTCGCCTGTCGATCTTTTTGTCGATAATCCTCCTTCGGGTGGGGTTGTCTTGAGGTTTGAAATGGGTGTGGATCTCTCTGCGAAGGCGCGATCCGTCTTACGGACCATCGGAAACGATCAGACCGACCTGATTATGCCTGCGGAGGGAGGAGAACAAGGTGCATGGCCTCTGCAGAAGCAGGTCAAGATTGTCGGGATCTGCATTCTGAGGATGCTGCTCGGATGTCGGCTTGATCTGCGCCAGGGCGAGATTTCTCCTCTTTGTGTCCGATGGATCTTTCCACCGGGCGGAGATCATGGCGTTTCGGGCCGAGCGCCGAGTTTCAAGGACTCGGAGGTACGGGTCAATCGCCTTATCCGCAACTATTTGACGCGCTCCTGGGGATCGGGCGGGCGCCGGCCCCCTTCTGCAAAATCCCCGGCTGCGAAAATTTGATTGCATTCCGCTGTGGATTGGGGGTCTTGCGCTTGTCCAACCTGATTTTGTTGCATAAGATGGTCAGGCAATTAAACTTATCGCTTGACCTGAACCCTATGAATCGGCTAAAGTATGGGGGAATTAGAACGCGTGAACGCACGGACATGAAAATGTCCCGGGAGTGGCAGATATGACAAGCACAAAAAAGGATATTGTGAAGGAGGTCGCGGCCAGAACCGGTTTCGATCTCGCCAGTGTCAAAGAGATTGTGCAGACGATGTTCGATGCGATGTGTGAAGGCCTGTCGCGTGACGGCAACATCGAGATCCGCAATTTCGGCATATTTAAGGTGAAGAGCACTCCCGAGCGAAAGGCCCGGAATCCGAAAACCAGCGAGATTATCACCGTTCCAGCCAAACGTCATATCAGCTTCAAACCGGGACAGCTGATGAAAGAGCGGATCAACGAAGGTGTTCTCGGGAAAGAGCGGTAGGTTCCGATTTTCCTGTAGTGCCTTCCGCATCGCATGCTGAGAAGCCCTCATCCAATGATTTCCGGCGGTTGGGTGGGAGTTCATTGGCAGACTCCGAGAAATTTTTCGACCACTCCGGTTGCCGTATGAGTTTCTCAGATATCGCGTACGGATCCATACCCGATGAGCAAAAAAAAATCCCAATTTGAAGCAATCCTCAAGAATGTCAAAGAAATTCCCGCCTTGCCTGATATCGCCGTCCGCGTGATGCGGATGACACGGGATGCGGATGTGACCGCCAATCAGCTCACGGATGTGATCTCGCAGGATCCGGGGCTGACCGGGAATATCCTTCGTCTCTGTAATTCGGCGTATTATGGATTGCCCCGAGTGATTTCCTCTCTCAGCCAGGCGATTATGTACTTGGGTTTCCACACTGTGCGGAACCTCGTGCTGACTTGCACAATCAGCGATCTCCTGGGGGGAGACCGGACTATTTATGGGCATAGTTCCGGCGGACTCTGGACGAATTCATTTGCGTGCGCCGTTGCCAGTCAGCAGATTGCCCATCATATCCGTCCAAGCCTTCATGATACTGCGTTCACAGCCGGACTGCTCCGGGATATCGGAAAGGTTGTTATTCATCGCCAGATCAAGGACACCGAATCCACTTTGGTTGAGCTCATGACTCAAGCGAACCTGAGCTTGTTGGCGGCGGAACAGCAGACCCTGGGGTACACCCACCCGGAGATTGGTGCCGCCCTCGCGGATCTCTGGAACTTTCCTCATGAATTGGTGGATGCTATTCAGAATCACCATCATCCATCTGTAATCCCGGGGGATTCCCTGGTGACCGTGATTGTTCATGCGGCAGACGTCATGGTGATCGAGCGGGGGTACGGTGTCGAACTCACGCAGCTTCGGTACCCGCTTGACAGGACGGCGACGGAGCAGAAGCACATCACCCAGGAGATCCTGGATCGGGTTTCCGCCGAATTGGATCAACACATTGCCTCGATTGGGGATCTGTTGATCCCGCGTGGTTCTGCCAAGTCTTAATGATTCAGTATTAATAACGCAATGGACACATAGATTGTCAACGAAATTAAATCGTTGACCGCTGTCACCAGGGGACTGGAAGCCACTGCCGGGTCGACGGCCAGCTTGTGAAATGCGATTGGGACGATGGCTCCCATCAGTGCAGAGGCCGTCACAGCCAGGAATAACGCCAATCCCACAACGACTCCCAACATCTGATTTCCTGACGGCAAGATATAGGCCGCAACACTCCCCAATGCAATCCCGAATGTCACTCCCATGAGCAGACCGACCCGCAATTCGCGCCAGAGATCGAGTGCCAGCGTACTCAGGTCGGTCTCTCCCAGAATGAGTCTTCGAATCTTCATTGTCGATGTCTGAAGACCGACATTGCCTCCCATGCCCATGGTCAGGGGAACATAGAACATAATCGCCAGGAAATTCGTGGCAATCGTAATAGTCTCCAGCTGCCCCATGAGAAGCGCATTGGCGCAGCCTGCAGCGAAAGTAATCACCAGCCAGGGCATCCGCGATCCCATCGATTTGACAACGGAAGGTTGGTGCAGTTCCAACTCGCTTCCGCCCGCGACCAGCATCATGTCTTCCGAGGCTTCTTCCGCGATGACGTCGATGACATCGTCATTGGTGATTGTGCCCAGCAGTCTGCCGTCGATATCCACCACGGGAATGGCGGCGATGTCGTATTTCGCAACCAGTCGGGCTACCTCCTCCTGGGGAGTGAGGGCATCGACCGACGGGCAGCGAGCGGGAATCAACTCTTCGAGGCGGGTCTGCGGCTCCGCCAGCACCAGCTGCTGCCAGGTGCACCAGCCCAGCAGAATCCCGTCCTTGTTCAGGACATAGATGTTGTAATAAATTTTGCGAGGGGGGGATTCCCGCAACAACACGACAGCTTCCGCGGCCGTGGTGCCCTCCGGAAAGGAAATGAACTGGGTGCTCATAATGCCACCCGCCGTATCCGGCGGATAATTGAGCAGCTGCTCCACCTTACGGGTGACCTCATCGGAAAAGGCCTGCAAGATCTCTGCCCGGCGTTCTTCCGGGACCAGTTCGACAAAATCCGCCGCGTCGTCCGGTTCCATCAGACCGACGATTTGGGTGACCAATGGGGAATCGATCTCCGAGAGAAATGCCACCTGAATCTCCTCGGAGCATTGCGACAGAACTCGCCCGGCCTTGGAGGGTTCCAGGCTTTTCCAGAGAATTGTGCGTTCTTCGGGGTCCAGTTGGGGAAACGCGGAGGCCAGATCGGCGCTATGATAGGCGGATAGGTAGGAACCGAGACGGGGACGAGCCACCTCGCGCAGGAGCTTGCGCAGGTGGTGCGTCATTTGTTCCGCTGTACGCACTTGTACCTGGTGACGCATGACGGTCTCGTTTTCGCACGCCGGTCGGCCATGTCCTATCCGGAGCAGATTTCATGCTCCGCTGGCGTGGTCCCGGCTTCGATAATTCTGGTAAAGGGTCTTCCACAGTATTCCCTATCGGTTTTGCGACAGATCCGGCATACAAGACTTTTGCTAGATCACATCGATAAATTCCTTATGCAGCCTCGTAAAGATACGATATCCCACGAAAAATGCAAGGAGAGACATGAGTATTACTACTGTCCAATTGCCAATCCACAGCCAGTCTGACCACGCAGGCCAGGTTTTCAGCAGAAAGATATTGTGATACAACAGAATCAAGTGTGAAAACGGGTTGCACAATACCAGGGGCTTGATTTCCTGCGGGAGGATCTCCAGGACGTAAAACATCGGAGTGGTCCACATTACGATCATTACGGCGATGGTCACCAGAGGTGCCGTATCCCGCAGGTAGACATGCAAAGTCGCCAGAAGAAGTCCCAGCCCGAAGGCGAGAATGCTCTGGAGAAGCAGAACCGCCGGAAACGCCAGCATGGTCACGCTCAGGCTTCCCCGAATCAGCCAGATGCCGATCACCAGAACCACCGTGCCGATGATCTGATTGACCACACTCGACAGCACCAGGTAGGCCGGAAGGATTTTCGCCGGGAACCGGATCTGACGGATCAGATGCGCATTATCCACAATGCAGGTCGTGCAGCGTATGATGGCCTCCTGAAAGGAATACCAGGGCAGGAGGCCGCAGAAGATATACAGCGCGATGTCCAGATGTGTCGTCTTATCGGGAATGAATCTGCCGGTGAAATCGGGTTTGACCACAAAACCGAACACAAAGGTGTACAGTCCCAGTAGAATGATGGGATTGATGACAGACCAGAATAATCCCATGGTGGAACCGACATATCGGGCCTGCAAGTCTCGTTTCAGAAATTCCCATAGCAGGGTTCGATGCTGAAGCCAGTGGGAGAGACGCGCCCGCAAGGACGGTCTTTTCTTCTCCAATTCCTGTTCGGAAGGTTGTACTCGTTCCATCGTTTTACCCCCGCCATTCTTGCAATTGCGTGCGAATTAGAAAAGATGAGTCCCATCGGTTCTGCCAATCGTATCTATACGTTTTCTGTCGATGCGGTTAGCATGGAAAGGTGGAGGTTTCCATTGTGAGTTCGCCCGATTCTTCCTGTTCCATGGCAGAGAGGAATATCCACCTTCTGGCCAGTCGATTCGACCGTCTGGCGGCTCGCCTGGAATCGCATCTTCGTGCGAGACGGAAGAGCGGTGAGACGGATTCGGCGATTTCGATCTCAACGTTGGAGAGCGGCGAAGCGGTGGTTTCCTGCCGGGATTTCTTTGGAGATCATTGGCTGCATCCGCCGCCCCATCCCAGAGAGACCGCCTTGCGGATGTGGAAAGGTGCGGGGATTCCCGAACAGGGACTGGTTGTTTTATGGAATATCGGGTTGGGGTATTCCCTGCAAGCCCTTCAACCGTTCCTTCTGCGCAAGGAACTCCCGACCCGCGTGATTCTCTGTGAGGAGAATATCGAGCTGATCTGGGAATGCCTGAATCGAATAGACTGGGGGCCGTTTTTGACCGACCTTCGTGTCTGTCTGTTCTTCGGGCCGAATAGCGCGGAGGATCTGATCGGATTGCTGGCGCAGCACCCTTCACTGCTTCTCCATGAATGCATCCTGGTTCCAGGCAGGGAACTTATTCCTTCCGAACAGCAAACACTCAGAGAAACGACAAACCGGATTCGCGCCTTGAAGGCGTCCGCGATTGCACCGAAGCCTGGCCTTCCCAATTCGAGACATTGGGTGATCGCCTCCAATTCTCTGGCTGAAATATCGGGGGCATTTACACGGGAGGCGCAGACTCTGGGCTGCACCGTTGCGGTCGTGGATCGCCCCGAAGGGCTAAAGAACTTTTTTCCCAACGAGAATGCCTGGGTGGAAACCTGCGGGGGTATCACTCCCCGATATCATATCGCGGCGTATAGCAGTAAATTCTCCGATTCCGAACTGCGTTCCATGGGAGAGGCCGGGACACATCGCGTGCTCTGGTTCCTGGATCGACCGTCCTTTGTTACCCGGATTCCTGTCGATCCTGATTGTTATGACCTGGCATTGGGAGTGGAACTGCGGCACGAGGAAGAACTGAGAGAAATGGGATTCCGCAGGGTCAATCATCTGCATTTTGCGACGGGATTTTCACACTGGAATCCGAATGACTCCCGGCCGCCCGGCGATCTGGGATTTCCCGATGTTGCTTATGTGGGAGCGACCGGATTCCGCTTATGTCAGCCTTTCCTGGAACAACATCCGAAAGAGGCGTCTGCCCTGGTGCAGGAGGTTCACACCGTGGTGAAGCAGTGGTCCGAAGGCGGAATGGACATGCTGCAATTGGCCTTAACAGAAATCGGTTTGAAATATGTCTCCGTCTGGGGGGCAATTGCCCCCTGGCTGCCTTTTCAAATTGCGACGATGGAGATGAGACGTGTGTTCCTGTCTGCTGCGTTGCCGTACGGATTGACGATCCATGGTGACAGCTTGTGGCGGAATCCCGATCTTGTCGGGCCGGTATACTCGGCTTACGCAGGTCGGTCGTTGGATTACACAACGGAAACGCCGCATCTCTATCACCGTGCGAAGATCAATCTCTGCCTGATCAATCCCGCGCTGGATGAATCGGTTCCACTCCGCGTTTTCGACACCTTGGCGTGTGGCGGATTCCTGCTGACGGAGTATCGCCCTGTTTTTGAGGAACTTTTTGAGCCGGGTGTTCATCTGGATGTCTTCCGAGATCCGAAAGAATTGTCGGAGAAGATCGAATACTACTTGGCGCGCGAGGACGAAAGGAAAGCAATCGCGCAGGCCGGACGGCAGAAGGTCCTCGCGGAACATACCTTTGCTCCACGAATCCGGCAGATCATGGAATGGCTGGAGGAAAAACAATGACCGGAAAAGAACGCATGAAAATCGCCATGGAACGCCGAAAGCCAGACCGGGTTCCGCTAATGTGCCAGTTGGCCGTGGGGCACTATTTTCTCCATACCGACCATGATCCCGTCGAGATCTGGCATGATGGAGACATCTTTGTCAAGGCGCTGGTTGAACTGGCAGATCGGTATCATTTTGACGGGATTCTGGTCAATCTGCCGGGACGGCCCCTGGACTGGCGTGATTGGATTGACCGAAGAGAAGAGAGGGCAGACAGCTGGCGTGTCTTCTGGAAGGCGGGCGGATACACGGATATTCCAAAGGATGACAACGCGCATTATTTCCCGCCGGAGAACGAACCGGCAATTCCCCCTGTGGCTGAGGTCGATCCCGCACTGTGCTGGTATGCCGAGCCGCACGACATCACCGGCATGAAGTACCCGTACCGTTGGGGGTTCGATACGGAGATACGTCCGCCGGGCGATTTTTTCCCGTTCTACCAATATGATACGATCGAGGCGGCACTGAGTCTGGTCGGGGACCGTCTTTCCGTCCATTCCGAGATTTTCTCGCCCTTTTCGCAGTTCATGGAGATGTTCGAAATGGAGGATGCGCTGACCTCGCTGATGGACCGGCCGGAGAAATGCGAAGCGATCCTGTCCCGGTTCACCGAGGGAGCCATCGAGTTAGGACGGGGGCAGGCAAGCCGGGGAGTGGACGCCGTGCTGATTTCATCCGCGTATGCGGGGGGTGGTTTCATTTCACGAAAGATGTATGAATGGTTCGTTTTGCCTTATGAACACCGGGTTATCAAAGGCATCAAATCGGAACGGAACGTCCCTGTTTATACGCACACCTGCGGCGCAATCGGCGACCGGCTGGACCTGATGGAAGAGACCGGCACGGATGGGATCGACACATTGGACCCGCTGCCGCTGGGGACGGTCGATCTGGCCAGGGCGGTGGAACTGATCGGCGGACGGATGTTCATCAAAGGCAATCTGGATGCGGTGAATACGCTGCTTCTGGGAACGGTTGAGGAGGTCCGAAAGGCGGCTGAGGAGCGAATACGCATTGCGGGAGGTGAGGGCGGGTATATTCTCAGCTCGGCCTGTTCCGTCGCTCCACGTGTCCCGCCGGAGAATCTGATGGTGTTGTATGAGGTGGTGGAACGATGCGGGGTTTATGCGTGAGGAGGGGGGGATTCGCTGTTGGCCACGCCACGCTACTCAGACAATTTGGAGTTTCTCAGGATTTCCAGAGATTCCACATCGGCCAGGTCTTTGGTTCTTCCCGATGCCCGTTTGTTCACGATCAGGTCGTCAATCGACAGGATCGGAACAAGAATCCCATCCATTTCGACCTCCGTGGAACGGGCGAATGCATCCTCAAACCGCAGTCCCGATACGCTGGTGATGAGATCGATTCGTCTGGGGGCCACGCCAATCTGGAAGATCGTATCGTTCTTTTGGAGATCCTCCCTGGTCAGATTGTGCAAAGGTGCACCGAATTGCGCCAGTGCCCGCAGCACGGCATCCGCGTTATCCGGCGAAGGGTTGATCCAGATGTCGATGTCCATGGTCGCACGGGGGTATCCGTATGCGGCCATGGCATACGCGCCCACAAGAAGGTATTCAACCTTCTCGGTGTTTAAGGCATGTAATATGTCTCTGTAATCGTTGTTCAACATCGAGATCGGGACTGAGGGATACGACTTCCCGCGTCAGAGGCCACACGAGCGCGATCCGTTCGGCCATTGTGCCGGGCACGAAATCGTCATCCGCACGGTCGGACAGTCTTCGTTTCTTGGTTTGTGAGCGGTCCATGGGGAGATTATACAGGTCTTTCATGGGATTGTCGTCTGACATCGATCCGCTTGTCCTTCAAGAGGGATTTCTTGGCTGTTGATTCAAGAAGTTCTTTTTCGGCCCCAAAGCCTTGAATCCGGGCGAAAGACTTGGATTCATATTCCTGAAGCAATTCCAGCTCATCTTTTTCGAGTTTCATTTTCTTTCACTCCCAACGGAGCGACTGCCTCCGGCGGTTCTGACCGGCATTGACAGCGCATCTGCATTCAACAGAGCTTCCTTGACCGCCTGCGGGAACTCAACGAATACGAAGTAGTCCGATGGATACAAATAATCTTCACCCTCATTGTCGATGACGCGGACAAACGCGGATTCTCTCGCATCCTCATCGGATAGGACCTCGTAGACCATGCGCGGTGTCAACAGGTCCGGGTCATCCGTATGGATGCACAAAGCAAATTGCGATGCTGCTTTCCGGCAAGTGGTTGTCATGGTTTCAGTCCAGGAAGCGCTTGATTCTACAAGTCCCGGCACCGCATATCCCCCCACTGCCAGATATCTAACTTCGTTTGAGTTCAGCATACTCAAGAACTCTTTGAAGTCGGGATGTAGCTCGATCATGTCCGTATGCCATCCGGCGATAAATCTCTACTGCCTGCAATCGCTCCTGTGGCGTCCGACTCAACCAGTACTCAAGATCGTTATCCGAGTCCTTCAACGATACAACAGAGAGCGCGGTTCGATCTAATTTTGGAAGAGGTTCTTTGGTCATGGATTTTTCAAAATCTCAGGTAATTCTCCCTCGTCCCACGTCAGCCCCGGACCATCCAACAAGAGTGCTATATGGTTCAGGATGTCTCGTCCAAGAATACCCCATTCTTGATCGATGACCAGAAATCTCCCCCTGAATGCTCGTTTCAGGAAGATCAGGTCGAGGTGAACAGCGTGCGCAAACGCTGTATGACCGTCGAAACCGCTCAACTCATAGGTCTTATGGGATCTGATATCTGCGCCGATCCGGCTGACAAAGGTCTCTGGAATCAAAGTGACATCAGCGCCCGAATCAAGCAACATGGGCACATCCGACACCACGGTGTGGTCTCCTGGATTTCGAAGACTCACAGCTGCCACCGGAGCGGGTGGAGAGAATAGTTGTTCATCATAATGAGGCATTGTCCGTTTCCCCCAATAACTCCTTTCGAAAATCCACAATTTGCTCGGGATGGGCCAGGTGAGGGCTGCCGATATAGGCGCTCGACGGTACTGTGATATCAGGGATGACCACATAGACTTTGGCCTTTTCAGGCAACCGAACATTCGCCGGAAGCCGAATCTGCCCTTCTTCCACAACACCTTCGTACGTTGTTACGTTCATGGTTGGTCACCACCTTCTTGCTTTTTCCCCTCTCCGTACCTGGAGGGATTCTCCGGCTAAAACTCAATCCTTAACCCGGCATTCGGATAGGCTTCATCATCAATATTGTCTACCCCGCCGATCAGGTACACATCGCCCCAGATACGGAGTGCGCCGTAGACATCCAGCCGTTCCTCATCGTGCTCGGTCAGTCCGACGCCGCGGACGCCAAGGAGAAGCCGTTCGAACAGGAGAACATCGAGACTCACACCCGCTTCCGATTCGATGACCCCGGCCCGCGCCGTCCAGGGGCCGTACATATATCCCAGCATGGCGTTCACTTCATTGTTATCCCCGATCTGGTCCGCTCCCAGCTGCGCAAAGACATGGTCCGTGAGGTCCACGCGCAATAAAAGGTCGCTGCGGAGATTATTGTTGTCCTGATCATACCGGTCATCTTCCGTGTACGCGCGCAAATCATACGAAAATGTCAGCCGGTTCGGCACATCTTTGACAACCGAGAGGATATCCCCTGCGTCGTTTACCAACAATCCTGTCCTCTCGACCAGTGTGCTGGCGTGTTCCACCATCCCGCTGACCTTGTGAATGGCGGCCTCGGTTTCCACGCCGAGCGATTCATCGCTCATGAGGCGGCCCATGACGCCTTTTCCCCCTCGGACATCCTGAATCATGACTGTGAGGGTATCGACCGATTCCTTTGCTTTCCTGGAGGCCTGGTTAAGATTCTCCAGGGTTTCTTTGACATTCGGCTCGTTCTGGTCAACAGCCCGGTCCACTTTCGCCACGATGGTCGAAATGGACTCGGAAATGTTGCTGAATTGTCCGGACATTTTTTTCATGTCGACAAGGAAGTCATCGCGAAGTCCGGCGGTGATCTGTTCGGCGTTCCGGACGGTTCGTCGCAGGGCCGGACCGCTTTCAACCAGGACCTTGCTGGCTTCATCGATCACGGCGTTGGCGTGTACCAGTGATTCTTTCAGGTTTGCGGAAGCTTCCAGGATATTGGAGAGAGTCTGCGAGAGGGTCTGTTTCTCACCCCCGATCAGTTCATCCAGATCGTTGGTCAGTTGTTCCAGATTCCCCATGATCTGCTGGAAACTTTTCCGTGCTTCCTCCTGACCGATGATTTTGTTCACGTTATCCAGGGTCTCTTTGACCCCATCTGCCAGAACGGTGACCTGGCCGACGACATCCTCCATGCTGAATGGAGAGGTTCCAAGAACAAAGTCTTGTTCATTCCCCGGATCCAGCCTTCTGCCGGTTCCGTAGGATATTTCGACGTACATTTCCCCCATCAGACCAGCCGTGTAAATGTGCGCTTCGCTGTCGACGGAGATCTCCGCTTTTTCATTGACGGAAACCGAGACTCGGATCATCTTCTCCGGCGTTGTATCCACGATCAGGGGGGCCGGGGCAATCTCCGAGACATATCCGACCGTATACCCCGCCTGTTTCACCGGCGCGCCGGATTCCAGGGTTCCGATATTGCGGAAATAGATGTCGTATTGTTCTTGTCCGCCGAAAATAATCCCTTTCGTGATATTCAGCGTGAAGACGAGAAACACCACGAACACGACTGCGACGAAGATGCCTAGTTTGACGTGATTACTCATTGCTTCACCGATTTCCGACTCTCGACCGGTTGAACGGAGAGATTGTCCTCTTCCTGCCCGACCGGCAGACCTGTCAGCGGCCCCTCTGCCTTTCCGTCAATGAATTGGCGGATATATGGATTTTCGGTCTTGCGGACCTCATCCGGGGTACCAGTATAGATGATTTTTCCCTCAAACAGCATGGAAAACTTGTTCCCCACCTTAAACGCACTGGCCAGGTCGTGAGTGACCACCACCGAGGTGACCTTCAGTTCCTGGGAGAGATGCACAATCAGGTCATTGATGGCATCCGCAGTCACCGGGTCCAGGCCGGTGGTGGGTTCGTCGTACAGAATAATCTTCGGTCGGCGGGTGATGGCCCGCGCCAGGCCGACCCGTTTCCGCATCCCGCCGGAGAGTTCCGACGGCATTTTGTCGAGGACATTTCCAAGCCGAACCATCTTGAGGTTGTCCAACACCCGGTTCTCGATTTCCAGCTCGGAAAGGTGGTCGTGCTCATAGAGAGAGAATCCCACGTTTTCCTTCACGGTCAGCGAGTCGAACAACGCCGCTCCCTGAAACAACAGTCCGATTTTCGCGCGAACCGGATACAATTCCTTTTCGGTCAGGCGGGAGATCTCCTGCCCGTCGATCCACACTTCCCCTTCATCTGGCTGGAACAGCCCGCAGAGGTGTTTCAACAGTACGCTTTTTCCCTCGCCGCTGCGCCCGATCACAACGTGGGTCTCCCCGGCGGGAATGGAGAGATCCACTCCGTTCAGAACCCACTTCCCCGCGAGACGTTTCTTGACGCCTCGGATGCGAATCATCGGGCTATGGGATTCTTGTTCCATTTTCGACCGTATCCCGTGTTCCCTGAATAGGTTGTTCCGTTAAGGATACCACGTCGGAAGGAGGCTCAACAGATGCGGGGCATCGACAATCAGCGGTTTTGCCAGTCTTCAATGGATACCGGCAGCTCGCTGCGCAGGTATTCGTGTCGAAGTCTCAAGAAGGTTCGCATGGTCTCGTACGAGGTCAGAATCTGTTGGCGGCGTGTGGCATTCTGAGTTCCAGGTACTGTTCGGTCAGATCCAGGTCATGCAGAAGAAGGGTCTCTGCCTCGGCGATCAACTCTCCGATGCGTTGCTCGGACAGAAGACCGTTCAGTTCTCTCCCAAGCCATTCGCGGTACTCGGCATCGAGCTCGCTGTCACCGTGGAAAGGCTTTGCGATAGGACCCGGCCCCCTGGAGACGCCGGAAGATCTTCCCGTGAGAGGAAAATCGACCGGCAGTTCTGTGAACATGGGATTGCCGTCGGTATAGCCGAACGTCTTGTCCAGATCCCAGGGAATGCACTCCCAGCGGTCGATGGGGGGCGGGTTGTGATAGAGAAACATGTTGTTGTGGAATCCGTCCCAATTGACAAGAAAGACCGAAACGACCGAATAAGCCATGACCTCCTGAACATCGAGATAGGCTCGTAGTGCCCTGCCGCGAGCGCCTTCACCGCTTGCGTTGATGGCCCGCACCATCTCGAATAGATCCTCACAGTCTTCATCCGTGTTGGTCTGTTTTTTATACACGAAGCTGGCGAAGTCGTATTCATTAAAATGGTTCAGCTCGTTGTACGCGATTTTATAGATATTTCCTTCGTCGTCGCGCCCGTTGATTGCCAGGAAGCACTCGTTGGGCTGTTGGATGGCGATTCTCTGAGAATGCTTGTTGTTCTCAATAAACCGATACCAGTCACAACGTGGGGCCAGGACGCCGAAATCCCGAAACAGTCGGTAAGAGATATGCTCCACATGAGGAGATTGAGGACCGGCGGTGGTGCCTGTATGTGGACTGACCGGAGACAGGTTGATCGTCCGGTCCCCCCGGAATTCCTCGCCTTTCAGGAATCGGATTTTCTGCCCCGTACGGGCGGATTCGACTCGTGCACCATCGAAAACCAGGACTTGCTCGGATGTCACCGGTTTGACGACAATGCCGCTGATGGGTCGTGTTGTTGTTGAAGCACCTGTCCGGTTTCTCGGAAAGATCCAAAGTAGTGGGAGTTTTGAGGGGATCTCATTGTCATAAACGAAATAGGATTCAAACGGTCGAGGCTCGCCCATGGGTGGGAGTTGAAGGTCGGTTCCATCCGTCAAGGCGATTTGCAAATAAAAGCGGACCAGGGTCTGCGAGGTACAGGGGGGGATGGCGGATTGAAAGACGGCTTCCTCTGTGTTTCCCTCGATTCGAGCCATTTGCGTGGTTGCACTGGAAACCACCCCGGCATTCGGGTGAAGTTCCATACAAAGGACGACTTCCTGAATCCGGTCGGGG
>Ga0116141_10000923_pt1 | contig 24400 bp, 16 predicted proteins | sample AD_UKC097_MetaG_FD_89744 | JGI IMG/M metagenome (GOLD analysis project Ga0116141, IMG submission 89744) | Active sludge microbial communities of municipal wastewater-treating anaerobic digesters from USA - AD_UKC097_MetaG | ecosystem: Engineered > Bioreactor > Anaerobic > Digestate | place: USA...
CCATAATGGTGTCCTGATACAGAATAACGTGAGTATTCAGGGGCCCACAGTATCTCCCGGTATTCCAGAATATAAAATTACTGAACACGGACCAGGGCCGATTTCGCTGCAACAGCATGGCAATCCGGTGGCTTTCAGAAACGTATGGATAAGAGAACTTTAACCCGACAGAAGATATTATTCACTTCCGGGCGATATCAGATTTGGGTTTTAAATATGCAGACCCGGAAAGTAAAGAATATAAAAGAATCAGAAATTACTTTTTCCAACAATCACAGATAACATAAAATGAAAAAAACACTCGTTTTGATTTTTGGGACTATCATTTGCTGCTCGCTGTCTTTCGGACAGAAAGTGCAATCAAATCCTTTAAAAGCCGGAGCAGCAAAAGTTAACATAACCCCTGCAAAAGCAGAACTTCCAGCCAATTACCTGGGTGTAAATGACAGCATCTACAGCAGGGCGATAGTTGTTAACAGCGGAACAGTAAATGCAGCCCTGATAACAGTAGATATCGGAGCAATAAGGGACAATATGTGGCAGAATATTACCCGGCGAATTGAGAAAGAACTGGGAATACCTGTTCAGAATATCCTCATTACTGCAACACATACTCATGCCGTTCCTTTCGGAATGGGAGGAGAAAAGCTTGAACAGAAGATATTTGAATCAGTAAAACAGGCGAAGAATAAACTTCAGCCTGCCCGGATTGGTTATGGGACAGGAGTCTCCTATATAAATGTCAATCGCAATATTATCGATCCTGGAACTCGCAAATGGTGGGAAGGAGCTAATTATGAAGGCCCTTCAGATAAAACCGTTGCCGTTGTTTCAATTGAGGCTCTTGACGGTACCCCGATTGCAGTATATTACAACTATGCAATGCATGCTGTACTTACCGGTAATCTCGATCTGGTAAGCGGTGATGCTCCGGGAGCGGCTTCAAGATACATAGAAAGTTCCTTTAATAACAAAATAGTTGCACTCTGGTCAACGGGGTTCGAGGGTGACCAGAATCCGGTCTTCTTCCAGCAGACCTTCGATCTCAGAAACATACGCATAAAAGAATATGCCGCCAGAGGAGAAGATATCAGCAATGCCATGCCTCCGGGTGGAACAGGTATGGACAGGAATAATCCTGAAGTAGCACGATTGATGAATGAACAAAAGGAAATTACAAGATCCATGGGAGTAATGCTGGGTGAGGAGGTAAAACGGGTTATGAGAAATATTGAACGTCCCGTCACTTCTGCTACAATCGCTGCAGCCCAAAAGACAGTGTCATTCCCCGGACGCCGGCGTACAAACCAGGGAAGAGCAGGTTATGAAGGGACCTATGTTGACGGTGATTCAGTGAACCTCAGGCTGGGCGTGCTTCGTATTGATGATATTGTCCTTGGAACTGTAAATGCCGAGGTATTTAACCTTATCGCCCAGCAGCTCAAGAAAGAATCCCCGTATGCCCGGACAATAGCTGTTTCTCTGACCAACGGAACTGCAAATTCAGGATATATACCAAACGATGCGGCTTTTGGTTACCAGACCTTCGAGGTACTATCCTCGAGATGCAAACCTGGCTATGCCGAAAGAGCTATTATTGACGGCATACTCGATTTAATCGCAGAAGTAAAATGATTATTTCCCCGGAAATCAAATGATATAAAAAATAAAAAGCCCCGGCTCAATGATGCCGGGGCTTTTTATCCAATGATACAAATAATCATTTTGCCCACGCTTCTCCTTCAGGAGTGCGCCGCCATTCAAAATATTTATCCAGGACTTTGAGCGACTCCACACTTGGTACAGGTCCGACATAGGGATTATTATTGAAATACATTACAGAAGGATTGGTATCGCTGAATGCAGGCCAATCAGGCAACCCTTCCCCGTTAGGATCTCCGAATCTGGCAAAGTTTGTCCAGTAGGTTGACATAGCCTCAGAAATATCTTCATCGGCTTTCGTAATCTGACGATTTCCCATCATCGGACCTGATGAATTCAGATGCTGGAAAACATACGGTATCTCCATGCCGTGAGGCGAACCATAACCTGCCCTTGGTGAATCTTCAGGATAATCGGGGTGCTGATCGAAATAATAGTAGAATACTTTTGATTTCCCGGTTTGCGATTGCAGTCGTGCCCATATCCAGGTGTGCCAGCCGAAAGCTGCATCCCGGGCCAGATCACAGGCAGTTTTGGGTACAGTGTTTTCTCCCGGAGGATAGGCTTTGATCAAATCTTCAGCGAATTTGCCGTAACGTGCCCTGACACTGGAAATATATTCCTCCGGAGTTTTAAATTGTGAAAAACTCGCACCTTCATCTGAGTTATATCCGATAAGAACCGGAGTGTCGTTGTAATTTCCTGCTGCATAGAGCCTGTATTGATCGTCCGGGATCACATATCCATCTATTACAGGCCAGGCCATCCCGATTCCACGTCCTCCGGGAAGCTTGTCTGCAGGTAACTTCCGAAGCTCACTGACAGATGAAACCCCTGCATTTTTTAAATATTCTATCCCGGCGAGTTCAGCATCATGAAGCCTCTTCATGTTCTCTCCCGGAAAAGTAGTTGGTCTTGAAGGGCCAAACGAACCGCCGCTCTGAGAAATGGCACCGTGAAACAGCCCTTTGGCCAGCGGTGAAGCACACAACATGCTAACAGCTATTCCTCCGGCTGATTCACCAAAAATAGTCACCTTGCCGGGATCTCCACCAAACGCAGAGATGTTCTTCTTAATCCATTGCAGACCTGCGATCATATCCAGAAGACCGTAATTTCCGGACACATGATCAGGACTTTCCTTACTCAGTTCCGGGTGTACCAGGAATCCTAACTGCCCTACGCGATAGGCAAGACAAACGAGGATTACTCCCTTTTTCGCAAGTTTATCCCCGTAGAAAAGTGCTTCGGAAGCAGATCCTGCACCAAATCCACCTCCATGGATCCATACCATTACCGGTATCCGGTCATTCTTTGACTTCGCCGGTGTCCAGATGTTGAGGTATAGACAGTCTTCGCTCTTTCCGAAAGGAAAATTCTGGCCCTGAATGGGTCCCGGAGCAAACTTGTCAGCTTTCAGTATACCATCCCATTTTGCAGCAGGCTCAGGAGCACGCCAACGCAGGTCTCCAACAGGTGGTGCTGCAAAAGGAATACCTTTATACACCGTTAAACCATCTTCAACAGTCCCCTGTATCTTACCTCCTTCAACTTTAACCGGATCAGGTAACTGTGCGATGCAGATTCCGGAGGCAATAAAAAAAAGCATTACGAGTAACCCATTTTTTCTTTTCATAACACTGTCAATAAAATTTTAATAATTGCATTTTTCGGATAGATATTTAAAATCCATTTTTTCTTATAATGTATTGTTAATCAGTACCGGATACGAATGGTCAGATTCGTGGATTCAAGGCTTAAGTGTTTGACATAAAGTTAGTGTAATACCAATACAATTCTTATGGGCTGATTTAATAAGAGACTATTCTGACCTGAAATTCACCCTGAAAAAGTCAGAATTGCCATTCATTTGTTTTATTAAGCTGGCCTTAATTATGACTTCGACTCAAAATTTGCTGAATCAAACTGAATTGAATGTCTGGAATCCGCTTAACTTAGTAAGGGAGACTGAAACAGCAGTGATTGGGATATTAAACAGGAAAAGTTATATTTAATATTTGCTCCATAACAGTTAAGCTTCTCATAAATCTGAATAACAGTATTATTATCTGAAAATATTAATTATGAATATCAAAAGACAAATAAGAAAAAGAGCCTGCCTGATTATTACCATGTTTGCAATCAGCTGCTTTTTATTCGCTCAGCCTGGTATGCCGGGTATGACCGGAAGAACCTCTCCTGTTGTTAACCCTGACCTTACCGTAACATTTAATCTGTTTGCCCCTACTGTTTCAGAAGTGCTACTAAGATTCGAGGGTGATACGGCAAAATATCCGATGAAAAAGGATGAAAAAGGAAGATGGACAGTTACGGTTGGCCCTCTGAAACCAAGAATTTATACCTATGCCCTGCATGTTGACGGTCTGAGGATACTTGATCCGCTGAATCCCGAATTGCAGACAGGTACGGTACCCGGATATAACCTTCTCAATGTTCCGGCTGATCCTCCCCGGTTTGATGAAATCAGGGATGTACCTCATGGGAGCGTGCATATAAGAACATATTACTCAACTGTCCAGAAAAAACTACGCAAACTATATGTATATGTCCCGCCGGAATATGATCTGTCATATGACCGAAAATATCCTGTTTTATACCTACGTCATGGCGGAGGGGGGAATGAGACATCATGGTACAACGAAGGCGCTGCCGGTATTATAATGGATAACCTTCTGGCGGAGGGAAAAGCCAGACCTATGATCATTGTGATGACAAATGGAAATGTTGAAACTGGAGTGCCCGGGGGATACAACAATGAAGCGCTGCAGGTCGGAGCTGATGAATTATTTACTGATGTTTTGCCTGTGATTGAGAAGAATTACAGGGTTTATAACGATCAGTCAAACAGAGCAGTAGCGGGACTTTCAATGGGTGGCGGTCAGTCTTTTTACATCGGACTGCGTTATGTTGACAAATTCGATTACGTAGGAGTATTCAGTACCGGCCTCTTCGGAGGAATTGCTGAGGCTAACTTTGATGCTGAGAAAACAATACCGGGATTGCTTACAAATAATCCTGATTTTAATAAAAGCCTCAAGCTCTTTTATATTTCCGTTGGTGAACAGGATCCCAGGATCGATGCAACAAACAAATTTGTTAATATCCTAAGGCAGAATAAGATGGATGTTGAGTACACAACCTTTCCGGGTATCCATGAATGGCAGGTATGGCGAATGTCACTTTATGATTTCCTTCCCCGGTTGTTCAGTCAATAATAGAATCTGCCAACCGGGTCAGGAGAAAAAGTTGATTCAGAAATTACAGGAATGGCCGGTATCCTGATTATTGATGCCTAGGAAGATCAAAACTTTTCCTAACTTGCCAGTCTAACATCAAAAACCCGGCAGACATGAACACAAAGATTTTCAGATTGTTTGTAATAATCCTGACAGTATCCCTGACAGCTTGCAATTCTGCGGATAAGAAACTTACTGAGGAGATGAAGACCAGTCTCGAACGATTCAAAGAGGTTACGCTTACTACTGACCTGAGCTTCCTCAGCAGCCAGGAAAGGGAAATTACGGGCTTGCTTATTGATGCTGCAGCCATAATGGATGATATATACTGGACGCAGGCATACGGTGACAAAGAGGAACTTCTATCCGGAATAAAGAATGAGTACGCCAGGGATTACATAAAGATTCATTACGGCCCGTGGGACAGACTAAATGGGAATGCTCCATTTATTCCAGGGTTCGGGGAAAAGCTCCCCGGGGCTCAATTCTATCCTGCTGACATGACAGTAATGGAATTTGAAGAATGGGATGATACGGAAAAGACCAGTCTCTATACCATTGTCAGACGCGACAATGATGGTAAACTGCTTTCGGTACCATACTCTGAGGCATATAAGGAACAGCATTCGAAAGCCGCTGAGCTTATGTTAAGCGCGGCAGAACTGGCAGAGGATCCTGGTCTGAAGAAGTACCTCACCATGAGAGCTGACGCCTTGATCACCAACAACTATCAGCCGAGCGACTTTGCCTGGATGGAAATGAAACAATCGAATATCGACTTCGTCGTTGGCCCCATTGAGAATTATGAAGATCAGCTGTTTGGTTACAAAGCTGCCCACGAGGCATTCGTTCTGGTGAAAGATCCGGTCTGGAGCGCCAGGCTTGAGAAATTCAACTCGATGCTCCCGGCCCTTCAGGAGGGACTTCCTGTCGATCCTGCCTACAAAGCCGAGAAGCCAGGAATTGATGCTGATATGAATGTATATGATGCTATTTACTATGCAGGCGATTGTAATGCCGGGAGCAAGACCATTGCGATAAACCTGCCAAACGATCCCGAGATTCACCTTGCGATCGGAAGCCGCAAGCTCCAGCTCAAGAACTCCATGAAGGCCAAATTCGACAATATTCTCATGCCCATAGCATCAATGCTGATTGACGAGAGCCAGCGCGGTCACATAACCTTCGATGCCTTCTTCGAAAACACCACATTCCATGAAGTTGCCCATGGCATGGGGGTGAAGAACACCATAAACGGAAAGGGACCCGTCAGGGAGGCTCTGAAGGAACAATATTCTGCCCTCGAAGAGGCTAAGGCCGATATTATGGGCCTGTACCTGGTAACAAAACTCTATGAAATAGGGGAAATTACAAGCGGCGAGGTGATGAACAACTATGTTACTTTTTTCGCAGGTATCTTCCGCTCCAGCCGGTTTGGTGCTTCGAGTGCGCATGGAAAGGCCAATATGCTCTCGCTTAAATACTTTGCTGACAACGGGGCATTCATCTACCAGGACAACGGTTACTATAAAGTGAACCTGGATCAAATGAAAAAAGCAGTGGAATCGCTTGTTGAAAAAATCCTTAAGGTTCAGGGTGATGGCGATTATGATGCAGCCAAAACCTGGGTTGAAGGCGACGGCGTGATGACGGAAAGCCTGCGCCGTGACCTCGAAAAGGTCAACACAGCCGGGATCCCTGTCGATATTGTGTTCAAACAGGGAAGAGAAGTGCTGGGATTGTAAAATATAGCGTTAATGATTTCCTTTTCTGTGACCACTGGTGCCCTGAATTAGTAAATTTGCCGGTCACTGAAGAATTTATCCTGTTTAAATCCTTATATGATCAGGTATCTGTTGGGGAAAAAAGCATTGATTATCAATCGCGGCTGAAGTATTTTTCTAGCAGGCTCCGGAAACGGATATCATAGCGTAATCCTGACAGGTCAGCGTTGGCTTTCAACCAGTACAGATCCCTGTAACCGATGTCAAGGGCACGCTCAAGATTCCTGAGTGCCTCCTGGATATTCCCCTGCACACAAAAGGTTTGAGCAAATTCAAGGTATTTAGCGGAATCCAGGGCAATGGCCTTCTTCAGCATACTATCCGATAGTTCCATTTCGTCAAGCCTGGCTGCAACGCAAGCCAGGGAAGTATAAGTTCCATAATAATCCGCAAAGTTATTAAGCCAGTTTTCCTCTGCATTCTTTTTATACCTAAGATAGTATTTCCTTGCTTCCTGATCATTTCCCATTGCATCATAGTTAATGCCCAGGTCATATACGGCAGAGGCGTCTTCCGGGTTTTTTGCAAGTATTCGTTCAAGTACCTTTATCGCCTCCGGATATTTTTCGAGATGCCTGTAGACATGAGCTAATCTGAATTGATTATTGACGAAATCAGGATCAAGTTCTGAGGCTCTTTTAAAGAGACTCAGGCTCGTTTCAAGGCTGTCGTGGCAAAACCATGCAGAAGCGAGATAATAATACCCCCAGGCATTATCAGGATTGTCTGCTATCATCTTTTCACCCCAAACGATCACAGAATCAGGCATCCCCAGAAATTCCCCATAGATCCACAGGATTCCCGAATAAGTCAGTCCCTGGGCAGGATTAATTTTAACCACCTGCTTGTATTCCTCCACAGCAATGTCATACTCCCCTAACTGCTGATGGTACCAGCCAAGGTTGTTGCGGATCACCGGCTCATCGGGATATAATCTCCTCAGTATCTCCATATTGTCGATTGCCTTTTCATAATCATGTTCCACATGCTCGGCATAGAAGGCCATTATTCCGTATTTCTCACGGTCAGTAAGATTGTCCGCATTGCGAACCGCTTCTCTGAGAAGCTCCTTTCCCCGGAGATCGTTAAATTTCTGAATAAGAATATTTCCCAGAGATGCTTTGGCTGCTGTGAATCCAGTATCGATCCTCAGGGCATTTTCGTAATATCTTCTTGCATCGCTGAAAGAGGAGTTCAGATGGCTTTCTATACCAAGGGAATACTGCTTCAGGGCGGCCAGTGATGAAGTAGTCACTCGGTTCAGGGGTTTGTCCTGCAAGGAAATATGATATCTTGACTCACCAAGGTCCTTTCGGATTTTTCTGCATAATCTGTCTATCACAGGCAGGATTTCATTCTGTTCCTGAGCATAAAACACTTCAGACTTAAGAACATCGCCTGACTTTGTTTCAAGGATTCTTGCCGTAATTGCATACTGATCCCCTATTTCGCTGATGCCCGGCACTATAAATAAACCGATCCCTTCCCTTTCAGCCATTTCCCTTCCTGTTCTTTCATCAACAAATGTCTTATCTCCCATTTCCATCCTTGCCAGAGTCTCCTTCATTCTTGCTCTCGAGAAAATGTTTACATATCTCGATTGACCTGTGCTAAGAGAAAATGCGGAATAAAGCGAATTGTCAAACACCGGATTCCCGGTAAGATTTTCAAAATCAGTTATCAGCAGCCAATCCCGTCTGGAAAAAGGAAGAGAGCTGCCTCCCAGAAAGAGATATATTGCTGCCAGAATAAGTATTATCAGTGAAGAACTGAATGTAAATAACATCCTTTTCTTGGTTGAACCTGATTTCTTTCCCTTTATCTCCGAATCCGCCAAAGGAGCTGGAGCGGCCGAGACAATTTCAGTTTCCGCAAACTCTGATCCGGTTTCCGCCTCCTTCATCAGGCCGGAAATAACCTCATCAATTGCATTGGCAACCTTGTTGATCTGGTTACGATAGCTGATTTTGTGAATATTTCTCTCTTCTGAATCTCCAGGTAAGAGCGGACGGTTTACTCCAGGCTCCGAGTACACAAATTCAATGGCTCTAAGGAATCCTCCCAGGAGGCTTTCAACAAGTGATCTGTCTACGGATTTCAGTTCGTGTATCTGAACAGGCAATACTCTGAGTGCCACGTTGCCATTCGGAAGCTTCACCTTTAGTCCGAACTGATCATGAGAAGCCATTTCAACAAACGCCCTGAATTCGTGTTCCCATGCGAAGGATTTCGGATCACAATAAGTTCGGGAGATGACAGGAATAAAAATCAGGCATTTAAGCTTCTCCTTAAGGGAGGCGTCGACGTCGTGGTTTGCAAGAAGACCGTCGTGCGGATTAATATCGAAATAAACACTTATTTCTTCCTTGAAGGTAGCTTCCAGCTCACTCTTCAAATGATTTACAAACTCCGATACCCAACCGTCATATTTATTGTCTTTCTGACGATAACTTATAAAGATGTCATAGTTATATCCACTGATAATCCCTGACATGCAAGCTATATTTTTATAAAGTTATGAAACAAAAGCAGGCAAGTCAAATAAAGATGAGCGTAATGGGAATGCACGGCGGGGTCAGATACTAATGCCGATAATGGTTATATCATCTGTCTGATCTTCATCCCTGTTCTTTTCATCACGCCAGCGTTCAAATTCCTCGTATAGAAGATCGCCCTGTTCAGGCATAGGATTGTTACTGATTTTCAGAAGGAATTCTCTGAGCCGTTTTCTGGTATAGCGCTGATGATTTCCACCACCGAACTGATCAGAAAACCCGTCAGAGCTGATATATAACTTGTCGCCGGGATCAAGTCTGAGGCTTTTCACCGCAAAATCATATCTGTCATTATTATGATAGTTTTCATGGCTGATGCCTGAAAGATTATCAGAGATTTTTCCTCCGGTAACATGAAAGACCATGTTGCAAACCCCTGTGAAGCTCAGGATATTGGTATTCAGATCAAAACTGCCCAGGACGATCGCCATATCGTCTGAAGCGCCGGAACCAGCCTTATCCTTACGGAGGAATCTGTGGATACCCATAAAAAGATTATTCAGTGCTTCTGCCGGGTCTGTTACCCTTAGAATATTTACGGTCTGATCCAGTATTCCGTATCCTATCGTACTAATCAGGGCGGCCGGAATGCCATGGCCTGTACAGTCGGCAAGCGCGAAAACCACTTTCCCGTTATGCCTGTTGAAAAGATAAAAATCGCCGCTTATTATATCCTTCGGTTCGTAGAGAATAAAACTTTCGGGGAAGCATTCGCGGATGTCGAGGGCATCAGGAAGAAACGCTTCCTGGATATGCCTTGCATAATTGTAACTGCCCTGCACTTCGCTTATCGAGAGTTTTATCTTCTCATCAATCGAAGTAAGCTTAGCCCTGATCGAAGGTGTGTTTTCTGCGAGAGGACCGATCCCGGCACTTAGTTCGTTTATGCCATCCAAAAGCTTGTGTATGCTGCTTCGTGGTTTGACCGCATACGATAATCTGCTTATCTTTCCGGGGGCAACAGGATATGCTTCATATCTTATATCACGAAGCAGTGCAGGTGTCAGCCTTACCAGCGCACGATCCTTTTCTTTCTCGTTTTCACTGAGTTCCCCATAGGGAACAAGGTCAGGATGCGCTTTTTTTCTGACATCCTTTACCTTTCCGTATGTCCATCCGTTGATCCTTTTCTCCCAGCTCCACCTGAGGTGTTCAACTTTTGCCATAGTTTCAACCTCATATTCATCAAGATGCAGGACCCGTGATTTGTATCCCTTTCTAACAGGTCGAATCCTGTAGCCGATGGCCAGCAGTCTGGTTGGCAGATGAACAGCGAAATCAATATTCGACTGTAAAATCTCGTGTGACAGATCATCAAAGCCTTTCATCAGAGACCGCTCGACTAAGGAGGAAACGGGAGTCTGTCTTGCTGTTTCAGACAGGTAACCTGCATGAACAACCCTGGCAATCCTGACAAGAAGGGATTCTTCAACTGCATCAAGCTCCAGCTGTCTGATGATCTCCAGGCCTGCTTCCCTGAGGCTTGCAGGGATCAGATGGTTCAATTCAGGAAAGAAAAGGTTATTGTCTGTGGCAGGTGAATCACGTGCAAACTTGTCCAGGTCGTTAGAAACAAGGGCTTCCATCTCCTCATCAGTGATGATACATGTTCTGCAATAATCACTGAAGGGTCTTAAAAAAAGGTCGAAAGACATTAATTTGTCAGCTATTCCTGAAGAATACTCAACCCAGAACCGTTTTTTCTTTTCCCCGAGATCTTCAAACTTCTTACCCGAACGAAAGCCGGTGGGGGAAAATCGGCTTATCCTTCTCAAATTATCATAAAGATACTTTGCCACTATAGCGGACCGGGATTTTCTGAATTCATCAGGGCTTACAAATCCTGCAAAGGATCTCATCTCATCTCTGATTCAATAAATTCGAAAGGCAGGTTCACAATACGTGCTATCTCCCTTCCGGCTTCGAGCATGTCATCATCGCCCTTCTCATAATGCCATCTGGCAAAAGCATCTATCTCGCGCGAACGTAGCTTCGCAAGAATCTTGCAGATATCGAGTATGCACTTGGCGGATCCTGAATTGAAATAATTGAAATTAAAATTTATAACAACGGGATCCCTTATGTCATCAGAATCAAGAAGCCTCTGGCTGTAATCATTCATCCATTCAACAACAGGATGATAAAATTCGCGTACATCCTGAGGTCTAGACTCACCACCAATCTCCATGAAATGCTCCTCATGATCAAGTATGACCTTTGGCGTAAAGACTGTCGGATCAATGATCAGTTTATCCATAGGAGATTCTGAAATATCATCAAAATAATTCCCGGCATGCACTCCCAGGCATTATTGCCCTGTGGTCCATCTAAAAAATTTCTCCGGGTGCAATTAAATTAGTAAATTGATATTCTTAAACAAAGATAAGATTCTTTGAACAACTCAATAGGTGAGTACATGAAAATTACCCTGGTGGCAACATTAAATTTCCCCGGAGAATGAGTGAACCTATCCTGAAAGCGCTAATTCAGTTGTTTGCCCTCATAAGCGATGTCCATGCACAGAGGGAGATATCATCAAGGGGACGTGAGGTTGTCCGGCTCTTTCTGTCAAAGCATCTGAACAACGAACAGATAGTCAGGTACATGACAATGTTCGATGAGTATCTCAGGCTTTATTACCCCGATGGGATTCTGAAGGACAGCATTAAGGACCGTAAACGTATCTCTCTTACATCCATCAGAATCCTTGCAATTTGTGAACAGATTAATGAGGAGCTTCAGCAGAAACAGAAATTATATGTCCTTGTCCATCTCATGGACTTTATCGCCTTCAGCGAGGGAACAAGCGAAAAAGAACTGGAATTTGCAGAGACTGTCGCTTCGGCATTCAACATAGATCAGACTGAATATTATGATATTCTGGGATTCATACTTGAACCGGAAAAGGTAAGTGCGCGAATTGAGAGACTGCTTATAGTAGAAAACAAGGAAGATAAGGACCGCAAGGGGGTAAAGCGTATTCTCAATGAGAACATGAGGGGCAGATTATCCTTTCTGAATGTTGCCAGTACCAACACCCTTCTGATGAAATATGTTGGCACGGAAGATCTTTTTCTGAACGGGCAGAACATTTATCCCGGACAAACCTACGTGTTTGATCATGGATCCTCAATAAGGGGTGCTCCGGTAAATACAATCTTTTACAATGATATTGCTGAGATATTTACAGGTGCTGCCTTCAAAGTTCGGGTCTCCCTTGAGGCGAGGGATGTAAGCCTCAGGTTCAGGAATAGTGAAAATGGCATACAAAACCTCAACTTCCGGGAGGAATCAGGAAAACTGATCGGAATAATGGGAGGAAGCGGAGTCGGTAAATCTACCCTCCTCAGCCTTCTGAGCGGCATTTACAAACCCGGTTCCGGAACGGTACTTATCAATGGATATGATCTAAACAGTACAGAAGGCAGGGAACATCTTAAGGGAGTTATCGGCTTTGTACCCCAGGACGATCTGTTGTACGAAGAACTTACCGTTTTCCAGAATCTTCTCTTCAACGCACGGATGTGTCTGCATAATCTCGGGGAAGCGGGGATCAGGATGGAGGTCGATAAGATTCTTAATGATCTGGATCTTTACGAAATAAAGGACCTGAAGGTCGGCAGCCCCGTCAACAAGATTATCAGCGGCGGCCAGCGAAAAAGACTGAACATTGCACTGGAACTAATAAGGGAGCCTACCATACTTTTTGTCGATGAGCCTACTTCAGGACTTTCCTCGGTTGATGCTGAGACAGTGATGACAATGCTCAAGGAACAGGCATACAAAGGAAGACTTGTGATCACCACCATACATCAGCCCGGATCAGATATCTACAAGATGTTAGACCGTATCATGATCCTCGACCGCGGTGGTTATATGATCTTCTATGGAAATCCCAATGAGACCGTTATCTGGTTCAAAACCCGGGCCAGCCTGGCTAATGCCATCGAGGATCAATGCATCACCTGCGGTAATGTTGATACGGACCAGCTTCTGAGGATAATAGAATCGAAGGTGGTTAATGAATATGGCAAGCCAACCCGTCTGAGAAGAGTCTCACCATCTGAATGGGCTGAAAGGTTCAGGGAAGAAAATGAGAAAAAAAACCCTGACAGATCAATAATCCGCGAACCATTGCCCGAGAATAAATATTCTATTCCAGGACTGGCAAGGCAGTCGGTTAACTTTTTTACGCGCAATTTATTATCCAGACTGGCAGACCGGCAATATGTACTTATAAGTATTCTCGGAGCACCCCTCCTGGCAGTTCTGCTTGCCTTCTTCACCAGGAATGTTTCGGGTAATGCCTACAGCCTGCGCGAGAACGAAAACCTGCCCGCATACATGTTCATGTGCGTTATAACAGCCCTTTTTATGGGACTGATCATCAGCGCCGAAGAGATTGTCAGAGACCGCAAAATACTCAAAAGGGAATCTTTTCTCAACCTGAGCTGGTTCAGCTATATAAACTCAAAAGTGATGATGATGTTCCTGGTCTCCGCAATTCAGACAATTCTATTCGTAATTGCAGGCAACCTGATTCTTGGAATAAGGGGAATGACACCGGAATACTGGATAATACTGTTCAGCACCTCATGCCTGGCCAATCTGATAGGACTGAACATTTCATCCGCCTTTAATTCAGCGGCAACGATCTATATACTTATCCCTTTTATAATTATTCCCCAGCTGTTGTTCAGCGGAGTGCTGGTGAAGTTCGACAGTCTCCACAGGAAGGAAAACACCTACGGTGAGTTTGTCCCCATTATCGGCGATCTGATGCCTGCCAGATGGGCTTATGAAGCGCTTGCCACTGAACAGTTCAAAAACAACAGGTACGAAAAGAACTTCTTCAGTTATGATATGGAGATAAGCCAGAACACGTGGTATGCATCATTCCTGATCGAGGCCCTTAGAAAGGATCTGTGGATCTGCCGCAATTACAGGGATTCTTCCCGGTACAGGGAACTTGTTGCTGACAACCTTGGAAAACTGACAGTGTATATCGGGAAAATGGCTGAAATAGCCGGATCAGGACCTCCTCCAAGAAATCTTAAAAGTTCGTTGGACATCGGCAGATTTGATGATTCCGTAGCAATCAGGACAGAAAGTCTGCTCGACAACTTTTCAGACCGGTTTAAGGAGATCAGGAAAAAGAACGTTCTCAAAAAAGACTCCATCACAGCCGCCTTGCTGACAAAAATCGGTGAGAGCGCACTTATAGAACTGAAGAATAACCATACCAATATCAGACTCAGGGAAATAGTTCTTGATGAATTTAACACGCAGAAGATAATAGAGACGGGTAAAAAGATCATCCAGAAATATGAGCCGGCATATATGAAGCCAGTTTCAGCCAATGGCCGTGCTCATTTTTATGCGCCCTACAAGAAAATAGGGAATAAGCAGGCAGATACTTTCTGGTTCAACATAACAGTCCTTTGGCTTGTTTCCCTGACACTCTACCTGTTTCTTTATTTCAGGCTTCTGAAGAGAGTTGTCAATTCCGGAACCGGAAGGAAGATATTGACAAAAACGAAGGTGATCCGGAACAACCCGGAATGATTTTCATTGTTTTTGTTATCGTTCTGATTTTTAATCATAAACTCAAAGTGGTCTTTCGGAATTTGAAAAATAAATCATTGAGGATTATTTTCTGTTCAATCCCTTTTTGTTAACTATTTCCTGATACCTGATCTTTTTAAATAGTCATCCAGGGGTTCAAGTCCTATCTCTCTTCTCCATTCATCAACCTTTGACTCGTCCTCAAGAGGATATAGTTCATTTATACTGCCTTTGGAAGGATCCAGATAATGATGTGTTCCAAATCTCTGCGGCTTATTCTGGTTCATCCTCATCCGGTCGAACATCAGTGCATATTGCTGCCAGTTCCCTTCACCTTTTCTACAGGCATCCCCGAACAAATTAATATACTTCTCCTGGGTTATGGCATTAGAATGCTGAATAACATAAAATGCAGCACTTGCTGACTGGCGGCCAACCTGACTTATCTCGGGCCATCCATTTGAACCAATCAGCGCCTCCAACTCTGCAAGGTTTTTTTCATTCTGCCATGTTTGAAGCCTTCTGAGCGCTGTCACTACAGGAGAGTCGGGTCCAAGGTTTCTTACGGCAATTCCGACTTCATAAAATAATGACTCCTCCTGGCACAGGAGTTTCAATAGCGATTTTGCATAGGCAATATCCTTTATACTATTGCCAGTTTTCCTGTTTACAGATGAGATCAGATCATTCTCAAATTCTTCCCAGCCCTTTGATTCCCTTAAAGCAAGCAGATCAGGATCAGTAAGGACGGAAACTGAAGGTTCATTTATCACTGCTACATTTAAATAGTAAAGCGAACTATCTGTCTGCCCCGACCGGGAGAGAGCACAGGCATAATTATAAACAAACTCCCTGTCATTTTTGCATTGATTGTATATTTTCCTGTACTCCTCAAGGGCAAGGCTTATTCTGCCTGCCTGGAGGAGGCTGTCGGCTTTGCCTGGCTGACTACCATTCACTTCTGCAGGAGGTGGAGGAGGAGGTGGCGGTGGAGGAAGCGGGGACTGTGCAAACAGTATAACAGATTCTGTCCATAGAATAACTATTACCAGTATTATTCCATTGTTTTTCTTGCTTGTTCCTGACATCGTATTCTGCTTTTGGTATTTCAATGATCCATCTAAACATAATCTTAAATTTACACTATTAATCTCAACTATTCTATTTATGATTTTACATCCTGTGCGTTTCAATTTACATTTGGAGACATAATTCTTTCATGTTTCCCCGAATTGAATGCTCTTTTCATCAAAAGTTACTTCCTGAATACTTTATCATGCTGATATTCGGTATCTTTCGCAACATTGAAAGACATTATTTCATTACTTTACCAATCTTTGTGAAAATATAATAAAGTCAAAATGAACAAGTACCTTGATACCTGGACAATGATTACAATAATTATAACCATTGTCTTATTCGTCGTCGCTCTTTTTGTAAAGGGGTTTACTCATCAGCTTCTGCTCGAAGCAGGTGTTCTGCTGGTATCTGTTAAGATAATACTGATGTCTTACAAAAACATTCAGAATTTTGAAGAGATTAAAGAAGACCTGAATGAAATAAAGGAATTATTAAAGGGAAAATAAGCTGAAAAAAGAAGGTCTTCCTCCTGCTGATGCAACTTCAACCGGATATTATCCGATACTTATCCATAGACTTCACGCGCTAAGACATGTATGTTGCATGACAATAGTTTTTCAGAATAGCATAACTTGCATATAAATTGTAAAAAATCTTCCAACCTGTAAGATCGATTTTTCGTCTTGAATAATAAATTGGCAGCTGATGCTTCCGCGGACTTTCAGACTTGCGGGCTTATTCCTTGTCCTTTTAAGTGCTGGATGTACAAAAAGGGAAGAATTTACCGTACCTGTCAGGGTTCAGTTTGAAGTTGGTATCAAACCATCCGGAGAACTCGCAGATCCGGGTTACTTTCACTTCAACTGGGTCCATGTCCTGATCGGAAGAATTGAATTTGATGGAAAAAGAGAAGAAGGTGGTGATATTTATTTTCAGACTGATCCACATCTTGAGGGGCCATATCTGGAGTTTGACACGAAACCTGTTACCATTACCTCTCTTGATCTTCCACAGGGTGTTTACAACCCGATGTTATGGGATATATACCTGAAGAAGATAGAGATTTCAGGATTGACCGGTATGAATCTGCCCAATACAGGAATGATAATCTATGGTGGATATGAATATACTGATGGTACGGCTATCGATGTATTCGTATGCATAAACGATACTGAATTATTAAGTTTCAGGTCTTATAATCCGGAATATGAATCGGAAATCGTACTGTCGGCTGACAGAACCTACCATGTGATTCTTCTCTTCGATCTGTACAACGCCTTTCTCCCTGTCAGCAGGGAATCAGTCGAAATGGCAGAAAAATCAACTGGAATAAATGGAGAACCGGTAATAATTATTTCAAGCAACAATAACAAAAATTTGTATGATCACTTGCTATACAGGATAGCGAGGTTTTCTGAGGCTTGTGTATTTTAACAAGGATCTTCTCTTTTTATAGAATAATGAGATCTGATGAACTTAGTGACGAAGAATTGATAACAGGTTGCAGGCAGAACAACAGGATGAGTCAGGAATTGCTTTACCGGCGGTATGTAAATGCTTTATTCGGTTTCTGCCTTATGTACGAGAATAATCGTGAAAAAGCAAGGGACATTCTTCAGGAGGCATTCATCAAAATTTTTACAAACATTAAAAGTTTGGAGAATGCTGGTTCACTTAATTGCTGGATGAAAAAGATAGTATCAAACACTGCAATTGATTATTACCGTAAAACCTCAAATGAATTACGATTTATTCCCATTGATGACGCAGCACAGGAAGCTTCTGATAAAGAACCGTTTGATGCTGAACTTAGCACTAATGACATTTTATCCCAGGTCAACAAGCTGCCAAAAGGCGCAAAACTGATTTTTCAGCTTCATGAAATTGAAGGATACAGCCATAAAGAAATTGCAGAGCTGCTTCATATTTCAATAGGCACCTCAAAATCACAGATTAACAGGGCAAGGCAATTGCTCCAGCATTGGATGGGAGAAAACAGACTCTGAATTGGAAAAGGACAATAAAATACCAGGTGAAAACAGAAGAAAGGCTGATACGATTTTCAACAATCGGTCAGGATCAGATCAGTATTCTTTTCTAAGTCAGGAAGAAATTGATCAGATGTGGAAGGAAATTTCATCAGATCTCGAAATTGAAGAGCTATGGGTCAGAATATCAGACGATCTTGATGTCGTTATGCCGGAACGATACCGTTACAGTATTATTCTAAAGTCAATTGCTGCTTTAATAATTATACTTATCGGTTTGGTTCCTGTTCTCAGAAAGGCAGTCAATGAAATTGATGAATCCCATTCCGGAATTGCTGACATGGTCTATCAGTCTGAACAGGTGCCGGTGATGAATTCTATTGATAGCGAAGATGGCATCAGAACAGAATATGCAGAAAATAAAGCCATCATACAAAAAGGGGAAGAAAAAACAGACAACGATTACAGGTATCATCCAGGTGTTATTATTCCCCAAATTCAGTATCATCCTGATCTGGTTATCACAACTGGGGAGAAAATCCCTGAAGATAAAATAGGTGAACTGTCATTGCCTTATTTTAATCAGGAACTGACAGGTGTGACAATTGAAAAAGACAGGGACAGCCTGAAAAGGACCAAAAGCTCTTCTTCCGGAAGAAACCTGACGGTTCTTAATGAAAGTGGCAGGATCTCAGCCGGATTGTCAATGTCATTCAAGAATACATGGTTATTGAACAACGAAACATTTGAAGGATTAAAGCCTTCATCTCTCACCAGGACCAGATTTGTATTCTTCCCTGATCTGGGAATAAATCTGAATTATTCTTTTAATACAAACTGGCAGCTCCAGGCTGATGCGTTTTTCTATTCGGTTACCGGACAGAAATACAACAAATATGAATCAGGGCATTATATTTCCAAAGAAATTACACTCAGATATTCTACACTTGCCATTTCGGCCAGGCGCAGGTTCCCGGGAGGGCCATGGTTCCCTTCGGGTACGACATTTGGAGCACAGGCTGGCATTTATTTATCCGCTCTGCAGCAGGCTGATCTTAGGAAAGACCTTGAGATAATGGATATCGGTTCCCAATTTCAGGGATTTGATATTGGTCTGCGATTAGGAGCTGAGATAGAACTGCCCCTTACAGAGAATTTCTCAGTTGCACCCGGGATTTCCGTATCACTTGGATTTCCAAATATCTATAACGATAATGACAAAATTCCGGGCTATCTGAAGAGAACGAGAAACGGAAGTGAAGGATTCCATTTTTCATTTTATTATCATTTTAACTGAATATTCATTTTTGAATTCCAACATTGCTGAATGTTTTTTCGTCTTAAGTACAGAATCCTGATATCAGTGACCGTTCTGGTTTACCAAGCCCGATAAGCGGTTGTACTTGAATATTATTTTGACTCTTAGCTTAAATACGATGAAGACGAGATCGAAATTTCTGGCATTCCTGGTGATTATTACTGCAAACCTTTTATCATGTACCAGGGAAGAGTCACCTCTATTTCCTGATAATGAGAATGGACCTGGAATTATTCCTGCATCTTATCTGGCTTCCCTGAAGGGTACCTATGTATCCCTAAGGACACCTATTGAGGCTGTTGCAGGATTTGATATTGCCGACAGCGGAGGCGGAACGATAATTAAATACGGTGTTTGCTGGAGTACGGTAAAATATCCGACCACGGCTGACAGGCACATTAAAAAATCCGGGGTATTTTCAAAGGATGAAAAATATCTTATCGGGGGGTTGACCACCAGCACGACATATTATCTTAGAGCATTTGCATCAAACAGCATCGGCAGGGCATACGGGGAACAGGTATCATTTACAACACCTGGTTTCTCACCAGATAGTGTTTCCTTCGGATCTGTTACTGATTTAGATGGCAATACCTACAGGACAATTCAGGTCGGTCCTCAGGAATGGATGGCGGAGAATCTGAAAACGACAAAGTACAATAATGGCGGTCAGATCTATTATTGCACCAACGGAGGACCGGCTGGTTTCACGGAATGGTTCGACCTGGACTTTGGAGCTTACTGCTGGTACGATAATGATCCTGAAGCAAACAGGGATCTGGGAGCGATCTATAACTTTCATGCCGTTGGCACAGGTAAATTATGCCCTTCCGGTTGGCGTGTGCCTTCCTATTCAGAGTGGGTTTCACTAATCTGTTTTTTGGGAGGTACAGTAGATTCTTTTAGTGAGCAAACAGATAATGCTCCTGTTTATTGGAACAATCTGGAACGCAATATTGAATTAAGCGGTTTTAATCCGGATACCGGAGGTTGTTTGGATGGTTTCGGTTTTATTAACAAGGATTACCCAGCTGCTCGTTTCTGGTGGACATCGGATCTATATGATAATTTCGATTATCCACTATCTGCCTATATTGTATCTTTTAACTTAATCAGCCTCGAACCTGCATCGTATGGATATAATGTACGCTGCGTTAAGGATAAATGAGATCGTATAAATTGGTCTGTAAACTGGCTCATTCTGCTACAAACCCTTAAAGCCATACCGATATCACGGTATGGCTTTTTCTCGTATCATGAGAAGCAATTGTCTCCGTTTTTCGCTGACAGAGTCAGCTTCGTCCGACGAGGACTGCGATTCCTTTTCTTACGTCTTCATTATAAAGGCATTAACATTACATTAGTCCCGTTTTTGCCTGAATTGGACAAGACATTGCTATTAACCTTACATGTTTAAGACAGATCTTTATCTGCATCGAAGGTTCATCCTGATCATATTACTGAGATAATGGAAAGTAACTAAAGTAACCGGATAACAGCAAGGATAAAAACGAATTATCCCTGACTCGATTCAATTACATTCAATTCTATTAATTCCTGAACAATATCAATGATTTCAGGTATATTATTTTTGTCTACGCCTGCTTTTGTCATAATTTCTGTTATGGTCACTGGCTCGGCAGTAGGAAAAGGCAGGTGAAAGAGGAATTTGCCCTGCGGATAAGATAAATTAAATTTTCTTTCACTACGATCACGTCCCTCTCCCATCCAGATCACTACGCTGCTTATATAATCATTGCTCCTTGAAGTTGTAAATCTGGCTTTGGCATTTTTTATCTCCCTGATTTTCATTCTTAAACGTGAATCGGCAACTTTTTCCACCACATTCAACCTGGTCAGATCCACACTGAAAGAAATCTCTTTCACAATAAGGCTGTACCTGAAATAAGGACGTTTACCTTCATATACCTCCTCCCTCTTAAGAATTTCAAGGCTTTGAAGATCCTCAAGTAAATCCTGAGTTGTCTTTATATGAATGCCCAACCTTGACGCTGCTTCCGAGGCTGAAATGCTTTCGTATGTGATCAGCAGTCTGAAAAGATCCTCGGCATAATCTTTAGAAAGACACGAACCTAGTTTTGCTGCTTTTTTAAAATCCACTTTTTTAAAAATTTTATGATGTCAGGCCTAATCCGACCTCATCCAGTTCATATAATATTCTGTCTGCTTCACCTTTACGGTAATACTCCATGAACCGGATAAATAAAATTCCCATATTTTCACAAAGCAGGTCAAATGAAAGCTCTTCCTTATACCCGAGGTAGTCTATTTTTGAAATGTTAACTGTTATATTTCCGTGGAAATCAAAAGCAATCCAGCTCCTTTTCTGCCTGAATTTTTCAGGGCTGAACAGATAGCTGAATGAATCGTCCATTTTAACCGGGACAAAAACGATACGTTCATTTTCAAAATAGGGCATAGCAATGAGATGGCTTCTCATAAACTTTGCGAAACTGCTTAGTTCACTTCTTGTATAATCAGTTCTGCCGGCAGGACGGGGACGATCAGTAAAGCCATCTGGTTGAGGCTCCGTTGAAACAGATGCCAGTTCAAATACTTCCCGCCCTTTCCATTTTGCCCGTTTTTTGAAGAAAAGATAGAACAGCCAGATCGTCGAAGCCACACACATCAGGAGAATCAGTGCTGAAATTTTTGAATCCACACTCCATATAACCGATAACTTCGGATGTGTCAGGAAAAACAATCCGAAAAAAAACTGGAAAAGGGCAGCAGCTATATAACTCAGGTTCCCGGTCCGGGAAAAAATCCAAATTGAGAATCCGGAATACAGGATAAAAAATACTCCGGCTACAGCAATACCTGCTTTCGGTCCGACAAATATCACCGCAAGAGCATATAATACAATGCATGTAATTGCAGGTATAAAACCTGTAATGCTGAATTCATGTCTTTGTTTACGGCTGAAATACATAATTTTATTTATTTTTTAATTTTTCAATCTGTGTTTTTCCATATTCGTATTCAGGATTAAGTTTTACAGCTTTCTTAAAGAATTTTAGTGCCTGTTTCTTCTGTCCATTCTTTAGATATACTTCTGCCAGGGCATCATTAGTCATAAACGAATCGGGGTATTCAGCAACATTTTTTGCAAATATTTTGATTGCATCCTCTTTCCGATTATCCTCTAGCAGTTTATGCCCAAGTTGATGGAGCATCTGTTCCGAGAAGAAATAGTGGCCGTCTCCTGTTTTTTTTATCTCATCATACTTTCTCAGCCCGGCATCAACATCCGAAGCATTCATAACTTCTTCAACAGGATTTGTAACAGGTTCTCCTTTCAGGAAATCAAGGGTGACAATCAGTGCCATAAAGACTTCCTGTTTATTGATTTCATTAATAAATGCTATCTCATACGCCCCGGTCTTATCTGACCAGGCATCTCCATTTTTAGTATAACTTATTTTACCTTTTGATTTTCCCACAGGGTCATTTGTAGTCAGCATTCCTTTTTCAAATGATACATTAAGGGAAAGATGTGCTGGTTGAAACTGGTAGTTACCAGCAAATTCCCTGTATTCGTCAGGGATGTCATTCAGAGCAGAATCGGGGGAAGATATTTTCCTGAGCATGAAATTCTGATTCAAAAGAATCTTCTCAACATTTCCATTTTGACTTTGTACCGGTACAAGACTTATTTCCCTGGTCAGTATTGGATACCATCTTCCCTTTTCATCCGGAGGTTTTAAATCAAGAACCATCCGACCCGGAATATCAATTGCAAGTCCGCCGTTTCTGTAAATTACGTTGAACATCCTGTAATGTTCAACATTCATGTAAGCTCCCAGGATCTTCCTGAGGTCTTCGGGAACTGTGTCTTTGTCAGTATAAGAACTTGTTTTGAAATCCAGTATCTCCATACTGACCGGCCTGAAAGATGCATTCTCACCCAGCCTGATGTGACCTGCATCAACATAATCCGGTTCATTAATAGTGGCATCTACAGGAATCCATCCGTTTTCGCCCATAAAAATTTCGGTCCAGGCATGCTGACCAAATCCTCCTGAATAATAATTGGTGAACATGCAGCCAACTACAACTCTGGCAGGTATACCGACGGCCCTGCAGAACGCGGCAAGAAGCCGTGAGTGTCCGCCGCACTCAGCGCCCCTTGTTCTAAGAGTATTTATCGCAGAAATGCCTCCGGGAAGCACTCCGGCAATATTCGTGGCTACCCATCTGCTGAGCCTGACAACTGCCTCCCAGGAATCTTTCGAGCCTTCAGTGATCTTCCTTGCCATATCAATGATTTCAGGTTCATCATATTCAATCATCACCTCATTTGAAAGGTATTTCTTTAACTGTGGCGAATTAGTGAAATCGGGTGGAAAAGGCTGAGAATTTTCACCGGAGTATTTTTTCAGTTCAGTTTCAAAGATCCCCTCAATCAAACTTCCGGTAACCGTGCCCGTAAATTTCTGTCCCCTGCTGTTTAGCGATTCTGAAGTAAGCCTTTCACCATAAGAATTTATCCGGGCGCGTACCTGTAATTGTGACAGATTCACGAAATCAGGGATAGTCTTTCCAACGGAACAAAAAAGCTCTTTATCAAGGTCGGCAACGGTTACCCTGGAAGTAACAGATCTGTCGGTGAGGTAAATATTCCTGTTAGCCACTGAAGTCCTTACATTGTAGCCATCAGTTTTATTCAGCCATAATATTGCTTTCAGACCTGTTGAATAATCTGTTTCCTCAACCACCAGGGTGTTAAAGGAAGAATCTCTGAGGACTATTTTTTCATCAGGCTTCCTAATGTATCCCTTATCGACGATTTCACCTTTTAACGGGTCATAAACCCTATACCTTCGTTCATCTGATCCTTTCCTAATAAAATCGTCGATGAGATGTGGATACCAGAATAAAGAAGAAAGAATTACCCCGCTTGCAAGAGTAATGGATTTACTCACTCCGGATGTCGGACTGGTAAAATATGCTGTATCACCCGAAACTATTGTATTGAAACGAGCGACCGATTCTCCATTGATCACCTCAACATTTAGCTTCTCAGCCCTTCCGGTACCAAGATTCATAACTGATGTGTATTTAAATCCTCCATTCATCTCAGCACCAAGGACTTTCATCTTCAGAAATACATCCGAGTTTTCATACCTGATATTCTTCCCGCCTGTAACTGCATTGTAGTAATTATCGG
>Ga0116141_10000940_pt1 | contig 24217 bp, 21 predicted proteins | sample AD_UKC097_MetaG_FD_89744 | JGI IMG/M metagenome (GOLD analysis project Ga0116141, IMG submission 89744) | Active sludge microbial communities of municipal wastewater-treating anaerobic digesters from USA - AD_UKC097_MetaG | ecosystem: Engineered > Bioreactor > Anaerobic > Digestate | place: USA...
CACATGAACTTTACCACTATAGGTATCCAGTGAAATAGGCCCCTGATTGATCATCTCACACCCTTTCTGTACCTCACCCATTTGGTGAATGCCTCCTCGGATATATTATTGTAACTTCTATCTTTTATTTCAAATACCTATCCGTTTAGCAAGAAGCTCAACTGCCGTTTTAAGGGTTAATTGTCGTGCCCTGGAATTATCTGTAAGTGATGCAGGAAATACGACCATTACGGTATCCCTAACTGCTGCACGGGCTTAGATGATACATTTTATCTGTCTCGCGACGGTGCTGTGGCTGTGATTTCATAAGAAAATGCTACATCTCCATCATGGCGCTCCTCAGTCTGATCATGCAGCAGGTAAGAGCGGACATACTCAACGCGCACCTTCTCGGATGAGACGGTAACGCGCACACGTCCGGAATTCGGCAGAACATCGCCGGAACGATAGAACTCTTTATTGTATAGAGTGTGGGAAGGATCAGCCGGTTGAGGCAGCGACTGATAAACAACGCCATCAAGCTGCTGCTGGGCAAACACATGGTCGTGCCCCTGGAAGAAGATACTCACTCCGTTTTTAGCCATGAGTTGATGGATGGGCAACTCCCAGCCAGGCCGTCGTTGGCTGAACTCATTATCGCCCCTCCTGTTTTTGCCGCCCCACTCGAAAAAATCGGCCTGCTCTATGCCGCCGCGACCGGTTCCAAGAACGTGATGCGTAAAGACAAATTTGTACTTCGATTTGCTCGATGCAAGGGTTTTGCTGAGCCACCGGTACTGCTCATCGCCCAGAGTTATCGACCACCTGTCGCACGTCTTTTCGCCGCCGCCAAAAACGTTGTCCACAGGCTTTGGGGAATGCCAGTAAGGGTCGATCACAACAAACAGAGCATCGCCCCATGTCCATGCATAGTAGTCACGCAGCAGTCCGATGAATTGCACAGGCGTATTGTCGCCGGTATAGAAACCGTCGGGTGCAGGCTGCGGAAAGAACTTGTTTCGGGCATTCTGAGCCCAGACGGCAACGTTTTGCGGTGTACCGTTGAGGTTGCAGGCAGCCGCCTGTTCATGGTTGCCATTTACCAGAAACAGCGGCGATGATTGCCCGACCAACGCCAGAAACGGACGTTGAAGACGGTAGCGCGAAGAAACTGTTTCAGCGTTGACGGTGCGAAGCTTATCCACGCTGAAGTCGTCGCCGATTGTCATGTAGAAATCAGGTTGGTCGGCTGCTGCAGACCTTAGCGCTTGGGCATAGAGTTCAGGGTTGAACTGATGTGGTCGTTCGGGATGTGAATCCCCCTGAATCTCAAAAACAAAAGTGCTGCCCGGCGCTCGTTGCATGTGGAAGGAACGCTCCTCGCCTCTTGTGAAAGCGCTTTCCCCCGGCTTGCGGCGACAAATCCGATAAAAGAACTGCTTGTCCGGCGAAAGCCGGTCCAGTTGCACTTCTACGGGGATGCCGGGAGAAAAACTAACCAAGCCGGTCTTTTGCGTGTATTTGCCTGACGCACTGCCATATTCGAAATATCCCTCAAGTCCCTCGGCAGAAAGGATGCTTGCCGTCTCCGCCCTTGCGGTTGGCCGCCCCAGCACTACGGACAATCGCTCAAGCGCCGCTACATCCGGCGGTAGCTTTATTTCGGCGGCATCGCGCATCCGGCGCCTTTGTTTTTCGGCGCGTTGCGCATGTTGTTCATCCTGCCCTTCATATTGGTTCTCCGATTCGCTCATAACCGGTGACACAACTACCACGCCCAAAGCAGACAAACCGAGAATACATAAAATGATTCGCATGAAGCGCCTTATGCAAAACATTGTTGATGCCGGATTACGCAAATTTTTCTCCTTATCTTTCTATTGTATAAGAGTGAGATACTTGACGATCGCTCCGGTTTGCATGCCCATCCTTCGCAGCATAAACCTGAACATAGTCGACAGTGACTTTGTTTGGCGACACCGTAACCCGCATATAACCGGAACTGCCGAGGATGACGCCCTCACGATAGCCGTATTCGGCAGCGGCGCGGGGTATGCCGGAACGTGGAAATCCCGGTTGCGGCACTTCCTGATAAACTATGCCATCCATATCCTGTTTTGCAAAGAGATGGTCGTGTCCGTGAAAGACGACCGTCACATGATTGTTGACCAGCACCTTGTGTATAGGATGATCCCAACCAGGCCGATTATCCTTAAAGCCATCTGTGCCGTCGGCGTTCTTACCGCCCCATTCGCCGAAGGGAACAGCTTCCACGCCGCCGCGTCCCTGTCTGTCGAATCCGCCGACGAGTTGATGGACAAATACAAACTTAAACCTGGCCTTACTCATTACAAGCGTTCTTGCTAACCATTTGTATTGCTCATTGCCCAGCGTAATGCCCCAACTATCTTCACTGCGCCTGCCGCTTGAATGCCAGTAGGGATTAAGAACTATAAACAGGGCGTCGCCCCACTCCCAGGCGTAGTAATCCTGAAGCAGACCGGCAAACTTATCCATCATCACATTGCCGCTGTAGAAACCATTGGGTATGGGATTTGGAAAATATCGTTTCCGCATGGCGTTTGACCAAACCGCCAGACTTTCAGCGCCGCCCCGGAACAGTTTGCTGTCCTCGCCGTCATGATTGCCGAGCACAAGAAAAAGCGGCGCAGACCGGCTGATTTCACCCAGGTAGAATCGCTGGGCAAGATATTGGGAAGCGGCGTTTTCACGGCTTTCGTGCTTGTCGGTCATGAAGGTGTCGCCAAGATCAATGTGAAAGTCCGGGGTGTCAGCCAGTGCATTCTTCAGCGTTCGTTGATAGAGTTCCGTGTCCGTGTTCTGATCAAGATGGGAATCCGCAGTGACAGTGAAGGTGAACGTGCTGCCAGGTGGCCGCTGTGTGTGGAAAGCGCCCTCGATTACGGGTTTATTCACAGTCACGTCTATCAGTCGATAGTAATAGCGTGTGTTTGGTTTGAGCTTCTCCAGAATAACTTCCTCCGGTGCGCCTTTCCGGAACGACTTGACCTCTGTGCGATTGGCCAGATCAGCAGCCTGCGTCCCATAGGCGACAAACGCACTGCTGTCACTGTTACAGAGCACACTCAACACGATGGAAGTATCCGTCGGTCGGCCAATGATTACATCCACCGGGTGAGTCGGTACTAATATCAGTGGCTGGCGCTGTTGCCCGGATCTCATGCCTGGTCGTTTATCGTTTGCGCGCATTTGTTTATTGCCGCCTGCGCCATCGTCTTGCGCCATCGCCAGGATGGATGTCAGCAAAACTGCCAAAAATACGATTGGGATCAGATATCGGTGCAGGGTTGCCTGTGCATTGGAAGTAACCGTCTTCTGACATTCAGAATCGTAATTAAAGCATGTATGTGAATCTACCATCATTGCTTCTCCTTTTTTATAAACGCAAGGGAATAATCACTGGCCGAAAAGGCCACACTAATCATATTTTCCGCGGTTCATCGCTAAAAGTTAAAGTCTCAACCGCGCCTGCCGACACGCCATCCACCAGGACATCGCCAACATGATAACTTCTGAAGACATTCCCTTCGGGAAGTTTTGAGTAATGTGTCGAAAGCCGGGCAACCATACTCTTATTCCCTGTGAAAATGCAAACAGACCGCTGCCAGCAGAATATTAACAATAACAAATCCCGCCAGCATTAGTACGGGGCCACTGATGCTTGATTCGACGGCCTCACTGAAGAAGGAAAAATTCAGAAGGTGACCGAAATGGATGATCATGATGTAGTTTATAATCACAACCAGCTTGATCCTGCCCATTACCAAAAGAATCGTGCTGATCGCCAGCAAATAGATAAACCAGGAGACGGGCAGTTCAACCATCGTTGTCAGAATTGCTTCCATGACTTGCCTCCTTTCTGCAAATCGCTTTGTTCCGTCAGTTTCCCTGCGGGGGAAAGAAGAAGTTGTTCGTGTCCGGAAGGATTACCTCTTCCCTTACCGGTGAAGAGTAAATATATGCCGGAGCGCTTGTATTTCCATCAAGGTTTCGCAATTTGACGAGCGCTTCTCGTTGTTGCCTGGTCAGGGTTTGGTTCACCTTGGCAAAGGCTGTGGCATAATAGTAAGACATCTCCCCGTCCAGTTCGCCGTAACGGCGACCAAGCGTGAGCACCTTGTTCTTGTCCGCCTGTCCACCTTTCAGGAAATTCCGTAGTTCCGTGGCAATGGCGCGCCTTACGTTGATAATTTCCAGGAGATCCTTACGCTGCAGATCGGGAATGGCAGCGATGTAACGACGCTGATTCACGGTTAGAACATTAAGAAAATTCTTGCCACTATCGCCGGTTACGGATGTGCTGATATCATAATCGCGCTTGCCCATAGCCGGCATGTCTTTCATATAGAAGCCGCCGAAATAAGTGCCATGCCGTTCTGGACAGAAGTAGGTATCTGCTTCGACCGACCCGGCATACCAGCTGAAAAATTCGCTCGCATAAGTCATGTAGGCCACATTGACGAGCTTTTCTGTGCCTCTGGGTAGTTTGTATGCTTCCACATCAATGGCCGGCCAGGTGTTGAAATCGCCAAATTTCATCCTAGCCAGCCAGGCTTTTTGTGCCGGCGTGAAGGAATGCGCAACCTGAACAAAGATTTGCGCCCGCTCGTAGCTCAGCTCGGCATCAAAAGCAAAGATGTTGCCCACATACCGCATTACCGCATGCTTATTTAACCCCTTGCTCCCGGATGGAATATCGCTTTTTAATTCACGGTAAAACGCTTTGATCAAGGGAAGGCGCATCTCGGCAAGCTTCCGTAATTGTTCTGCTTCACGGCGCGCCGATTTTTCGAAGAGAGCGCGTTGAGAGTCATTCAGGATATGCAGCACATTTCCCGCGACACGATTCAGGAAAATTGGATTATGTCCCTTCCGGGCCGCATCAATATCGCGCATGTACTGAAATCCGAAGAAATCACAGACCTTGCCGGGAGGGATAAAGGTGGCTGCGCCAAAATCGCCGGTGATAAAGGCAAGCCCGCTAAAGGCAATTGTATGGAGCTGAGCCTGATTGGAGATCGCTTGATCGACAGAATATTGTTGAGCATCATCACGAAACTGTTTTTCCCGCGCAGACGGAGATTCCAGTTGACGTACGCCCGTTCGGGCGCCCGGCGGCTGATTGGGCCGCGCCACCAAACCTTGGGGCGAATCCACGCAAGTTGCGGCAACTTTACCTTCCCTCGTGGCATGCTGAACAACATCCCCTGCTTTTTTGCCCTGACAATCCGTATAGGCCAGAGGAGGTGGCTCATGAGAGCTCGAATATTCCGCTTGGGCTTCAGGCGTCTGCGCAAGCACTACAGCTGCATATGAGCTCAAAATCAGCGATAGTATCATCTTCTTCATTTCTGAAAATCCTTCCCCTGCGAAGTTGAAAACTCAGACGGTTGCTGGTCTTGACGTTTGCCAGGTCGCTGATTTGGCCGCGCGACCAAACCTTTAGGTGAAGTCACACAAGTTGCGGTAACTTTACCTTCCCTCGTGGTATGTTGAACAATATCGCCGGCCTTCTTGCCCTGACAATCTGTATAAGCCTGCTGCGGCGGCTCATGCGCTCCCTGACGGTCCGGTCCGTTTTGCGGCGATTGCGCCAGTGCCATTGAAGCAAATAAAACTGCTGCCAGTGTAACGATCGATATTCTTGTTTTCATTTTTCAATCTCCTTTTCTAAGTTGGATGATGGTGAATTATTTCATATGTCAACCGTCAACCTCAGTACCAGCTCTCCTGATCTGTTCATCTCAAAACTTCTTGCCTTCCAATCGTTACAGTCCGACACGCGTATAGCTCACATTTATCTGACGGCTGGCCAGGGTCAATGGCGCGATGGCGCTTATGAGAATGGGTCCGGTAACCTGGCTTTCCGGCACCGAGAAGGATGGCGCACCGGACAATGCATACAGGGTGAAAGTATATGTCTTTGCTCCAGGCCCGCTTGAACAAGGCGGATAATACCGAAGCTCGGGGCCGTCCGTGCTCACGCCGGCGGTACCGATGGTCGTACCTGTGGCAAGCGACATGACGCTGACAGGGATATGAAACAGGACCCAGTTATACTTGGTGCCGTCGTTGGCGATGGTGGTCATGGTCAACGCGAGCTCGGTCGTCCCCGCAGGAATGCCCGTCCATGAAAGCGGAGGATTCTTGCTGCTCATTCCACCGGTCCCGTCGCAGGTATACTGAACCGGCAACGTTCCACCCTCTGTGAAGGCTGAGCTGGTAAGATTGAACGCAGCCGTGCAGACGCCGCTGCTGCAAGAGAACGAACAGCAGTCCCAATCGGTGCTGCAATTGCTTCCCGTTGCCGCGCACACGCCGAACATGAAGTCGGTGTTCATGACGGATGGCGCACTTTTCAACGGCGTAGAATACAGGTAGCCGTTTCCGCACAGATTGTCGTAGTCGGGTGTGCCGCCTGCCTCGGCTGTGGCTGTTTTTCTAAGCGCCATGAGCGTACTCTTCTGGCTTGTCGTCAGTGAGGTCCCTACGGAAGAGAAGGCGGTCGCGTAGAGATAAGAGATGTCTCCGTCTAGTTCGCCATATTGTTTGGCAAGGCTGATGATTGTTTCTTTTTCGACTGTGCCACCTGAATTAAGAAGATTCCGCAGTCTTGATGATATTTCATTTCGTTTTGAAACAATGGAAAGCAGATCGGTTTTCTGGGTTGTTACGAGTCCTGTTATTTGTTCTTTTTGATTGTTGTCCAATGCAGCCAAGAACGCATCTCCCATGTCTGCCGTCATATTCGAACTGATTGTATAGCTGGGATTGTTCATAGCCTTGATATCTTTCATAAAAAATGACCCGAAGTATGTGCCCTGCCGCTCGGGACAAAAGTAAACATCGGCATCAATGTTTCCGAGGTACCAGGCTAGCATTTCACCGGCGTAGGTGCGCATCATTTGCCCCGGATATTTCTTGAGCACTTCGTCGACCTGAACCTGGGTGGGCTGTGTCCATTCGAGCGAGCCTTTGCCTTTCATGGCGGCCAGCTTTGCCTTCTGGGCTGCATCCATGGATCCGAGGACGCTGGCATACGCTTTGGCGCGCAGGTAGCTCATTTCGCCGTCGATGCTGAACAGATAGGCGGAATAGGCCTTGACCGCTTCGCGACTAAGTGTTGGATGTCCCGCAGGGACATCACCATCCATCAGTCGACGGAATGCCGTTGCCAGCGGAAAACGAGCGTAACCGTAAGCATCATTGAGCGTGGCTTCTGCGGCACCGAGGTCTGAAAGTGTCTGAAGCTGCGTGTCATTCAGCAGGACAAGCACCGGGTTAGCCGTCAATGTTGTAAAGTCGGTATTATGGCCCATACCGGACGGGTCGTTGTCGCGCAGATACTGGAAACCGAAGAAGTCGGCTACCTTGCCTGGCGGATAGAAGGTCTGGGCGCAGAAGTTACCCGTCACGAACGCCAGGCCGTCAAAAGCTATGGTCATGGACTGAGCCTGATCGGATATCGTCTGTTCTGTGTTCATGGAGGCACCGGTGTTGCCTCCTGTATTACCATCAGATTTTTCTGTCTTCGTTGTGTTTGTGGTTGTACTGCCTGATCCGCCTGAGCATCCTGTAAATGAATTTAGAACAGCCAGGAATATCAACATGAAAATCATTGTATTTTTTCGCATAAGGATCTCCTTAAAGTGAAGTTGTGTGAAGTCTTCATGATTACGATGTTGCCTCTTAATAAATCCGTGTTCCTATTTTTTGTGAAAACCTCTCAATATTGATTATTTTTTCAAATCTGGTCTAAGCACCATCTTACCATTTTCATTTTCACAGATTCCGGTGATCGTCTCACCATGCGGATTAATGAATTGTGACTTGTTTCCTGAACTTTTACCTTCGCAGGCTTTATAGGCTTCAGGCGGAGCACCGTGATGGCTGGTTCTGGATTGCCCTTTATTTCGAGTGGGCCTTAAAACCAGTTGGTTTCCTTCCTGTTCGCATGTTCCTGTCAGTGTTTCTCCATGTGGGTTAATAAAACTTGCTGTTTCTCCAGTTCTCTTATCCTTACAGGCTTTATAAGCTTCCGGTGGAGGACCGGGTCTTTGTCTGAATGATGATGAATCACCAGCCTTGCTTTGTAAAGAATTGGATACATTGGTGTCACTTGCGTAAACATGATTCACAAAAATCCCGCTTACAAAACACACCAGACAGATTAAAAAACTCCTGCTTTTCATATTATTTCCTCCTTCTGCTTTATTTTTGAACGGAAGATGATTTGGAATAATCCGTTCTTTTGATGGCAGATTACCAGACGAACATGAATGCCATGGTTGCCGAATCATTAAAAAATTGTAATGTGGGGTGTCTTTAAAAGCGATGAATCAATGGTCAGGATAATTTGGGTAATGACATTGCAAAAGAAACAATGTTGCCGGTATTATTATTCAGTATAAGATCGCCATGATGGGCAATGACAATTTCACGCGCGAGACTTAAACCAAGGCCGGTTCCAGATGTTGTTTTGCTGCGAGATTTGTCCACTCTATAGAAACGGTCAAAGATTTTCTGTCTATCCGACTCTGGAATAGTAGCGCCTGTGTTGGAAATAGTGAATATTGCTTTCTGTTCGCGAACCAACAATTCAAACCTGATAAAACCTCTGTCCAGATTATACTTCACTGCGTTGGACATCAGGTTCCTTATGGCTTGAGCCAGCAACTCGGCATCCGCTTTTACCGTAATGCCGGGAATGATCTCTTTCTCAATTTGAAGATGAGGAGCAATAACGCCCGCATCTTCAGCCGAGGACTCGACCAGAGCACTCATGTCTGTCGGTTCCAGTTTTAAGGCCAGCTTTCCGGCATCTGCGCGTGCCAATACCAGAAGTTTCTGCACAATCATTTTCAGCATTTGAACTTCTTCCAAAAGGGAGTTGTAACGCTGTTGCTCATCCGATCCGATCTCTGCGTGCTGAACGGCATTATCCAATTCGCCTTGGAGAATGGTTAGCGGAGTCTGTAATTCGTGAGCGGCATCGGCACTGAAGCGCAAAGCCTGTTTGAAACTCATTTCCAGACGATCAAGCATCTCGTTGATGACTTGTACGAGGCGGGAAAATTCTTTGTCTGCATGAATCAGGGGGATCCTTTGATTGAGGGCCTTATGTGATATTTTTTCTGCCGTATCGGCAATCAAGGCTACTGGTTTTATTGCCCGCTGGGAAATCAACCATCCACCGCCAGCCAAAAAAATAAGAACAAGAGGCACAGTAGCCAAAAAGTAATTACGATAGCGGTTGATGTCCTCATGAACACGAGATAAATTCATTCCAACAATCATAGTAATTCTTTCGGTTCCCATGATTCCAGTACGCCATTCCCCGGATTTTGTGTCTACTGTGGCAAACGATGATTTTTTCATTTGTGGCAATGGTTTTACCGCTGGGTCTGATTTTGTTTGAAACTGCCTAAGTTCTTGACGGGGCTGGTTATTGTCGTTTTGATATTCGATGCTCCGAGGAAATGTTTTCCGAAGGACCATTCTCCCATTTTCTTCTTCACAGATTCCTTGCACTTCTGTGCCCTGTGGATTAATAAACCGTGACTTGCTTCCGATATTCTTATTTTCACAGGCCTTGTATGCCTCTGGAGGTGGGTTCCGGTGTTTGTCTTTGTCGTTAAACGCCGGTGGATGGGTGTTCATCGTACGGTCAAAATCCGGAAAGGTATCAACAGAAATTTCTGGTGGCCAGTTGGATGTTTGAAAGAGAATTTCCTGATGCGGATCCCGGATCTGAACGATAAAATGATCCGGTTGTTTTCCGTGGTAAATAAATTTTAGTGATTGCTCAAAATTTTGCCAGTAGGTCCGTGGGGGTCCGGCAGACAAATGCCCCTGTCCAAAAGCTAGGATCTCTCCGTCGATACGTTCAATATTCACTGTTTTCATCACGGAAAGGGAATAGAAACCCAAGCTTACAAAGACAAGGCCGGAAAGCAAAACGGAAAGTAGTGCTATCTTGACCCGAAACAAAATGCTATGACTCCTTCTGCTTTCTGATCATGCGATAACCGACACCGCGGACGGTTTCGATCAGAGGGATATCCGGATCATGATCCACTTTGCTGCGCAGCCTCCGGACATACACATCGACAACGTTTGTCTGTGGGTCGAAATCATATCCCCAGACATGTTCCAGAATCTGCGTGCGAGTGAAAACTCGGTCCGGCGAGCGCATCAGCAATTCCAAGAGACTGAATTCGCGGGCAGTTAAATCAATCATTTCTTTTCCGACCCTGACCTCTCGTGTAATCAGATTCATCATCAGCGGTCCGGTCTGAAGGAGACTCAGCTGATCGCCTGAAGCTCTTCTGGTTACTGCATGAATTCGCGCCAGCAATTCTTCAAGGTAAAAAGGTTTGTTCAAATAATCGTCGGCGCCGAGGTTCAGACCTTCCACCCGTTCTTGAATCGCTGATCTGGCCGTCAGGATAATAACAGGAACGGTGATTTTTTTTTGACGTAATTCGCGCAGAATACTTAACCCGTCGCGTCCTGGCAGCATAATATCCAGGATAAGAACATCATATGCCTGTTGTGATGCCTTATCATAACCTTCGTCGCCGTTTTCACAGGTTTCAACGGAAAAACCCTGCTCCTTCAGGGCTTTCTTAATAAAAGATAAAATCTTTCGATCATCCTCGACAATCAATACTTTCATATTTCCTATCATAGCAAAATTTTTCAAAAAGGATAGTATCCATTATATTACAATATTGTAATGTTTCAGGCCTGTTTCCTGTATCTCAGGGGCTGATTGAGCAGGAATCCTCAACAAGATGAAAGTCGAAGTAAAGGGAATCCTCATGATGTTACGTATATCCTTGGAATACGGAATCCATTTTACACATCCTATGAGCTTTCATTGGTTTCCCATCTTTGCTATGGAAACAAAGCCTGCATCTTTGCCTTCATGGAAGGAGTCAATTGTTTGAAAAGATGCGCGTTGTACGATCCATTGAATGGAACGCTGTTTGTCGGTAGTTTCGACAAATCGACCCACTGAATCGTCGGGTCCTTGTAGGTATCCGCGGCGGTGGGAATGCCGGGGGTGCCTTGTGGACGGCTCGGGTCCATGGTTGGAAGTTTAATTGAGGTGTTCGGTTGCACATCATAGTTTACAGCATTGCCGGTTTTTGAAGCTTCCTGGATGATTTGCTGCGTTGCAATCGCATACTTGCGTGATGTTGCCGCCGGTGTGCCCTCCGCAACGGCCGGATCGACATTCACCGCCTCTATTGAAATAGTATAGTCGCTGTTCAAGTAAATCTCGAACGTGCGAAACTGTTGGGGAAAATCACGCAGCGCGGATGTTTCTACCTGCCAGAATCCTTTTTCCGGGTCTGTGGGATGGGGAAATCCCTTGACGGTATTGACATGACGATGCCCTGCTATAAACATCAAAAGGTTTGGCGTGTTCCATAAAGCATTGACCAATCCTGTGATGTCTACGGCATTCTGAGTCGTTGTAGAGGCATCACCGAGTTTGGTTGGATCATTCTTGTTGCCGCCCAGCCACCATTCGGTCTCATTTGAAATATTAGAGACGGCGATCGGAATATGGGCCGCAATGATCATCAACTGATCGGCGGCCTGGCCGGCGGCAAGTTCAGCTTGAAGCCATGCCCAGCGTGTTGGGTCAAGAAATCCGTGGCCGTGAATATCCACGGAACCGTCGTCTTCATTTTGCGTGTCGTCAAGGACGATCACTTTCAGCGGCACATTTGACTTGGGCACAAAGCTGTAACAGGCAAACCCGGCAGGCTTGGAGGGATCGACCAGACCAAAACCGTGACCGGCCGGCTTGCTTGTTGAATTGAAGAATTCCTGAATCCATTCCGGTCTCGTGAGTGCACGGCGATTGGGATCGGCTGAAACTTTCGGCTGGGTGGTGTAGTCACCAACTGGTCCCGCGTCGATGATGTTGCCATATGGTGTCGAACCATCGATGACCCCTCCGTAATACTTTGTAAAAGCAGGGCTCACCAGATTGCGATTGCTGAACATGGCCGGAAATGTCAGAGGATTGGGAGTTAGCAGCTCTTTCGTTACTGTCCAGACCATATCGCTGACGTAGCTGGCGCCTAGCGGAACATTCGGGTCGGCATAGACGGGAAACGAGCCGAGCATGAAATGATCATGGTTGCCGAGAGCCTGATAGAAAGGGATTGATGGATCGAGACCTGCGGCCTTGAAAGGCTTCTGATAGTCAATGGTATCCGCGCCGATGTGGGCGCCGGAACTTGGAGTAATGACCTTGCCGTCAATGATATCGATATACCACCGGAGTTCATTATACATACTGGTGTTACAGACATCACCGAGGGAGAGGAAGAAATCAAAGGGATCTTTTTTGTGCAGCGCGTTTGCCGTCTGGATAGCAGCATCAAGGACATGCGCTGAGTACAGCATGACACCCGAGTAGGCAGACGAATTCTGTCCGGAGTATCCCGGATTCCCTTGCTGGAGATAGATCATTTGGTTTGGCGCTTCTTTGTCCGTGAGATGGATATCGGACATGGTAAAAAAGTTCAGTAATCTGGCTTTTTTAATGACGGTCGCCGGATCATAGCCCTTCGGCATGATGTCCGTCCGCTTAATCATCGGCAGCGGTGCTCCGAACGTCCAGGCGCCATAACCTAAGCTGTCATATACAGAAAGCTGGCTCAATTTATCCCAGGTAAGCGCAGTTCCGCCATTAGGGCTTTTGGGCGGGTTGGCCGGGTTGGGCATCACACCGGGTGTTGGAGCCACCGAAGCCGGAGTGTACGGAAATGCGATCATCCGCTCGTTCGTCTTAACCACCGTAGAATCAATCGGATATTGGAGGATCTGAGCACCACCACCGCCACTACAGCCCTGTCCGAATGTTCCCAGAGAAATAAAGGCCGCCGTTCCGATGGAATATGTAATGAAATCCCGTCGTGTTAGCTGTCTCCACATTTTTTGTTCGTTGTTCATATCCGGGTCCTGATGACTCATTTGTTGCTCCTTTCAAATCATTGTAAAATATTTCCATGGAGAGATACCATGGCGACCTGCATCAAACCGAATGATCCTGAATTTTTGAAGCGCATCCTTGAATTCCTCGTAAACAATTACTGCCGTATCGGAGTTCCGAAGTTCTGAATCTTCGTCTGCATTTCGGGGCTTAATTGTTTGATCAGCTCTGCATTGTATACATGAGCGAGATTAGAAGACGGTAGTAAGGTAATTTTGTATATCTGCTGAGCCGCGACACTATAAGACCGGGATATTGAAGCAGGCGACCCTTCTCTGACTGCCGGATCCACACAGGTTATAATAATTGAAATCGTATTGTCGCTATTGCGAACAATCCGGAAAGTACGGAATTGTTGAGGGAAATCCCTGAGCGACGCTGTTTCGACCTGCCAAAAACCAAGTTCAGGATGACTGGGATCAGGTGACTTAAATGGTGTGACCTGATTGTAATGACGATGTCCTGAAATCCAGAGAATTAAATTCGGATATGTCTGAAGCTTGGCAATTAACTGCGGCTCGGTAACATAAGCGTCAGGGCTCCAGCTGTCAAAGGCGCCAGGCGCGGCGACACCTATTGGGATGTGGGCGGCAATGATCATAAGCTTACCTTCAGCTTGCCCTTGATCAAGCTCACGTACAAGCCATTCATAACGAGGCTGGTCAAGAGAACCATGCGCATTGCCCGTAACATGGATATCCTTTTGATTTTGCGTATCGTCGAGCATGATAATCTTGAGCGGCATATTCTGCTTGGGCTCGAAGCTATAACAGGCAAAGTCATTATCGACATTGGTTTGCGTATAGCCGTGCCCAACAGGATTTGAAGATGTTGTAAGAAATTCGCTCATCGACCCGCTTCTTGTCCCCCAAAATGAACGCCGGTTCGGATCGGCTACAATCGTAATAGGATTCGTTGTGCTCACAGGTCCTGCACCGATAATGTTTCCGTAAGGCGTGTTGCCGTCCAGGACGCCCATATAGTAAGTGCGTTCATTTATGCTTGAGAGTACCGTTTTTACCCCAAAGTTATTCAAGCGACAAGCTTTAATCCCTCAGATCTTTCAAGATCGATTTTATCGCGCAGGAATTTCGTTTGTTTTAGCTCATTATCGTTATCCGCGAGATATTCAGGCAGCGTATTTCTGAGTGCAATAGCCGTCACCAGTTCCGACGGTGCCAGACCGGGGCGAATCGTGCGCATCCAGGAGCCGAAAGAACGCCAGACCAGATCAGAAGCCGTAGCGGAGAGAATCTGAAGTAGCCCCTGGGCGATGAGACCAAGCTGAATGTGCCGATGATAAGCCGCAAGTTTTCGCCGGATTCCGTCACGGTAGTCAGCGGTTTTTCTATGCGGATACTGATTGCCGCTTTTTCGTTTGATGGGCGTCATGGCAGCCATCCAGAAGTGATAGGCAAACGTTCCGATGACGCGCAGGGCCTGTTTGAAGGACAGCTCGATTTTGAAGCGTAAGCCATACAGTTCGATAATCTCAAGCGGCGACAGATTCAAGTCCGTGGACATCAGGAAGACCGAACCGCGTAAGGATGCCGGACAATGACGAAACGGACCAGAATGCCGACGGGCCTCCAGAAAAGATCAGCAACCCGATAGCGCAAGGAAACACTTTTTTCACCATAGATGGGACTTGCAGCCGTCAGGAAAGCGCCTTCGTCATGGATCAGGGAAGCTATTCTGATCTTTTTGCCGTACTTTAGCGGTCTGCCTCGCTTCCGTTTTTTGTGGTGATCCGGTGCATCAGGCGCTTCAAAAGCGACAACGTTGGATTTAACTCGTGTGACCAGATGATTTCCATTTTCCAGTAGGCCGCGAACGATTTTGCCGGCGGCATAGTAAGCGTCGGCGACAAAAATAAACGGTTCATCAATCCCCAGCGCATTCACCAGAAGAATCATTTTATCAAGGAGTGTGCGGTTATCGCGGTTGGAGAAGACGACCCCTTCGTGGATGCGACAGACCAGCGGGACGGCAAAGACGCTTTGGACAGTCGCCCGCAAGAGCACGGCAACAGCCTGGCAGGAGTGTCCGAAAATATATTCCGGTTTGGTGTTGGATTCGGACTGCTGGTGAATCTTTTTAACGGCGGGCATCTTTTTGCCTGACTTGGCCACCTTGATTCCGTCGCCGACGAGGACAGGGCGTCCGCCCACGCGCAAGATACCCGATTGTTGGAAAACCAAACGCCGCCAGAGTCGCGTAAGTTTATCGAGGCAAAGCGCCGGAGAGTGAAAAAAATCCAGAAGCCGGTCATAACATGTCGGCACAAGCCCCAAAGCACGCACGATGCTGGAGACGCCCATCAGATCCGTGCGGACCGTCATTCCCATCAGGCATACCACCATCCATGAAAACGTTCGTGTTCGGGCACAAGCCCCTTTTAGATGACAAACCAGTTCCCACCATTTTTCCCAGAGCACCGGCATTCTCCTTGTGCTTGAATTTATTGAACTAACAGCAGAAGATAATATAGCATATGCATGCTATATTGCAAGGAAAATGTTCGACAAATGCGGGAAAATCAGCTAATATTTTTAAAAATAAAAAGGATGAGATTGTGGACGAAAAGAGACTCAAGCAGATCGAAAAAAGGATTGAAAAGATCAAGGAGGCGCTTTCGAAAATGGGGCCGATGCGGCCGGGATCTCTAACTTGTCAGTACAAGGATCCCAAAGAAAAAAGTGGCCCCTTCTGGCAAATCAGTTACACGCGTGCCATGAGAAGCAGAAGTGAGTACATCCGCCCGAATTGCGTGGAAACCGTCAAAAAGGAAATCGCAACCTACAAACGATTCAAAATGCTGACGGATGAATGGATCGATCTCGGCATTGAAGCGTCCAAACTTCGCCTCATGATTGATAAAAAGATCCCTTTAAATTAGACGAGAACTCGGTACTCTCAAGATTTATGGCATTCGGGTCTAATTGGACGTCTCCCAGTTGGAGGATATTTGCGCTGGTATATGCTTGTTGGATGTAGTTGTCTCCCGGTACGTAGAGCCATAAATGGTCGTGATTTCCTATCGTCTCATACCAGGGAATCGACTTGTCAAGACCTGCCGCCTTATAAGGTCTCTGATAATCGATCGTTTCGGCTCCGGCATGGCCTCCTGAACTTGGAGTAATGACCTTGCCGTCTATGACATCGATATACCACCTCATTTCGTTATATTGACCATCATTGGCTGCATCGCCCAGAGAGATACCGCAATCAAAGGCGTCTTGTTTGTGAAGGGCGTTTACGGTCTGGATAGCTGCATCGAGAACGTGGGTTGTATAGAGCATAACGGGTGAATAGATAGAAGGATTCGGAGCCACGTTAAAGTCTTTCACAGCGAGATAGATCAGCTGAGCAGGAGATTCCTTGTCGGTAATATGAATGTCGGTTATGGTAAAGAAATTCAAAAGTTGTGCAGTGTTTGTGACGGCTGTGGCACTGTAGCCTGCCGGCATGATGTCGGTCTGCTTTCCGCTATCGATCCCTCTCTCATAATGCCAGGCGCCATAGCCGTTATCCTTAAATTTGGGTATTTCCCAAGGATAAACCGTATTAGCGCCAGGTATTGTGTCGGCCACAATGACCCTCTGACGCGTTGTGAAAACATCGGAAGCAATCGGGTATTGCAGGATCTGTGAACCGCCGCCGTTGCCGCTGCAGCCATAACCGAATGTTCCCATAGAAATACAGGCTGCCGTTCCGACGGAATATTTAACGAACTCCCGCCGCGTTAGCTGTTCCCATTTCTTTTGTTCGTTGCTCTTGTCCGAGTCCTGATTACCCATTTGCTTCTCCTTTCAAACGATTGGATTACATGGGACATTCTATAATGTTCCTGTCAAGAGAAAAAATAATGTCGAGAGACGATCAAAAGTCGAATTAATCAATGATTATCTCATTTTTTGTACAACAAATGGGAGGATAAGAAAGGATGAACGCTTTGCAACCGAACAAGAAAGCAATAATTCTTACATTACTGAGCAATGGGATCAAAGATAATCCTTGCTTATTCTTTATAATGTCTGTACAAGTCCGTCCAGTGATCGCGATAGTTATAGACCTCCCTTCCTTTCTACTTCAGAAATTTCGGCAGGAAATCCGACTCATCGTAATAGAATCCAACTTTAGCGCCATATAGACGCGCCTGTTTTCGGGTTGCTCTTTCTGGCACATGGCGGCTGGATCTCAACATCCGCAATGTTTAGAGCCGGGTTCAAATGTCACCAATACTGAAAAAGAAGGAAAAGAAAAAATGAGTTTTGAGAAATTTGAGTTACACGCGAAAATACTGGCCGGCGTGGAGGCGCTGGGTTATAAAAAACCGACACCTATTCAATTACAATCCATCCTGCCGATTATGCAAGGTCGCGATGTGATGGGCCTGGCGCAGACCGGAACAGGAAAAACCGCGGCGTTTGTGCTGCCGATGTTGCAGCGGCTGATGCAGAAAGAACGCGGTTATGTCCGCGCGCTGATTATTGCACCGACGCGCGAGTTGAGCGAGCAAACCCATACGGCGATTATGCAATTGGGGCGCAAGACAAAATTGCGCAGCGTATCCGTTTATGGCGGGGTGAATATCAATGGTCAGATCAGCAAACTGAGAAATTCTGTGGATATTATTTCTGCCTGTCCCGGCCGTCTGCTGGATCACATTCACCGGGGAACCGTGGATTTATCCCGGATTGAGATGCTGGTTCTTGATGAAGCCGACCACATGTTTGATATGGGCTTTCTGCCGGATATCAGAAAAATTGTGAAACATCTTCCTGCCCAGCGGCAGACGCTGCTGTTTTCCGCGACGATGCCGGAAGATATCCGGACTCTTGCCAATGAACTGCTCATCCGTCCGGTGAATATTACCATCGGCCACGCAGCGCCTGTTGAAACCGTGTCGCATAAATTTTATCCGGTGCAAATGAACGCCAAAACCGATTTGCTCAAAGATATTCTGAAGAAAACGCAGATGAATTCCGTCCTTGTTTTTACGCGCACAAAATCACGTGCAAAGAGTGTTTCCTTGCAACTGGATAAATCGGGATACAAAGTGACGTCGCTGCATGGGAATCTGACGCAGCAGAAACGTCAGCACGCGCTTGACGGTTTCAGGGACGGCCGTTATGAGATCATGGTTGCCACCGATATTGCCGCGCGCGGCATTGATGTGCATACTATTTCCCATGTGATTAATTATGATATGCCCTCGACAGTCGATGCCTATACCCACCGCATCGGACGGGCGGGACGGGCAGCGAAAACCGGCGATGCTTTTACCTTTGTTACCGGTGAGGACCGCGGACTTGCCCGATCTCTGGAAAAAGTTCTTGGAAAGAAGCTTCAATATCAAAATGCAGGGGGATTCTGCTAACTCCCCGTCCGGAAGGGTTTTGTGCTGATTGGATCGGATGATCCCGGGAACAACTGTCCAAACATCAAATCCATCAAGTGTCGCACAGGGCTTTCCGTACGGCCAGACTCAGTTTCTCCAGGGTATAGGGTTTACTTACATATTCGCCCGCGCCCAGAGATTGAGCGGCCTTGACATCATCGTCGTCTGCATAGCCGCTGACAATAATGGCTTTCTGTTGGGGATGCAGTTCGGCGATGCTTTGATAGGTTTCTCTGCCGCTTAGGCCCGGTTCCATGATCATGTCCAGGATGAGCAGGTCGACCGATTGTGTTTTGACGAAGTTCACGGCTTCCTCTCCGGAGGCAGCCGTGTGAACCTTATAACCGAGGGTATCCAGAAAATGGGAGGCGATTTCGCGCTGCACCGGGTCATCGTCAATGACCAGAATGGATTCTCCCTGTCCCCTGCATTCTGATAAAGCGGTTATTTCAGGTGCTTGCGAGTCATCTGCCCGGTTGGCCGCCGGAAAGCAGAGCCGGAAAACCGTGCCTTTGTCGCTGCTTTTCAAATCCACGAAACCGTCGTGATCCTGCACGGAATACCAGACGACGGCAAGGCCCAGGCCGGAGCCGCTGCGGCCCATGACCTTTTTCGAATAAAAAGGCTCGAAAATCCTTTCCAGATCCGCTTCCGCGATTCCATGACCGTTATCGGCCACGGTCAGAACGATGTACTTTCCCCTGCCCTCCGGATCATCATCGGATTCCATCTTATCCAGAATTTCCTTGCCGGTTTTTACCGTGATTTTTCCGACGTGCCTGTCCACGGCTTCAAAGGCGTTGATGAGCAGGTTCATGAGGGACTTCCGGAGATGAATCGGTGAACCGTCCATGATCAGCGGTGTATCCGTCATTTGGACTGTTACGGAGATGTCGGGAGCTTGCTGTTTTAAGGCCAGGTAATCCGGAGACGAAAGGTATTCCCGAACCACGTCATTGAGGTCGAGAGACTCCTTCCGGATAGCCACGCCCCTGGCGATGGTCAGCAGATCGCCCACAATGGCGGTGGCGCGCAGGCCTCCCTCATGGATCGTCTTGATGATCCGCCGCTGCTTTTCATCCAGACTACGCTGAAGAAGAAGGAGTTCCGGATAGGTGACGACAGCCGAGAGAATGTTGTTCAGATCGTGGGCGACGCCGCCCGCCAGCATACCCAGGGCTTCCATTTTTCGGGATTGCAGCAATCGGGCTTCCAGCTCCTTTTTTTCCCGATTCATGATGATCCTTTCCGTTACATCACGGATGGAGCCTCTCGCTCCCAGAGGCCTGCCCGATTTATCGTAGTAAAGGTTGTTCATGAATTCCATGATCCGGACGGCGCCGTCTTTGGTCATAATGTTGATTAATCCTGAGCCGCTTCCTTGAGAATGCAGACTATGGATATAATCTTCAAAGCCCTGACGGTGTTCTTCCGGAATTAAATCCCGGATGTTCTTTCCTTTGAGTTCATCCGGAGTATACCCAAGCTTTGCCACCTGACGGTTGATGTCGGTGAAACGTCCTTCCAGGTCGTGGATATACAGAACATCGGAAACATTATTGAAGATATCGCGGTATTTTTCTTCGCTTTCCCGCAGGGCCGCGAGGGCGCTGTCTTTTTCCCGGCGGATGACGTTAATCTTGTCCGTGATTCCGAGAGACAGGATGAGGATCATGGCGCTGGTGCCGATGCTCAGGCTGGCGTCCGACATGGCGATTTTGGGGATGACGCCGTAGGCTCTCAAGACTTCCATGCTCATGAAGACGAAAAAGACAATCCACGAAACAATGAGAAAACGTGCGGGTCTGGAGCCACGAAACGCCAGGATCGAACCGGTGGCCAGCATGGAAGTGACAGAGAGCAGTCCCATCATCATGGAAATCTGGGTTGCATACCGGTAATTCAGCAGAAATGGGGTTGCAAGCATAAGGATGCCCAAAACGCCGACCGCCTTGAGGCTGTAATCGAATAAGGGATGTTTTCGTTTCAGATTCAGGAAATAGCGGGTGAATAATGTGCCCCAGATCCCGCTCATGAGCAGCGAAAAGGGATGGGCGGCATTTGCCCATTCCGTATAATCCGGCCAAAGGTACTGGAAGGCGATGCCGTTGTTGATGAGGGAGTAGGACGTCATGCTGATGGCAAACAGAGAAAGAAAAATGTAACTGATTTCCCGGAACGAAACAAAGAAAAGAAGATTGTAAAAAATGATGGAGATCATGGCGCCATAGAAAAACCACAGGGCGACGAGGGAATTGTTCCGGTACCGGGAGAATGCGTCTTCCGACCACAGGGTGATGGGAACGGTGATCGATCCTTCGCTTTTGACGCGGATGATCCAGGTGGAGGATTCTCCGGCATCTATTGTGACGGGGAAAAGAATGCTTCTGTATGCGACCGGCCAAAGGTGAAAGGGGCGGCGATCGCCCGCCGAATATACCTTGTATCCTTTGCTGTCCGGCAGATACAGATCAATTTCATCAATGACCGGATAATCATAGGCAAGGAAAAAAGATTGGGAAACTTGCGGGGTGGCGATGGCTTTGATCCGGAACCAGAAGGTTGCGTCCGAATAGCCGAAAGTGGGATGTTCGATCGAGATATCCCGGAAGCATTCGTCAAGAGCCGGTGAGGCGATTTGATCGATCGTCAGATTGCCCGTCGGGTCCTTGCAGACCTGTAGAATGCCTTTCAGGTTGCTTTTTGCAAATTCAGGATCGATGACCAGTTTCCTGGCCGCTTCGGCATCCCGGGGCAGAAACAGGACAAGCGCGGCAAGTAAGAGCAGGAGGCCCGGCACTTGCTTCAGAAGGGAGTTTTTTTTTGTGTCCATCGTCGTTTACCCACCGGATTCTTTATATCAAATCAAGGGGGTTTTCGCATGACATTTTTCTTTCCCCAAACGCATTTGTTGACTATAATGCTTCAAAGGAGGTTTTCCATGAAACTGAATTTGGGCAAAAATCCATTCCCGGACAAAAATTCTCCGGTGAGGCTTGTTGTTTGCAGGAGGATGGAGATTTGACCGCAGTCCGCCAACCGTTTACCGACCATCGTCAAGATATTACGAATCTGGAAGGTGATATTCAGAAGGCCCTGGAGTCCGGATTTCCCTTTCTTGTTTTTCCCGGCAATCTCGAAAGCCGTTTCCTTGCCGATACGCTGGACATCCGCAAAAACCGTTTTTTTATCATGGCGGTCATTGCCATCTTCATCTATAACCTGTTTCTCATCACGGATAAGGAGATGCTTCCGGACATCTATCTGACGGCCTGGAAAATCCGTCTGGGCATTGTCACTCCCGCCATGGTGATCGTTCTTGTGTTGATGAGTCGGCGGACGTTTATCCATTTCCTGGATATTTTTGTCGATTTTCTTATTGTTCTGTCTTGTGCCAGCATCATCCTCATGTTGGGACTAAGTCATCATCCCAATGTTGTCCACTACCACACCGGGGTCATTCTCATTGTGATGTTCGGCAACATTGTGGTACGTTTGCGGTTCTGGCATGCCTTCAGCGTTTCGTGGATAGCATTTCTGCTGTATGTCCTTTGTGTGTCCCATATTACCCCCATGCCGCCGCCCGTAATGATCAACAGCAGCGTCGTTCTGTTTGCCGCCAATATCATCAGTTTGATCGCCAATTATCAGATGGAAAACGACTTGCGCCGGAATTACCTGCGCAATCTATTGAAGGAAATCGAGACCATTCGACTGGAACAGGCCAAAACCGAGCTTGAACATCTTTCTTCGTCGGATGTTTTAACGGGTCTGGCCAACCGGCGGCATTTTGATGATTTTATCGACACGGAATGGCGCATGGGGGTCCGGTATCGCACACCGTTATCTCTTCTGTTTATCGACGTGGATGATTTCAAGACTTATAATGACCACTATGGCCATCAGGCCGGAGATGTATGCCTCCAGAAAATTGCCGCCGTTCTCCGGAAAAGTGTTCACCGCTCCCATGATTTGTGCGCCCGATATGGCGGTGAAGAATTTGTGGTTCTTCTTCCCAATACGACCCGGGAAAATGCCCGGCAGATCGCTGAAAAAATTCGAACGAGCGTTGAGTTGGAATATCTTCCTCATCAATATTCCCGTGTTGCTTCTTATGTTACCATCAGCATCGGTGTTGCCGCCATGACTCCGCAAACAGACGAAAACCAGCAGATTCTGGTGGAGATGGCCGACAAGGCTCTGTATAAAGCCAAAGAACTCGGGAGAAATCAGATTTATGTTTTTTTTAGCCCGAACCAGAAGACATAATCTGTAATCCTGTCATGATCTTATAGGCCTGCTGCAGTCCGTGGAGGCCAATCGAACAAAAAAGTCCGGGGAATCCTTTTTTCCGTTTACTTGCCCTTTAAAAACAAGGCTGCGTCCCTGGCGGTGATTTCGGGAATCTGTTCCATCGGAATATGCCCCGCTTCGTCATAAGCAATCGTGCGCGCATGAGGAATATCGCTTTTAAAACGATGCATGAGGCTGATGGGAATCCATTTGTCCTGTCTGCCCCACAGGATCAGCGTCGGGATCTTGATGGTTTTTATATCCGGCGATTCCTTGTTCATTTTTCCCTTCATCGTCTCAAAAAATTTTACACTTTCTTTTCGGTTGTCTTTGTACATCATCAGATCATAATAGCGGTCGATGGTATCCTCCGGAATCCGGCTGTTTTCCCCATAAACATCACCGACGAATTTAGCGACAACGAACCTGGGGGTCACCAGGGGATAGAGATTTTTTACCACCGGCGCGGTCATAAGCCGGACGGCCAGCGGCGGCTCAAACGGATAACCGCCGCCATCAATAACGATAAGCTTGTCCACTCGGTCCGGATGCTTTACGACAAAATTCCATGCCAGGAAACCCCCGTAAGAATTCCCCGCGATGTTCATTTTCTGCACATGCAGGGCATCAACAAATTTTTTCAGAAATTCTATGGTGTCATCCGGCTGGTAGCCAAAGTTTGAAGCCCCGGTAAAACCCCAGCCGGGAAGATCCAGACGGATAATGCGGTAATCATTTTTCATTTCCTTCACCCAGCCGTCCCAGGTATGCAAAGAGGACTGAATCCCGTGAAGACACAAAAGGACGGGACCTTGTCCCTCGTCACGATAATGAACGTTCAGGCCGTCAATATTGATGAATTTGGATGTTTCCGAGATATACTTTTGTTCAATTTCTTTTCCGGATGGAGAGCAACCGGACATTAAAACAAAAAAGGCGATGGCATAAACGATAAGTAATCCAGGTATTTGAGTTTTTCTCATGCTTTCCTCTCTGCGATGGTTTTCTTGCTATAAGTTCTGAATCAGTTGAAGGATTTCCTCATTGGGAGGAATGTCCGTCATGGAATGGCCATAATGCACGAAGCGGACCTTTCCCGTGCGGTCAATCAACATTTGCGCGGGCAAACGGCCAAGTTTGAAAAGTTTCACTTCCTGACCGTAAAGTTTCAGAACACGGTGATCCGGATCGGGCAGACCGACAAATGGCAGATCGTGCTTTTCCCAATAGTCCCGAAAGATTTCGGGTTTTTCCGGTCCCGCGACCAGAATGTCCGTGTCCAGTTTCAAAAAAGCGTTGTAATCCCGGCGCAACTGCGCCATGTGCGCGCGGCAGAACGGTCACAGAAACCCCCGGTTAAAAACGACCAGAACATTTTTCTTTCCGGTGTAATCCTTCAGGGACACGCTTTTGCCGTGAAAATCGTTCAGCGTGAAGTCGGGCGCCTGTGTGTTGAGTTCGACTCTGGGCATCTCAAAACC